>Ga0209777_10005293_pt1 | contig 14942 bp, 11 predicted proteins | sample FrelakmetHBP12HB_FD_187147 | JGI IMG/M metagenome (GOLD analysis project Ga0209777, IMG submission 187147) | Freshwater lake sediment microbial communities from the University of Notre Dame, USA, for methane emissions studies -HBP12 HB (SPAdes)... | ecosystem: Environmental > Aquatic >... | reverse complement strand
GAGAGTCTTGACCGGCATGGAAGACGCTGTACCGATCACTGGGGAGCTCACCATAGAGACTACGCCCAATGGAGAGGACAATATAGCCTATGATAGATGGGTTAAGGCTAGGGAAGGCAAGAGCCCATATAAAGCGTTCTTCTTTCCTTGGTGGTGGTGTGAAGATTATACAATTCCAGTTGGATCAGAATATGCCCTTCCAGCAGACAAAGGCACTTTGCACTTAACCAGTGAAGAGCTTGAACTAATCCGCAAGAATGATCTTACTGAAGATCAAATCCGATGGCGTAGATGGAAGATAGCTGAGAAAGGTGGACTATTCTGGCAGGAGTTTCCTGAAGATGAAATCTCCTGTTTTATCTCTATTGGCGATCCAGTCTTTGATACAGAAACTCTCAATACTCTAGCTCAGGGTTGTTATAATGGTGAAAAACATTTAGAAGGGTGGGTATTCTGGAAAAAACCTGAACCAAGAATGTACTACACAATCGGTGTTGATACCAGTGCTGGTGCTCCGGGTGGCTCTTACAGTGCAGCCTGTGTCCTTGATGCCAATTATAATGTGTGTGCCACATATCAAGCCAGAGTAGAACCCCACATCCTTGCCTCTATATTAAAAAAGATGGGTAAATGGTATAATCAGGCAGAAATAGCAGTAGAAAGGAACTTTACTGGATATGCTGTACTCGGTCATATGCTTGATTACCCTAATATTTATCACCAGAGAGATTTTGTCAGTGGCAAGATCACAAATAATAGAGGCTGGTGGACAAATGACCAGACTCGCCAGTATATGATAACCGCAGCCAAGGAAGCCATGCCAAGATTGCATATCTGGGATATGAATTTAGTCAGACAACTGAGAAGTTTCAGATTCATAAAATTCATAGCCACAGCTCAAACCTTTGATGATCTGGCTATTAGCATGATGATAGCCTGTGCAGTAAGAAAAGTAGTGGGTGTGTCCAGAGGTTATCAGGGTGCGGTTAAAGGTTGGAATTGGTAACTGATATAGGAGAGAAATATGATAGATTTACCTATTAATAAAGTAAATACTGAAATCATGAATTTGAAGAATTATTGGACTATCAGAAACAATAAATTCAGAGAGTGGTATGAATATTTGTTAATGATAGATAAGTTAGCATCCAGAGGAATGGAGTCCTATGTTAGCAACGAGCCAGCCACCTTTTACAAGATGGCTCATTATTTATTAACTAAGGGGGAAATGTCTCACTTTATTCCTGTTGTAGCGGAATCAGCTCTTGATCTTGATCGTAGAGCCAGAGTCCACCGGGGTTGCCAGTATATGTGGAATCAGATAGACAGGAAACGAAGACTTGGTGGAAACCAGTCCTATATTGATGATATCTGTTTCTATATCCTTGTCTTAGGCTGGTATGCAACCATACTATCTTTTGATCAGAAAACCGGTTCTATGCAAGCTCAATTATGGAATCCAGCCGATGTATTTCCAAGTTATTCCAACGATACCATGACTACCTGTGTTCACTCATATAGCATTTCTCAGGAAGAAGCCCTGACTAAAGCTAAATTGAATAGCTGGAAATATCAGACATATTCATCAGGTGGTTCAGTATCCCTTGATGATGTCTTTGTTAAAGATGAAGATCAGGATATCTGGTATAACATGGTTCTTCTTGATGGAAAGGATGTAACTGGTTGGGTTGATAGACCGGAATTAAGGCTCTTTGTTGCCCCAATCGGAGGTTATCCTGATAAAGGCTCAATTACCAGTGACAGTCTTACTTGGAGAGGCTTGACCGGTGTTGGTATCTTTGAAGTCAATGAAACTGTGGCTTCCAGTTTTAACAAATGGAAATCCATGATAAGCCAAATCCTGAGAGATACAGCTCAACCAATCATGCAGGAATTCAGTGCTACATCTCAGGCTACTCCTGAACAGATTCGTGAAAGAGGAGCTTTGTTTCATTATGCTCCGGGAGAGGCTGGTCTTAACAGAGTCCCACCGGCAGTCATACCAATGGAGCTTCAGTCTAATCTACTGGAACTCCGGAGAGAAATGCAGAAAGGCAGTTTCAACGATGCTGTCTATGGCATGGTATCTGGAGAAGCCGGCTACGCCTTATCCTTGCTTGCTACCAGTTCAGCCAACCAGATATTGTACCCGTACATGGATGCCAAGCATTTTGTTGTTGGAGAAGCAGATAAATTCTGGTTGGAGAATCTTAAAAGCAACAGAAAATCCTTTGCTATAAAAGGAAAACTGATTGAAGAGATCAAACCAGCTGATATACCGGAAGATGTGAATGTGATAGTTGAGTCTGATGTGGCTACACCTAAAGACTGGCTGGAACGGGGAACTATCGGTGGCATGGTCAGGGAAGATCTGGATAAAGCCACCTTGCTAACCGAGATTTACAAGCTTCCTGATCCCCAAGGAATCCTGCGAAGGAAGAGCCTTGACCGGACTCTGGATCATCCTATGACTCAGCAAATTGAAATGATTGCCGGATACCGGACTCATGCCAACTACCTTGACAGTATGGGAGACAGGGAACAAGCCAATTTATTCAGAAAGGCTGCCGATGCTATGGAAGGTCAGTTGGGTGCTCCAGCTCCGGGTCAGGGAACAGTTCAAAATCAAGATATGATTAATAGACAAAGAGAAGCCGGTGCTCCGGCAGAAGTGCCAACTGTACCCAGTAATGTAACTTCTCCAGAGGGTGTCAGTGGATTTACTCCACAACAGCTTCGCAGGTCAATCGGATCTGGAAAAATAAAAGTTAGATAGGAGGAGTCTGATGCCCGATCCATCAGGATTCAGTTTACCCCCTTTTCCTTCGCTATATTCGGCTAAAGAAGCTAAAAGGCTTAAAGAATTGGAAACTCAAAGAGCCGATATGCAGAAAGTATATCAGGCTAACTTTACTGATACAGCTTGGTCTAATAAAAATCCAGTAGAAAAAATTGCCAGAAATCTTCCGGTTGTTAATTCTCTCGTAAATCTCGTTACTCCTCCTGATGTTGGCTGGAGTTATGGTTATACTCCGAGTCAGTATAAAGAAAAAGAGACACGGGTTGAGACTGAGTTTCAGGAATTATCCAGAAAACAAAAGGTAAGTAGTGTCTTACCTGATATTCAAAGCCACATGATAGCTTCAGCTATGGTTGGAAAACCTCTTACTTCCATAGATAAGATAGTTCCGGAAGGCTTGACGTCTAACTTTAATCAAGCTGATAAAGATTATCTGGAGGCTATGGGAAGGAAACTGGCTATATCAACTCCAGAAGAAATCATATCTGGAACTTGGGTAATGAAAGAGCCCACTGATGCTCCTGCGGATTATGCCGGTTTCGGTGCAAAGCTTCCAAACATAGCCCCCAATGTGATTATGTCTACAGTAGCTTTCAGTAATGATGTTAATAAAATATCCGATGCTTTGAAGCAGGCTTATCCGCCTAAGCCTCGTGAAGTACCAGAACCGGAAAAACCCAAGCCTATAAAAACAACAGCCGAGTATGCCCAAGTCCTCAAAGACAGGGCTAAAGAGATTGGTGCTGATATTCTTGATACGGATTCTGTTGATCAGATATCAGCCAAGATTAACAAGAAACTGGAAGATACAAATCAGGGTTCTATCTTAGTTATGACTGACCAAGCATCAGGTAAAATGTTTGCTGCCAACAAGAGAAAAGACAACTCAATCTGGTATGGTACAGACTACCTTGGTTTCTATGATGATAAACTCCAGAAACTTGTTCCGGGGGACTTTGAGGAATCCAAAGCCAAAGATGTCTGGGATGCCCTTGTTCTGGGTACTAATGAAGCTGTTCAGGGAACTCTCATGTTTGGTGTGGATTATCTGCCTAATTTGCTCTTTGGTAATCTTCCAGAGCCAAAAGAAGAAACAACAGCATCTCAGCAACTCTTATCCCATGAAGAGCAAGTAGCTCAAATAACAGCCAAATATACTGAGAAATTTAAGGCTATTGGTCTGGATGAGAAAGCCTTCTTCCATAAGTATCAGAACTATAATGAACCCGGAGCTAAAGAAGTCTGGGATGCTTATGAAAAAGAAATGGCTAATCTGGGAAAAACTGATCTCTTAACTCAACAGCAGCCACCTATCGGATTCAATAAGGAAAGGGTACAGGCTTATAATTCTTGGGCTACTCAGATGCGAGATCAATTCAAAGTTGTATATTCCGGGGCTCAGAAAGAACATCAGAATTGGCTGGAAGCACACCCTGAATTAGCACCAAGAAAAGAGTGGGCTGATGGCTCTAGCCATTATACTGATCCTGCTTGGTATTTCTATAAAGTCAATGAAGTAGCTCCAATGACCATAGCCAGTCTAGCAGTTATGACAGCTACTACTGTCTTAACCAAGAATCCCATAGCTGGTATGGCTGCCGGCTTTGCCCTTGAATATCCGAGTGTAACTGAAGATGTTTTCAGATCAACAGTTGAAGCTGGAGCATCTGAGGGAGAGGCTGCAGTAATGTCAGCAAGTATAAGTCCTCTAATAGCTGCCCTTGACAGTACTGGAGATATACCTATCTTGAGAGCAACCAGTCCTGTTCTTATGAAGATGTTCAAGAAAGAACTCGTCAAAGAAACAGTAGCTCTTACCCGCAAGCAACTGATTAAGAAAGGAATTACTACTTTTGTGGAAAGTGAAGTAACTGAAACAGCCACAGAAGTTCTCCAGCAAGCTATACAAAATGCTGGTGCAAAAGTATTCAATCCAGATCAGCGAATATCTGAAAACCTAGGTATAACAGCCAGAGATACCCTTATTGGCATAGTCCCATTTTCATTCTTTGGTGGTGCGGTTCAAATATCTTCTGAATGGAAACAGGCTAGGAGAAAACTTCCTGCCAATATCCAGAGAGCCCTTGATGTAGATGCAGCAGAAATTATGAGACAAGGCGGCTTATCAGAGGATCAAATAGAGGATGCTCAATCTGAAGAAGCCGAAGATGGTGAGAATGTATACCAAGCTCCCAAGGTTATGACCAGAGAAGAATGGGAAGAAAGTATACTCAAATTATCTGATGAAGAATATAGTGTCCTTGCTGATAAGAGAAAAAGTTTCTGGGATTCAGCTACTAATGAGCAGAAAGAGAATCTTATACCAGGAAGTACAGATAAAACTTACTGGGATTTAACTACTAATGAGAGAGTGGGTTTGAACTATAAACTATATCAGGAAGAAACTAATAAAGAAGCTCAGACTCCCAGAGAATATACTCCGGGTATGACTCAACAGGAATGGGAAGAGAGCATGAAATCCAAGACTCCTGAAGAGCTTGAAGCCAATCTAAGACAAGTCCAATCTCTATGGGAGGGAGCTGAACCTGATGTAAAAACCAAGTGGTCTGGTCAGAAACTTGTCCGGTCTTGGGATTTATTATCAGAAGATGAAAAGATCAAGGTTATGATGGCTGTTGGAGTCAGGGGTAATGCTAAAATTCAGGCTGTCAAAGCTCAAGCAGAAGTACAAGCCTATAATAAACTGGTTGCTACCGATGCTGGACAAGCCCAAGTTGAAGTAGCCGTAGATAAATCAAATCAGGTTGTTCCTGAGAATAGAACCAATATAAAGAAGAAGATAGATAAACTGAATGAAACCATTGATGCCAATGCCAGCCTGTATGTTACTACCCTGCAATCCATTGAAGTCCAGAACAAGGAATTAAAGAAAGCCAGTACGGAACAAGAAGCCAAGGATGTACAGGAAACCATAGATAATCTTAAAGCTATCATTGAAGATATCACTATTAAAAATGAGGATCATAACAGGAACAAGCATAGACTGGAAGAAGCCCTTCATAAGATACCCATGACCGTAGAGGAAAAAGAAAAGGTAGATGATGAGCAGGCTAAAGAAATTGAAGCCAAGCTCTCTCAAGGTAAGGTTGATAAACTATCCAAGGAAGACTTGAGTACCTTGCAAAGTAAATTGCAGAACAGGGTTTCTGGTGTGGTTGATGTAGCCGGTAGAATCAAGGAACTTGAAACAAGGCTTAAAGACCTAGATCAGAATATGAAAAAGAATCTTGAAAAGCAGAAATCTATCTTTGAAAAAGTAACTCCTGAAAATACAGAGAAAGAACAGGATGCAGCCGATGCCAAGATAGCCAAGCTGGATAATGAATATGAGGCTATGAAGGTGGAATCCGATAAACTCATAAAAGAGTTGCAGAAATTTAAAACAATCAAAGTTGAGACTCCGGTACAAGCTACTCAGGCTACGGAGCAAACTGCAACTACAGAGATTCCAGCAACGGAGCAAGCTATTCCAGAGACTCCAGCGGAAACTACTCCTGAACAAAGTGAGGAAACTAAGTCCAGAGTAAAAGTTGTTATCCCCATGAAAGATTATACTGAGACTCCTAAAGAACAACCGGCTACAGTATCAGAAGAGGAGATACCTGTGGATAAGATTCTCAATCCTGAATTAACTCCGGATGTTACTGGTGAAGTCAGTGAAGCCGATCTCCAGAATTTCCAAGTCTATGAGCCTAATCAAGTCTTGCCTGCTGATGAGATACTTGGCTCTAATGCCAAGGCTTACCGGATCAAGATGACTAAGAACGGAGTCATATCTGGTTTCATAGAGTTTGCTGTCGGAGATAAGTATGTGGTCTTTGGAACTATCAGGTCAAATCAATCTTCTCCAATGGATGTTATGAGGGCTCTGGGTGAGGTTGGAAGACGATCAGAGGGCAAGAAGATTATAACAACCGGCATGACTGATGATGGCTGGAAGATGGTTCAGAATATGGAAAGACGGGGCTATATAAAGATTGAATCAGTACCGGCTAATCTTCTTGGTAATGTTTACACAGAGACTCAGGATGCCGGTTCTATACCCAAGCATAAGCCAGTACTCATCTCTGTTATCAAGATACCTGAGAAAGGGCAGCTACGCACTTCAGCGACTATTCTTAAAGAAGCCACAGCTCAATTAGGTTATGATCCTGTGGAAGAGCTTGATAAGATGTTCCCTGAGCTAACCAAAAAAGAGACACCAGAGATAAGAAGAATAGATGAAAATATCTGGAATGGTTATAGTGCCGATGAGAAACTGGCTAAAGCTAAAGAAGCCGGCATAGCTAAGACAGCATCCAAACTGGACTGGAATGGTTTAACAGATGTCCAGCAGGAGAGATTATCTGATATTATACTTAATCCTGAAGATATGGCTAATCAGGAAAACTTTGAACGGGTAGGGAACTGCGAAGTTATGACAACGAAAAACGGGGAGGTAATTATCTGTGGCTAGATGTTACAAGCTTAATCCCGAAGAGAAAAAGCAGTGGGAAGATATCAATAAGAATATGTCTGGGTCTGAAAAGGAAGCAGCCAGAAGAAACTTTATAGACAAAGTAATAGAACGGACAACTGATGAGAGCCAATCTGTTCCAAGAGAAGCTTTCAGTGATATACCTGAATCAGATGCTCCATTCAACAGGGAAGAAGCCGAGAGAGCTTTTGCCGGTACTCCAAGGGAAGTACAGGTAAGACCTCGCCAGCAAGACTTCACAGATGAGATGCAATCGGTTGAACAGGTTAAAAGAACCAGACCGGAAATAGCCAAGAAAATCTGGAGTCCAAAGAATATCCATAAATATGCTTTAGCCATAGAAGATATCTGGAACAGGGGTACAGAAAAGGGCAGAAAGCTTCTCCTTAAAGAGCTCAAGATGCCGGTTAAACTCTATACTCTGGAATATAAAGATTTACCTCTTAAAGCTCAAAGGCTCTTGGCTCTGACTCAAATAAAGAATAATACCTTGAATATGCCCATAACCAGCCATTTCATAGATATTATGTATTATCTTCAGTATCTTGAGGAGAAGACCGGACAGCCCTTTATGACCATTGGTGTAAGGGTCAGAAACTCTTCATCCATTGGTGAATCCCGCAAAGATTTTATTCTGAAAGATATTATTGAAGAGCCAAAGTTTGCCAAGATTCTGGGTGATGAAGAAGCCTTGACCAGAGTTGAGGAGGAAATAAATTCCAAATTACTGGATGAGAATGGCGTACCGATGGGTGAATCTCCTGAAGGGATAACTGATGACGAGCTCTTGCTTGTCTCTGAGATTGAAGCTGTCTACAAGTATTATGAGCCCATAGTAAGATACCTGAGAGTTATGAATACAGAGAATAACATGGATGCTATGAGAGAGGCTTTTCCTGATGCGGTTAAATCCGGTCAGGAAGACTCTTTGAGATTGGTTGTGGTTATGAGAGCCAAAGGCAATCTGGATGAACTCTATGATTATCTCAAGCCCCAGACATGGGGTGTAATCGGCAGTGGTTATGATCCACGCTATATATCTAAGCCAAGCCTTAAAACCAAGAAGACCAGTCTAAGCTCCTCCAGAGGTGAAGGAAGGCTTGAAACAAGGAAGTCAGTTGAATACAGCACAGAGAGTACTGAAAGAAATGTTATCAGGAGACTGGCTTCCTATGTAGAGCAGATGGAAATTCAGTGGCTTATAAAAGATGATCTCAAGGTACTGGATGATCTATGGGATGAAACTGCTGATAAATTTACTGATAGAAACCAGATAGCCCAAGACCTATCAACCTGGATTGCCAGAGTTCAGGGAATTCCAATCACCTATACCAAAGCTGACAGGTTAATGTTGAAACTGAAAAACCAAGCCATGACAGCCATCTTCTTTGCTCCCGGTCTATATGTAAGAAACCAGTTTCAGGCTGTACTTATGCACCCTGATCGGTCTTGGTTAGTAAAGTGTCTGATTGATAAAAGTACTCCGGCAGAAAGAGCTCAGGCTAAACTTTACTTTGATACCTTTGTCAGTGAACTTGGCGGTATCAGAAGAGACTGGCTAGGTATTGGAGATAAGGGTTTCAAGATATTTGATAAGTGGAACAAGCTGGCTCAGAAATTAACCTACTATGATTATTCAGACTACTTACCCAGACTTCATTCCTTCTTAGCCAGTTATGGTAAAGCCAGTCAAGCCACCGAGCAATTCAGGAAAGATGGTGATATAGATAAGTGGATTAAAAATTCTGGTATTATCCATTTGAGGATTTCAGAAAGAAACTATGTTCTAACTCATTATCTGGGCAACGGGGACAAGACTTTCAACATGAGCATAGATGGTCTGAAGAAGCTTACCGGTTATGATATGGCTAACTATTTTGTAGCCCAGAGGATAGCCGATATAACCAACTTCAATTATACTCTCCGAGAAAGAGGTATCCTTGAAATGACTCCTACAGGCAAGACCTTCTGGAACTTGTTTGTCTTCCCAAGAGGTTATGCTATGAGAGTTGCTTTCCAAGCCGAGAAGATCAAGCAAGTCTTTAGCAAGGATACAAGTTGGGAAGAAGCCAGATCTGGTTTCAATGATATAACTAAACTGATAATCGCAGCCCAGATATTTGGGAGTCTGTGGACTTCAGTTACTGGAAAGAAGAAGAATCCTTGGGATGTTCTGTCAACACTGACTACATGGCAACCAGGAGGCTTATTCTATGGTATTGCCTCTGATATGTTTAATCTGATAGCTGATATCAGTAACCTTATAAGCCCTACTGCAGATGAAGATACCAAGAAGAGGGCTGAGGCTGAGATAGCCAGTTTAACTTCCAGAAATGCCGGTAACATACTTCCCTTCTATACACAGTTAGTGGATGTTCTGGATGTTATCTTCCAGACAAAAAACATAGATCAGGCTGGATACAAGAGAGCCAGAGCTTTATTACAAAACACCTTTACTACAGATAAATATACTCCTGATGATATAGATAAGGTGCAAAGGAATTTCTGGGAAGGATTCACCAAGATTGTACTGGCTGCCGAGACTCCTGATCCGACTCAGATAGAACAGATAAGAACAAAACTTGATGATGCCGAACTGAAACTTGGTAAATTTCAGGATAGTGGTTCTCTTTATACCCTTGAGCAGTATAAAAACGAGGTAAAGAATCAGACCAAGAAATTACCCCCCATGTATCTAACCAAAGATGAGGGCTTCTCTGACCTGACCATGTTTGCCCTTGATTGTGCTGATGATCTTAAACCCTACTTTGAACTGATCACCGATAAGCAGAAAGATGATTGGAGAAAAGTTCATATACAGGAAGAAGCCGAGCTTATATTCTGGGGTTATTATGATAGATCAATATTCAATGAAAAATCAACTTCAGGAAAGGAGGTGAAGAAGCTATTAGATTTATGGGTCAGTACTTATCATGTTACCAAGGCTATGCAACCATCTGCAAAATGGACTGATCTAACTCCAGTAAAATAATTGACAATACAGTGAATATATAATAAAGTGATTTCAAATGGAGGATAAAATGCCGGAAGTTAATGAAGGGAAGCCAGTAGTGGATGAGCCAGTTGTAGGTGCAGATGGCAAGCATCCAGAAACGGTTTCATGGAGTCAGTATGTTGGTATCAAGGAATCCCTTGGAAAGAAACTTGATACAGCAACAGGCAAAGTGGCTACCCTTGAGGAACAGTTGAAAACATCCATCAAGACCGAAGAGCATAATCAGATAAAGTCTGAACTTGAAAAAGAGAGATCAGAAAAGAAGCTTATATCTGATGAGCTGAACAAGTTCAAAGAACAGAGCATTACAGAGAAGAGGGCTACTCTCATAGCGAGAGGAATCCCTAAAGAAAAAACGGATTCATTGTCTGGAGATGCTCTCAATGCCGTTTTAATGGTGCTTGATGGAACGGGTAGTCTTTCCAAGCCCAAGCCAGATCTTGGTTCAGGTGGAAGCGGTTTCAATGAAAACCTGTCTTCTACAAACAAGATTGCATCTGGGTGGGCAGCACTTCATCCTAAGTAAAGAATAAACAGGAGGAATTTCCTAAATGGCTATTGTTGGACATTTTGACTCATTAGCGGAAGCACAAAAACTTGTGCAATCCCAGTTGCTTGCCGGTGTCGTGCAGGAAATCTATGAAGAAGGTCAGTTGCTTCAGAGATTACCTGTCACTACCATTGACAGCAAAACACTACAATATAACAGAGAATCCACTCTCCCGTCTGCTGCCTTCTATGAGATCCATGAGCAGATTCCCTGGTCTGCTGAAGTGTCTTTCACTCAGGTAGAAGTCGGCTTGAAAATCATAGTTCGTCAGGATGTTCTGGATAACTTCATGATGAAAACTTACAGAAATCCGAATGATTACCGGACAATCATCCTGAAGAATCTGGCGAAAGGCTGCATGAGAACCATTGAAGATAAGCTGATCTATGGAAACATAGATAATGATGCAGCTGAATTTGATGGTATCGGACATATGCTTCCTGCAGATATCGCCGGTAGTGAACAATGGCTTGCTGCCAATCCCCAAGCTTGGGATATGGGCAACGCAGCCCTGTCCATGATCAGGATGCGAGAACTGATTGACAAAGTAAAACCGAAACCGAGCATCCTTCTGATGACTAGAACAATGCGGAACTACCTGTCTTCAATCGCTTTTGAAAAAGGTATTGTACTGGCTAACGCCAATCCTATAATGCTGTCATCCGGTGAAAACAAATTCGGTGCAAGGATTGACTACTTTGATGGTGTGCCAATCCAGATCAGCGATTATCAGGGCGGTACTTATGGTGAAACAGATAACACTGTCAACAAAGCTGCAGCTGCTACCGGTATCTCTTCAATCTGGGCTATCCGATTCGGAAACATCCTGGATGGCGGTCTGAGCCTTGTTACCGGCGGAGACACTGGTGGGATGGCTTTCTTTAAGGTGACTGAACTGGATGCTCTGGAAGATTATGATGCATCCGGTATCAGATTAACCGCCTATGCAGCTCTGGCTCAGGGTTCAAGCAAAGCCACCGCTGTTATCCATTCCATTGATGAAGATGCTACTGTTGTAGGTTAAAGATGAGGGTAAAGCCCTTAGTTTGGCTGTTAATCTAAAAACAGTTAAAGGAGAATAAAATGCCTACAAATTCTAAATCTTATACCCGTAAAGTAATCAATGAAGCTGGGTCAGTTCTACTGTTTCCTGAAACTTCCGAATCTCCTCTTAGACAAGCTCTGGATGCTGATCCTTATGCAATCTCAGCTATACAGCTTTTTCCCTTGGGGACTAAGCTTGTCAGAGGTGAAAGAACCTACAGATACGCATTGAATGGTGGTACTGGTTTAGCAGCCGGTGCTCCTGTTCAAGGTGCAGCAGCTCTTAACGCAGCTTTCAATGCTGATGTAGCCATGACTGTTCCTGCAGCTACTCCGGCTACCGCTGGTACATTTAAGATAAGTGTTACCAGTACAGCCACCCTTGCATCCAACTCTTCCGCAGGCACATTCAATGAAGGCTACTTGGTAGTCAATGATCAGACTGGTAAAGGAAGCTGCTACAAGATCAAAGACCAACCTGCCTTCTCTGGTACAAGCCAGAACATCATCACCCTGTATGACTCGCTTGCAATAACTCTGGATGCTACCTCCCAACTCGGTTTTATCCAGAATCCTTACAAGAACGTCATCGCTACTGCAGCCGTATTAACAGGTGCTCCTCTGGGTGTTGCTCCCAGAGCTGTAACGGCTTCTTATTACTTCTGGCTTCAGACCGGAGGTGTAGCTGCGGTTGCTACCCATACTACCATCGCAGTTGGTGGCTTTGTAATGGTAGGTACTACTGCAGCTCAGGTTGATCCTGCCGTAACTGATGTTAAAACATACCAGATAATCGGTTATGCTTTAACTCCTGGTGTATCAACGGCTGGAGAAATGTTCCTCGTTTTCTTGATTCTGGACTGATAATAGGAGATAGAGATGCCACTATACAGGTATGAATGTGAGGAACATGGGGTGTTTGAGAGGATTAAGCCTATCGCTGAAAGAGGGTTTTGCTCCTGCCCTCAGTGCGAAAAGCAAGCCTGTATAGTGGTATCCCCCTTCAGTATTTCTGCTTGCAGTGACAAACGATTGAAAGATGGCGAGGGCTTCTCCTCTGTGACTTACAGCAAGGATGAAGCCCGCTACCGGATACGAAACAATGTCAGTAAATATGAAACAGTATGAGGTAACTCATGCCTACAAAAGCAGAAAATTTAAACAAGGACAGCTCTCCAGAGGAAGTTAAGGGAGCTGTTTCTGATTGTATAGGACAGCTTATCAAGGAAGGCAGAAGCAAGGAACAGGCTGTGGCTATCTGCTATTCTCAGGCAAGTAAATCTTCAGGTAAAGACTTGAGCAAGAGAAAATCTACTACCATAGAGTAAACAGTATAAATTTATATAAGAGAGGTAAAATAACATGGCTGCGGGGACATGGACTTGGGTAGCTGGAAATAAGGTCAAACTCTTTGATGGGACATTCGGAGCTATTACTGGCTCAAATGCCTACAAGATAGCACTGTTCAATAACAGTTGGGCGGTTACTACAACCATTTATTCCACTACTAATGAGATTTCTCAAGCTTATGGCTACCTAACAGGTGGTGTGCAAGTAACCCTGACCGCTGTAGAAACTACAGGGACTGTAAAGGTAACTACGGCTACTGCCGTTTCATGGACAGCCAGTGGTGGCACGATAACCGCCAGATATGCGGTACTGTATAAAGCTACCAGTACCTTTGATATCATGTGCTACTGCTTGCTTGACTCCGCTCCGGCTGATGTCGCAACAACGACTGGTAACGCCCTGACACTCACGATGAACGCCTCCGGTATCTATACACTATCATAAGGGGGAGTTACATGAAGGTTTATTATTCAAATGCTTTCAATACTCTGGGACTCCATACCATAGTAAGGACATGGGGAGGCAATCTGGGGATTGTAAGACCCTCAGATTTAGTCTCCCCTGTACTGGAGAATACTTCAGTATTGGAGATTGATTTTGTCACAAACAGAGAAGTATGCAAAAACCTGACTCATGGTTACATTCCTAAACCAGTTCTTAATCCTAATATGCCGGCTGAAACTCCTTTAATCAGATATTATGTTACTGAGCACGGTCAGCTTTGCTATGAAGACGGAAATATAGTACCTATCAATACTGACTCTGATAAGGATCTGGTTGATGCTTATCCTCAAGCTGTTACAACCTATATGTCAGCAAAAAGTGCCAAGACAACATTGATGCTTGAGGGAAAGCTGGAAGAAATTGAAGAAGTTCCAGAAGTTACTGTAGCCGAATTGCAAGAACAGCTTGATGAACTCAAGGATATAGTCAGGGCAATCATTACCAGAAATAACTTAGCAGAGTGGAAACAATGAGGGTCTATTATCTGAAAGCCAACAATACTCTGGGATTCCATGATATAGTCAGGGTCTGGAACGCCACCACAGGAAGAGAATATCCCTGGGATACAAAACCAGAACGGATGCCAGAAGATCAGTCTTATATAGAAGTTGATGCTATGGCTAACCGTGATCTCTGTAACAGGATGCTGAAAAGGTGGATGACACCTAAAACAAAAGCGATGGATTTTCTGGCTGATCTTCCTCCAATCTATGTGAATAATGATGCCAATCTCTGCTATGAAGATGGAACACTGGTAGATATTACTGTAGACCCAGACAAAGAAATAGTTGATAATTTTCCTGATGAGTATATTGCTTATCTGGAAGAGAAGAACTCCGAGAATCCTCCTGAAGTTACAATAAGCAGTTTTCAGGAAGACTTAGATCATTTCAAAGATGTGGTAAGAGCCATTATTAATCGTAATATACTGTCAGAGGATAAAGGCTGATGACTGCCACTATAAGAGACTATAAGAATGGATCACCAGTAGGTTATCTAGAGCTGTATGAGATTCCAGAACCAAACAGGTATTGGAGCAATACTAAAGAGGAATTTACCGCTGCTTCCAGCTATGTTCCATATAGTGTAAAAACATACTTAGCATCAGCCGGTGCTGCTTCTTTTGATTTATATGCTTATCTGATTGATTCCAATTTTAACACGGTTGCTTTTGGCTATG
>Ga0209777_10005292_pt1 | contig 14942 bp, 12 predicted proteins | sample FrelakmetHBP12HB_FD_187147 | JGI IMG/M metagenome (GOLD analysis project Ga0209777, IMG submission 187147) | Freshwater lake sediment microbial communities from the University of Notre Dame, USA, for methane emissions studies -HBP12 HB (SPAdes)... | ecosystem: Environmental > Aquatic >... | reverse complement strand
AGCCGCACGAGGTGCCGTTCGACGTGCAGTTTATCGTTTGACCTGTGTCAATGTCCGCCGCCACGCCATTTGTCTGGTTATACGTAGACCCACCTGTGATTGTGATGTTGGAAGGCGTCGTTGACCATGTCGACTTATGGTTGTTTATAGTGATCGGAATGGTGGCGCCAACTGTACCAGGTGTCGTGTAGTTGTCCGCGCCCATCACTCTCACGTTACAGGTCTGCGCAGGCACTGGCGCCGTGAAGCTGACGTTGCAGTTCGCTGGCAGGCCGGAACCCGTTACCGTAACACTAAAGCCGCACGATGTGCCGTTCGACGTGCAGTTTATCGTCTGACCCGTGTCTGAGTCTGTCGCTACGCCGTCTGTCTGGTTATAGACAGACCCACCCGTGATCGTGATGTTAGATGGCGTCGTTGACCATGTCGGAGCCCTGTTGGGCACAGTGATCAAGATCGTTTTGCCGACTGTAGATGGCGGATTGAAGTTGTCTGAACCCATAACACGCAAGTTGCAGATCTGGGGCGCGTTTGCAGTGAAGCTGATGTTGCAGTTGATAGGCTTGGAGCCGGTGCCGCTGACAGTTGGTGTGAACCCGACGCAGTTAGTTCCATTGGACGAGCAGGTTAGTGCCTCCCCCGTATCCGTATCAGTCAGCACGCCGTCTGTCTGGTTGTACGTAGACCCGCTTGTGATCGTTATGTCTATTGGCGCTGTTGACCACGTCGGAGGATTATTATAAACGCTTATTGGAATACTGACAGGAGTGGTTATTCCATCCCCAACTTCAACATTACAACTGGTGGACCCTGAGCCAACGGCGCCGTTTGCGCTGTCTTTCACGGTTGCTGAAACGCACCTGTTGGAACCCACGGGAACTCCACCTATTACGCCGGACCCGCTCGACCACGGGAAAGTGGCGGAAATTTTACCATCTATGCCTGGTCCCGTGACGTCAACAGTCACCGAGCTGCAAAACGGGCAGTTTAATGCGCTTTGAATGACCCCCTTGCCGTCAGGGTTATTCCATGGGAACACAAGTTGAACTGAAATGGAGCCGTATTCTTTTTTGTCATTTATTTCCTTGTTGCTACACGCTACAAATGACAAGATAATTACCAACGCAAGAAATATATTTATCGTTTTCATTGCTTATGTCCCTCCTATGGGGTCCAAGAAACCCCGATATTTCCGGTTCCGCCTCCTCCGCCACCTCCTCCGCCACCTCCCTTTCCGCCGCTCGCGGCGGCGGCTGCGCCGCCGGCAATAACCGCGCCGGCGATGGCCCAGACCCACCATTTTTTATAGAAGGGTTTTGTGGCCTTTGCCGCTGTCTGGGGAGGTGGAGACTGCGCCACTGTCTGGGGAGGTGGGGGCGCTGCGCGTTGGAGCGAAAAATCAACGTTAAGCGCCGCGTTTGCCGTCACGGTAATTTCCTTTTCTTCCGTCTGATAGCCTTCGAGCGAGGCGGCGACTTTGTGCTGTCCCACCGCAAGCTCGATGCCGGAGAGGGGCGTTTTCCCCTTGATTACACCGTCAATGGAGACCGTGGCGCCGGAGGGGGTCGAGGTGACGAGCAATCGGCCGGGGTTTGGCGTGAGACGCAGCGATAGGGTTGTTTTCTGCTGGTAAGAAATGGTTACCGACTGTTCTATTGGCTGGTAATCCGGAAGTTGAATGCCCAGTTTGTGAGTTCCAATGCCCACCTCGCCAACGTAAGGGGTTTTGCCGACCTGTTTGCCGTCTATAAGGACAGCTGCGCCCTCGGGGTCGGTTTTGAGGTCGAGGGTTCCGGTGATCTCGACAAACATCTCATTCACTTTTGTCGTTCTGTTCCGCCCGACGATAATTTTCTTTGCGATGTTCTGGTGGCCTTCGAGGACGAGTATGAGGTTATGAGGCCCTGAGGGGATGTCTTTGAGCGTGGAGGGGGATTGTCCCGCCAGTTGGGCGTCCAGGTATATGCTTGCGCCGGGAGGGTCGGTGATTATTTCGACAACGCCCGCCCCCAAGGTTGGTGGTGGCGTCGGGCCTTCAGCATGAGAGGGACCTGAGATGTCATAAGCCAGGCGATTGACCAGCTTGAATAATTCGTCAATCTTGCAATTGGGGCACTTTTCGCTGACGATCCTTTCCACGGTTCCTGTTTCCACGTCGGTGAGTCGGATTGTTACGGAGTAAGTGGAGCCGAGAAGGGTGACGGCGCCGGTGAATATCTTCTGAACCTGAAGTATTTCGCCGACCTTTACGGCGCATTCGCTGGAGGTGCAGCCTGAAAGGTTGAAGTTGTGTTGGCGGAGTATTTTGTCCATTTCCGCCTGATTGATGAGTTTCCATGCTCCCGTCTCGAAGAGGTTGTTTTGCAGCTCTTCCGTGAGGGCCATGCGGGCGCCGGGGTCAATGCCCGGGCCGACGTCAAAAGGGAGAATGGCTACGGTAGGCTTGGGCGCTTCCGGGGCCGGCGGTGTTTGCGCAGGCAAAGGTGTGGTCGTTATAAAAAAGGAAAAGATAAGACACCATACAAGCACTTTTTTCATGGAGGCTCCTCCACTGACAATATATACATGAAATCGTGGCAGATGTCAACAATTTGTCCAGTAGGGATGAAACCCTCATCGCGCCCGGATTCTCCTATCGAGCGCCGACAAGGCCCGTTCCACCGTGGGATAGAGGGGGTAGCCGGCCTTGACGATCGTGCGCTCGAGGGTGAGGCGCGCTTCGTTCATTCCCGTCTGGAAGAAGACTATTGCGTTGGGCTTTTTTAGCTCCTTGAAGGCATCGAGCAGCTTTTCTATGAGGAAAATCGCCCATTGCGCGCCGCCTTCTCCCCTGAAGGTGAGGTAATCAATGGCGAGGAGGGTGACGAACAGGTCAATGACTTTGTCGGTATTGAGGGCGCTGATGATCTTGGGATAATGCTTGGGCTGGAAGAACGATGCGGCCATATCGAGGGGGTTTTTCACGCTTGTGCCGGGGTTTTTGATTATTTTGAAGAGATCTGCGCGGGTTTCATCGGAATATTCCGGCATTTCAAAGCCCGCTTTTTCTATGAGGTCGGTGGCAAAAACGCCGAACCCGCCGCTTATGGTGAGCAGCCCGACGCGCCTTCCGGCGGGTTTGGCAAGCATCTGCGCCGCCTGGGCCGCGTCAATAAGTTCATCGAGATCGTTAACCATCGCCGCCCCGGCCTGCCTAACCGCCTTTTCCCACATAATCCCGGCGCCTGCGAGCGCGCCGGTGTGAGAGGAAACGGCCCTCAATCCCGACGCCGTCAAGCCGCCCTTGAGCACGAACACCGGTTTTTTGGACGAGGCCCTTTTCAGCGCATCGAACAGCAATCTTCCACGCTTTGTCCCCTCGATGTACAGGATGATGATCTTTGTCTGGGGGTCTTCAGCGAAGTAATCGAGGAACTCGGGAGCGCCTAAATCCGTTTCATTTCCATAACTTATGGCCTTCGAGAATCCGATGCCGCGGTCGGCGCCCATGAATATGCCGGTTATGCACACGCCTCCGCTTTGGGAAATAAAACCAATATGGCCGTCCACCATGGCCATGTCGGGGCGGAAACTCAATCCGGTCGAGGGACAGTAAAATCCCATACAATTGGGGCCGATGAGCCTGACGCCGCTCTCCCTTCCCACCCGCGCAAGTTCCTCCTGGAGCCGCCTGCCTTCCTCGGTTCCCGATTCCGAGAAGCCCGATGAAAACATTGCGGCGCTGCGAACCCCCTTTTTCCCCGCATCCGCTATAACCTCCGCCACGGCAGTGAATGGAACCGATACTATGATGTGATCCACCGGCCCGGGGATTTCCGAAACCCTGGGGTAAGATTCCCATTGTCCGACTTTTTCGCGCGGATTCACCGCGTAGATTTTCCCCTTGTAGCCGCAATTGGTCATCGATTCTATAAGGAACCGCCCCTGGTTCCCGCGGCGATCGCTTACACCCACCACCGCCACGGCCCGCGGATGGAAAAGCCGGTCTATGGATTCAAAATCGTTTGATGAGCCAGACATAATTGATCTCCTTGCCCCCATCTTAGAAAATATAATATTTAACGGGTATTGGCGCCTTCTGTCAAGTGCTTTGCACGCAAAATGCGTACAAGGTTGCGAAAAATCACGTTAAACGCTATAATAAGTATTGAGGTGGAAGTAAATCTTGAAGAATTGATGCAGCTTAACCACTTTTTATGGCTAAGCAGGGTGTTGATAAGCTGCGTGGAATTAGATGTTTTCTCCGCCATCGGAGAAAAAGGGGCTGACCTGAAAGGGGTGGCGGAAAAAACCAATTCATCGCTGAGGGGGATGGGCGGCCTTCTCAACGTGTTGATCCCCCTGGGTCTTCTGACCCGCGATGATGGGGGCAAATACCACCTTACGGAAAACGGCAAAAGGTTTATGCTTCCCGGTTCCCCCGAATACATGGTCCCGCGCATAAAGCACATGCGGCGCCTGTGGGAATCATGGAGCGGGCTGACGGACTCAATTCGCGCGGGCGAATCTTACTGGAAGACACATGCGCCTTCGGGCGGCGTCAGCAACCTGGTTGATCTTGCGGAGGGGCTTTTCCCGAGGAACTTTGCGGTCAGCTCCGAAGCCGCCGAAAAGCTGGGCGCGGGCGATAGCTGGAAGGGGCTTCAGATACTCGACGTGGGCGCTGGTTCGGGCGCGTGGAGTCTTGCGTTCCTGAAAAGGGACCCGACCGCAAGAGCGGTTGCGCTCGATTTCGGCCCCGTCCTGGAAATGGCCAAATCAAAGGCGAAACAATTGGGCGTGGAGGGCCGGTTTGAGGTTCTAGCGGGCAATTTGCGCGAGACGGAATTTGGGGAAAACCGCTTCGATCTCGTGATCCTCGGCCATATATGCCACTCCGAGGGGCCTGAATTAAGCGGGAAACTTATAGCCAAGTCGGCGCGCTCGATGAAGCGTGGTGGAAAACTTCTGATCGCCGATATGATACCCGACGAAGACCGGCGGGGGCCTTTGCATCCCCTGCTTTTTGCGTTGAACATGCTTATCAACAGCGAACAAGGGGGGACTTTCACCTTTGGCGAATATCGGAAGTGGTGTGAGGATGCGGGGCTTGTGAACGCGCACCTTTTGCCCTTGTCAATCAAAGACCATTCGCCGCTGGTTATTGCAGAAAAAATGTAAGGTGAGCGGTGGCGGACGAATATGTCCGCCCGAGGGTATTGGGCCTAATTCTTTAGGTTAGGGAGGATATTTTAACGTGACTTACTCACTTACCCGCACGGTTCCGACCGCGCGCGTGCTCCAGAGGGTTTACCGCCTTCTCTATGGCGCTTATGGCCCCATGAACTGGTGGCCCGCCGAGACGCCCTTCGAGGTGATCGTCGGCGCGTTTCTCACCCAGAACACCGCTTGGGTCAATGTCGAAAAGGCCATTCATAACCTCAAGCGCGCAGGCCTCATGGACCCGCAAAAAATGGACACTGTCCCTGAGAAAAAACTGGCCGATATTATCAAGCCAAGCGGATATTTCAACCAGAAGGCAAAAAAAATCAAGTCGTTCGTAAAGCATTTCGGCGAGAAATACGACTACTCCATCGAGAAGATGAAGGATCGGCCCTTCAATGATATGCGGAAGGAACTTCTCGAAATGTGGGGGATCGGGCCGGAAACGGCGGACTCGATCATGCTATATGCTCTGGGCAAACCGATCTTCGTGATTGACGCTTACACCTTGCGCACGTTCCGCAGGTTGGGGTTCCTGGACGAGAAGGATGACTACGATTCGGCCCAGAAAATGTTCATGAAGCATCTCAAGTCCGATGCGGTCCTTTTCAACGAGTATCACGCCCTGATAGTGGCGCTAGGCAACCGCCTTTGCAAAGCCAGGCCCGGTTGCAATGAATGCCCGTTGCACGAACACATCGAGTGCAACCCACACCTGTAGCGCGGCCCATCGTCGCATGAGTTGTAAGATATAACACAGAGTCTTTGTGTCTTTGTGTTTCATTCTTTTCAGTTTTTAAAAGACACTTAACGTAGGGGCGCGCTAACGTGTGCGCTCGTCAGCAAATCGCCGTGGTTCGGGCGGACATGCGGGTCCGCCCCTATAATCAATTATAGTTTATTTTTTTGACTTGGGTGTCTTTTTCTTTTTACCTGCGCCTTCGCCTTTTAGTTCCCGGTACAACTCGAGGGCTTCATTCGGCTTCATGCCTTTATGCACGACGCCCCTGACGGCGTGGATCATGGCGACGGGGGCGTCGGACTGGAAGATGTTGCGGCCCATGTCAACGCCCGCCGCGCCCTCCTGAATGGCGTTATACGACATTGTCAAGGCTTCCATCTCGGGTATTTTCTTGCCGCCCGCCATCACGAGGGGCACGGGGCAGGACGCTGCGACGGTGTCGAAGCCTTCGGGGATGTAATAGGTCTTGACGTAATGCGCGCCCAGCTCGGCGCAAATCCTGCACGCCAGCCTGAAATAGCGGGCGTCTCGCGCCATGTCCTTGCCGACCGCGGTCACTGCCAGCACCGGGATGCCGTACCGGGAACCCATGTCAACCAGGCGGGTCATGTTGTTCACCGATTGGGTCTCATACTCGCCGCCTATGAACACCTGCACGGCAAGGGCGGAGACGTTGAGGCGAATGGCGTCCTCAATGTCAACGGCGATCTGCTCGTTCGACAACTCCTTTAAAATGCTCGGCCCCCCGCTTGCGCGGAGCACGATGCCGCCGTTGAATGTCGGCGGAATGGTTGTGCGCAGGATGCCCCGCGTGAGCATTAGCGTATCGGCGTAGGGGGCAAGGGGGAGAATTCTCACGTCAATTCGCTCGAGGCCGGTGGTTGGCCCCTGGAAATAGCCGTGGTCAATTGCCAGCATCACCGTTTTCCCGCTTTCCGGGTTGAAAATCCGGCTCAAGCGGTTCTTCATCCCCCAGTCAAGCGAGTTCGACCCCTTCAGGAAAAAACCCTCGCACTCGACTGGGATGTCAAGACAATAATCCTTACCTTCCTTATCGGCTTCCGGCATTTTTCATTTCTCCCTTCATTTATTGCTTATTCCTGTGGCTTGATTATGACCTTAATGGATTCCTTCGCCTCCGCAACCAGGAGGAATCCCTTCCCCGCTTCGGCGAGAGGGAGGCGATGCGTAATCATATCCTTCACCGGGACGGCTTTCGAGCGGATCAATTCGAGGGCCTTGACATGGTCTGCGGGGCTGCCGGCGTAGGATGTTGTGAGGGTTATGTCGGTTCTCCAGAAGGTGCGCTCGATGTTGATGGGGAGGACTTCGTCTGGGCCTGTGGAGGCGAAGAACATCACCGTGCCGCCGCGGTCAACACTATCGAGCGCCTGCCGCATGGCCTTCATGGCGCCGGTGCAGACGATGACGCGATCTGCGAGGCGGCCATTGTTGATTTCCCTGAACTTAGCGGGGATGTCCTTTGCGGCGTCGAGAGACACGTCTGCGCCGAATTTTTCGGCTGCGCGAAGGCGATAGTCGTTGGTGTCGGTGGCCACGATGCGGCCTGCGCCAAGCGCCCGCGCAAGGGCGACGTGCAGAAGCCCCGCTATCCCCGCGCCCAGCACCAGCACGGACGACCCCGGCTCGATCTTCAATATCCTCTGGCCCCGCACCACGCAGGCAAGCGGCTCGGCAAACGACCCTTCTTCAAAATCCACGCCGTCCGGCAGAAAATAAACCCCCCGGTCAACGTTTATCGCGGGCGCCCTGGTGAACTCGGAGAAGCCGCCGGGGTAAAAATTGGTCGAGCGCAATGTGTCGCAGACGGTCTCATGGCCGTTCATGCAGTAATGGCATGTCAGGCACGGCACGTGGTGGCTTACCACGATACGGTCTCCGACCTTGTATTTCTTGACGCCCTGCCCCACCTCGGCCACCGTGCCCGCAACCTCGTGCCCCAGCACCAGCGGCGCCTTGTGAATGCGGTACCATTCGAGCACGTCGGAGCCACAAATCCCGGACGCCTCGACGCGCAATAAAATCTCGCCGGAACCGATTTCAGGCCTTGGAACATCCTCAAGCCGGACATCCCGATTGTTGTAATACATAGCGACGCGCAAGGTAATTTTCTCCTTTATTTTCGGGAGCTTATATTTTAATTCCCGCCAAAGTGGTTGTCAAAGCAGGTTCACTATCTCGGAATTTCATTGACATTGCGCCGCTGTCATGTTAAAATTGTGGTGAAAGGAAAAAAGGCGGATGGGCTTCAAGATTACAAAGGATATGAGCTTTGTGGAGGTTATGAAGATTCTCCCGCAGTCAGTGGAGATATTCAGGGTGTACAACCTCGATTGCTCTGATTGTCAGCTCGCCGAATATGAAAATCTTGAGCAGGGCTGTCACATTCACGGGGTGGACGTGGAGGCTCTTTTGGAGGACTTAAACCGCGCTCTGAGCTGAAAAATAGGCAAATATCGAAAATAATTGGATAAAAACAGCGTAAGCTATTGACAATTATAACGTTTTATAGTAACTTTGGTATGTTGCCCTTAAAATGCCTTGAGGGAGGGTGCTATATGTTCAAGATTGGGGATAAGGCCGTTTATCCCGCGCACGGTGTAGGTATTGTTTCCGCTATTGAGAACCGGAGTATTTCCGGAACCCAACAAATTTGTTACATCCTTAAGATCTTCGATAAAGAAATGACCATCATGATTCCTCAACAAAATGCGAAGAATGTAGGACTAAGATCAGTCATCAATGAAGACGAGGTTGACGAAATCTATAAAATCCTCAAGAAAAAGCCCTCCCCCTCCAACCCACAATCATGGAACCGGCGACATCGCGAATACATGGAAAAAATAAAAACGGGATCCTTATTCGAGATCGCCGAGGTGTTGCGTGACCTTTATTTATTGAAGCTCGAAAAAGACCTGAGTTTCGGCGAGCGGAAGGTGTTTGACACCGCCAAGGAACTGCTGGTCAAAGAATTGAGCGTCGCAAGGGAAGAGGAGGAGGGTACCGTTGAGGCCGAGCTGAAAAAGCTCTTGAACGCAAAAAAACGCTGACCCATTCCACACGGGCAACACCGGGACCCTCCCACATACGGGAGGGTCTCTTTTTTATGCCGATTGATATTTGTGATATAATTCCATTGGGTGGACATATAGTCCGCCAATCAAGCGCCTCATGAAAATAATAGCCATACTCGCCGCCGCGGGCCGCGGCGAAAGACTCGGCGGCGCCAAAGCAAAGCTGTGGGCCGAAATCGGGGGGAAACCCCTCATATACTATTCCATTGATTGCATTGAAAGCTCGAGCGTAATAGACGGGATCATCATAATGGTTCCCGCCGACGATATAACCGCCCTGAAGAATAAAATACGCGAATGGGGTTTTAAAAAGGTCATGAAAATACTTGGCGGCGGGGAACGCAGGCAGGATACGGTGCGCATTGGTCTCGAATCCCTCCCGAAAACCTGCGACCTGGTCATGATTCACGACGCCGCGCGGCCCCTGGCGTCGCCGGCCCTGTTTGCCAGGGTCGTTGAAGCGGCACGGCGCGCCGGAGCGGCGACGGCTGCGATCCAGCCGGTGGACACCATAGTCCAAATCGGAGATGCTGGCGCCATCGAGTATCTCGACCGAAGCCGCCTGCGCCACATCCAGACCCCACAGGCCTTCAAGGTGAAAATTATTCGCGAAGCCCATGCGCGGGCATTAAAGGAAGGCGTTGTGGGCACAGACGATGCGGGCCTCGTTTTGCGCATCGGACAAAAGATCGAGATCATCGCCGGCGAAGCGTGGAATTTCAAAGTCACAAGCCCCGAAGACCTCGCAAGACTGGAACATGCTTTGAGGATGGGAGCTATTGCGCTATTTGACGAGAATTGTTAATCCTGTGTAACATAATAAAAATCGCAGAAGACGCTTATATGGCTGATGAAGCAATTATAAATATTGTCCGTCGTTACCTCGATATACTCAATGAAAACGGAATTCGCGCCGAAAAGGCGATACTTTACGGCAGCTATGCAAGGGGAGACGCAGGAGAATACAGCGATATAGACATCCTTGTCCTTTCTGAACAATTCGACCAGGACCGATGGGAAAAAAATTCGCAACTCTGGAGACTTACACTGGATGCCGATATGCGGATTCAGCCTATACCCGTCGGCGTCCGGCAGTTCCTCGAAGACGACGAATCAATCGTCATCGAAATGGCAAGACGTGAAGGAATCGCCATTACGAGAAATTAACGGATGTCACGGCTCGCGACCGGGGAAAAATTATTTTAAACAAAAAAATGCGTCTTTTTTTGAGAGAAATTAAAAAAATAAAAATATTTTTCGCCCCCGATTCACGGGAAATATCGCCCGGAACCGGATGCTCTTCTCAGATCAAGAGAAATTCGCGTCTCTCCTGTTATAAAATAATTGTCATAGATTATATGACTAATTATTAAATTCCCAGCCCTCGACACCCGTCATCCCCTTGAAAATCAAGGGTTTGCGGCTTTCATCGTTTTCGGGAGCCTCTTCGCCATCAGGCGTCATTGCGCGCCAGTTTAAATTCAAATCTATTTGTAATTACTCATACAGAAATTAGGTTGAAATGGCGGTTGTCCGTGAGGCGATCCTTATGAAGAAAAAAATCAACATATAGGGGCTTTGCCTATTGACATACTAGATATTGTGTGTATAATCAATGAACAAAGTGCCAATGCGGGGAAGATGAGGTCGCTGTTCCGCGCCGGTCGGCAAGTTAAAAGAGACATTCGGACCCGCTAACTAAATTGAAAGGAGGATTCAAGAATGGCGGTAAAGAAGGCAAAAAAAGCCGTGAAGAAGGCCCCGAAGAAGGCTGTCAAGAAGACGGCGGCTAAAAAAGTAGTGAAGAAAACAGTCGCGAAAAAAGCCAAAAAGAAATGCTAGCCTGAACCACATTCCCTCAAGGCACCTAACAAGGGTACATGGGGAGGGCACCGGCGGCCTTCCCCGATTTTTTTCTTTGAATCCCTCCTTTACATGGGTCTGCGACCTAAAGCAGGGTTTTGCAGGTTTGCATGGTTGTAACGCAGGCGTCTCGGACGAGCCGTCTGGCCCGCCTGCAAAAAGGAGCAGGCGAGACGCCTGCGTTACGTTGTCCCCCTTTACGTCAAATACTTGACAAAACAATTTAACACATACTATTGTTTTATAAACGAAACCCGGACAGACAAGGGGCTTAAGCCCATCCTCTACCCCAATGACAGGCCTACATCAGACAAGGGGTTTAAACCCCTTGTCTGTCCAGATAGCAACGACACCTCTTCAGACAAGGGGCTTAAGCCCCTTGTCTGAGTTGTTAAGCTATGACCGCACCCGCTCAAATAATCGCCCTCATCGAGCGCTTCGACCGCAACCGCGACGCTTACCTCTCCGCCCAATATAACGAAACCCAGCTCCGCCAGGAATTCATCAATCCGTTCTTCGAGACCCTCGGCTGGGACATGACCAACAAGGCCGGATACGCCGAGGCATACAAGGACGTCATCCACGAAGACGCAATCAAGGTCGGAGGCGCCACCAAGGCCCCCGACTATTGTTTTCGCATCGGCGGCGCGAGAAAATTCTTCCTCGAAGCAAAAAAGCCCTCCATAAACATAAAGGAAGACGTCGGCCCCGCGTTCCAACTGCGACGTTACGCCTACTCCGCCAAGCTGCCGCTCAGCATCCTTTCGGACTTCGAGGAATTCGCCGTCTACGATTGCCGCCTGAGGCCCGTCAAAACCGACAAGGCCTCCGCGGGCAGAACGCTATACCTCAAATACGCCGAATATCCCGACCGCTGGGATGAAATAGAGTCGAAATTTTCCCGCGAAGCGGTGCTCAAGGGCTACCTCGACAAATACGTCGAATCCACTCGCCTCAAAAAAGGCGCCGCCGAGGTGGACGACGCGCTGCTTACCGAAATCGAACACTGGCGCGATATACTCGCTCACAACCTGGCCCTGCGAAACACAAAATTATCACAGCGCGAACTCAACTTCGCCGTCCAGCGCACCATAGACCGCATCGTCTTCCTCCGCATCTGCGAAGACCGCGGCGTCGAAATATATGGCAGGCTCCTCGCGCTGCTGAACGGCCCCAACATATATCGCCGATTGGTCGAGATGTTCCAGCGGGCCGACGAAAAATACAACTCCGGCCTCTTCCACTTCCTCCAAGAAAAGGACCGCGCCGAGGAACCCGACCGCCTCACGCCCGGCCTAGAAATTGACGACAAGGTCATTAAAGACATCATCGGCAATCTCTACTATCCCGACAGCCCTTACGAATTCTCCGTCATGCCCGCCGACATCCTCGGACAGGTCTACGAGCAGTTCCTCGGAAAGGTTATCCGCCTCACCGCCGGACATCGCGCGGTCGTCGAGAGCAAACCGGAGGTCAAAAAGGCGGGCGGGGTCTATTACACTCCGACATACATCGTTGATTACATCGTCAGGCAGACGGTTGGGAAATTACTCGAGGGAAAGACGCCGAAACAGGCGGACAGGCTGAAGATACTCGACCCGGCATGCGGCTCCGGATCGTTCCTCATCGGCGCATACCAGTACCTGCTGGACTGGCGCCGCGACTGGTATTTAAACAACGCAACCACAGACAAGGGGCTTAAGCACCTTGTCTGTCCAGATGGCAGCGACACCTCTTCAGACAAGGGGCTTAAGCCCCTTGTCGGCAGAGGTGGGACGCTGCAAGCAGCCCCCCTACGGCCCCGCGATAACGCGCCGATGTTTCAGGCCGCGGGAGGAGAATGGCGACTCACCACCGCGGAAAGAAAACGCATCCTCCTGAACAACATCCACGGCGTTGACATTGACACCCAGGCCGTCGAGGTCACCAAGCTGTCGCTCCTCCTCAAAGTCCTCGAAGGCGAATCCGAAGACTCCATCGCCAACCAGCGCCGCTTCTTCCACGAACAGGCCCTCCCGGACCTCGGCAATAACATCAAATGCGGCAACTCGCTCATCGGCCCGGACTTCTACGATAACCAGCAAATGAGCCTCCTAGACGACGAAGAAAAATACCGCATAAACATCTTCGACTGGCGAAACGAATTTCCGGAAATACTAAAGGGCGATGCCCGCAATCTATGGTTTATAACCTTTGTAACCCACAATTCGAGAATCTCGGAAAGAATGATTAAGCATGAGGTTAAAGTTTCGGAGCCTCTTGTTTTCGCTCCCGATGATCAGATATTTATAGCGGTAAACATTCTCAAAGCATGTGCCCGCTTCGACATTCCGGTGGTAGCCTTAAACGTGTTGCCCGACCATGTTCATATGGTTCTTCCAGCAACAACGGAAAAAGAACTCAGCGAACATATACGGAAAATTAAAGGATACAGCTCCAGAGAATTTCAGAAAACGAGAAAAATCGGCCCGCAAGGTCAGGTCTGGGCCCAAAAATTTAATAGAAAAGTACTTCAGAATGAAGATGAACTCTGGCGCGCCGTTGAATATGTTCGGAATAACCACCTGAAACATCGCGAAAGATGGGGTGAGAGATTGGTCACAACTTGGGAAAAGGGGCTTAAACCAATCCTCTGCCCCAATGACAGGCCTACATCAGACAAGGGGTTTAAACCCCTTGTCTGTCCAGATAGCAACAACGCCCCTTCAGACAAGGGGCTTAAGCCCCTTGTCTGTCCAGATAGCAACGACGCCTCTTCAGACAAGGGGCTTAAGCACCTTGTCTGTCCAGATAGCAACGACGCCTCTTCAGACAAGGGGCTTAAGCACCTTGTCTCATACCTTGACGCCATTAAGCCGGATATAGGCTTCGACGCAGTCATCGGAAACCCACCGTATGTCAGGCAGGAAACGCTAGGAGCCTTCAAGGATTACTTCAGCGAAAAATATAAGACATATCATGGAATGGCCGACTTGTATACATACTTCATTGAAAAGGCTGTCAATTTGCTTAAGGAAGGCGGTTTTTTCTCTTATATAGTCTCCAACAAATGGATGCGGGCTAATTATGGCATGCCGTTGAGGAAATGGTTGCAAGGACAATCCATTCTTCATTTAATTGATTTTGGGGATTTACCGGTTTTCAAAACCGCAACAACCTATCCCTGCATCTTGCTGATCACAAAAGGAAAAACCAAGGAAGATATTCAAGCTTGCAATGTCAAGACTCTTGAATTTAAAAACCTTATGGAATACGCCGAACATAATTCCTATCCCATAGCAATAAAATCTCTCGACCCCGCCGGATGGAGCATGGCGACCGCCTCGTCTCAAAAACTGCTCGATAAAATCAAATCCGCTGGAGTTCCTTTGGGCAAATATGTAGAAAATAAGGTTTACTATGGAGTAAAGACAGGTTTAAACGAAGCTTTTGTGATTGATAATGAAACTAAAAAAAGGCTGATAAAAGAGGACAAGAAAAGCGCTGAAATCATAAAACCTTTCCTTATTGGAAAAGACGTAAAAAGATACCAACTGCCTAAACCTGAACGTTTTTTGATCTTTTTCCCGAAGGGCTGGACTCCCCAAAACATGAGCAATAATGAAGCATGGGATTTTGTCAGGGATAATTATCCGGCGGTGGCCGATCAACTTGAGCCATTCAAACCAAAAGCCGAAAAAAGATGCGATAAGGGCAATTTTTGGTGGGAACTGAGAGCTTGCGATTATTACCAAGAATTTGAAAAACCGAAGATAATCTTTCCTGACATTTCAATCCGTGGCAATTTCACAGTAGATATTTCAAAATCTTATTCGGGCAACACAACATATCTTGTTCCATGTGAAGACTATTTTTTGCTTTCTATACTTAATTCAAAACTGCTCGATTTCTACTATTCAAATATCACGACCAGGGACATGCACCCCTAAAACTGTACAGCTAAAAGTGTTAGAATCTCCGAAACAGGAGGTTCGAAGTGAAAAGGAAGCGGTTCAAAGAAGAGCAGATTGTTGGGATTCTTAGGGAAGCTCGGCGGGGAG
>Ga0209777_10005291_pt1 | contig 14943 bp, 12 predicted proteins | sample FrelakmetHBP12HB_FD_187147 | JGI IMG/M metagenome (GOLD analysis project Ga0209777, IMG submission 187147) | Freshwater lake sediment microbial communities from the University of Notre Dame, USA, for methane emissions studies -HBP12 HB (SPAdes)... | ecosystem: Environmental > Aquatic >... | reverse complement strand
CATGGGGCCGATGCCAAGTGAGTTGATCCTCTCCAAGAGCTGCAGTTCTTCCTGGGATTCGCCGGGCATGTTCAGCAGAGCCCGCTTGGCCAGGCACGCTGCCAGGTCGAAGCTGCCGCCCAGACCAATGCCCAGGAAGAGGGGGGGGCAGGCGTTAGCTGCCCTCTCGGCTACGCATCTCACAATGAAATCAAAGGGATCGTCGGCCGGATTGAGCATGCCAACCAGGCTCATGTTCTCAGAGCCTGCCCCTTTGGGAAAGGCGGTGAGCAACAGGCTGCGGCCATCTACATAATCCAGAATAATATCGGGCATGCCTGTACCGGTGTTGTCTTCGCTGTTCTTGCGGGTCAAGGGATGGACGGCGTTGGGACGCAGCGGAATCACTCTGGTGGCGATCCTTACACCCTCTGCGATCGCTTCAGAAAGGCTGAAGTCCAGACTTAGATCGCGGCCCATTTGCACATGAAAGACTGCAAGGCCTGTGTCCTGGCATAGAGGCAGGCCTTTGGCGGTGGCAACCGCTACATTCTCCAGCATGAACTGCAGATGGTGCCGGGCTAAGGGGTGGCTCTCCCGGGCCGCAGCCTCTTTGATTCTCTGCAAGACCCAATCTGGCAGAGATGTCTCCGCTCTTTGCAAGGCACGAACCGTGGCCTCTACCACCAACTCCCTCATGCCTTTCGCCCCTTCTTGCCCGGTTCGATCTTGATGGGTTTGGACTGCTCGGGCAGCCGAAGATTGGTCAACTTGCCCAGAGCCCTTTCCATGGCGTCTTTGTGCAGGTCTCCTGAGGTGTGAATGCCTCCCGGAGTTCCGCGCACGGCGCGACAAGGATATTGCTGGCAGAAGAGGCCGGTCATGGACGCCGCTTCCTCCACGGTCTTTCCCACTATGCCCGCTGCGGCATGCCAGGTAGCTCCGCAGGGCGAGCCGCGCACAACTGTCACATTGCTGATGCGCCCGTCCTTGGTCTCCACCTCCAGCTCGGGCCTACCCAGCTTCCGGGCGAACTCATCGATGACGGGAACGCCGCACTCTTCCAGGGTGCAGCAGATCTCATCCACCTCGATATGGATGCCGTACTTCTCTGCAATCCTCTCCAGCTCGCCTATGGAGCCGGCCCGGCCCATGCCTCCGGGAATTATGGCCGCTTTGACACCGCCCTTCGCCGCCAGGCGCACGATCTCCGGAGTCAGGTCGGGGTGAAAAGTGTAGAGAATGAGCAGGTCCACCTGGAAGATCCTGGGATCAAGGTTTAGCTCTTTGACAAACTCTTCCGGATCCTCGATGAAGCCGGGCAGCACCTGGGGAACCTCGACGGAGAAGACTGCAAAGTCCGTCCTGGTCTTGATGGTCTCCAGCAGGCGCTCGCCGTACTTTCCTCTTTTAACTACGCCAACCAGCATGGATCAAGTGATGGATGCCAGGTGTTAATAGAGATTTGTAGAGGTAGTTTGTGATCTTCGTTCGGGCAGGGCCATCCTGGTGGTTTAATATCGTAGCAATTGCATTGAACCTGTCAGAAATGAGCGAAATAGAAACAAATATCCCCTCCGTCCTCATCGCGGGCACCCACAGCGGCGTGGGCAAGACCACAGTTACCCTGGGCCTCATGGCCGCGCTTCGTGCTCGCGGCCTGAAGGTACAGCCCTTCAAGGTAGGCCCGGACTTCATCGACCCGTCTCATCATACCGCCGTCTGCGGGCGACCCTCGCGCAATCTCGATCCCTTCATGATGGGCGAAGATGGCGTGCGCCGCTCTTTCTCCTCTGCCCTGCAGGGCGCGGACGTGGCCGTGGTGGAGGGGGTTATGGGCCTTTACGACGGCATGGATGGAACCGAGGTCGCCAGCAGCGCAGAGGTAGCCAAGATCCTGGACCTTCCAGTTCTGTTAGTCATCAATGTGCACGGCATGTCGCGCAGCGCTGCCGCTATGGAGAAAGGCTTTGCAGAATTTGACAGGGGCGTGCGCCTGGCTGGCACGGTTCTCAATCAGGTGGGAAGCGAGCGTCACCTGGCCATGCTGAAAAGCTGCCTGGACAAGCCAGTCTTCGCTGCTCTGCCGCGAGAGAGGGAGATGGAGATGAAGAGCCGTCACCTGGGCCTGGTGATGGGCTTTGAGAAAGAGCACGATGTTGCCGCTTTGGCCGCCTTGCTGGAAAAGCATGCTGCCATCGACGAGATTCTGAAGCTACGCTCTCCGACCTGTCCCGCTAAGGAAGAGAAGGCTGATGCAAAGAAAATCGTGCGCATTGGCATTGCAGAGGATGAAGCCTTCTGCTTTTATTACTACGAGAACCTGCGCGAATTGGAAAGGCGAGGCGCAGATCTGGTCTTCTTCAGTCCGCTAGACGACGATCTGCCCGATGTGGACGGCCTTTACATTGGAGGCGGCTACCCGGAGCTACATGCTGCCCGTCTGGAGAGCGCTCCCGCCAGAAGAGAGATTAAGCGGGCCTCAGAAGACGGCATGCCCATCTATGGAGAGTGCGGCGGCCTGATGTACCTGGGCCGCGCCATCGAACTGGAGACTGGCACTTTTAGAATGGTGGGGGCGCTGCCCGGCTCTACTATTATGACGAAGCGGCTTCTGGCTCTGGGGTATGTCCAGGCAGAGGCTGTAGGGCAAAATCCGGTTGCAGGGCTTGGCAAGACCCTTCGTGGGCACGAGTTTCATTACTCGCGCTTTGACTGCGACAGGGACGCTCGCTTCGCCTACCGTTTATGCAGAGGCAAAGGCATCCAGGACGGCTGGGACGGCCTTGTTGAGCACAATACACTGGGTGGGTACCTGCATGCACATTTCTATTCTTTTTCTGTGGACCGGTTCATAGAGAGCTGCAAGAACTACCGGAGAGCATAACCGGCTAAAGAGAACGCTAATAATTTATGAGATATAGATTCATTCTGGAGAAAAGCTTAAATGCAGATCCATATTCATGTAAGCCCATTAACGCAAATGGAGTGTTAACTATGAGCAAAATAACAAGTGAAGTTGTGCTCTTCTCTCTCCTGATGGCTCTCTCTCTGGGAGTTGCCTTCGCTGAGTCCGAAGTTGCCGAAACTATGAATGTAACCGAGAACGCTACCAACGTCACTAACGTAACCAACAACACAAACCTCACCAACGCTAGCAACGTCACCATCTCCATCAACGGTACAGACATGACCGTTAATGTAACCGAAGCTAAGTCTCAGTAGGTGGATTACATACCGTCCTATTGGGCGGAAAGCCGGGCAGGTTTTTCCTGCCTGCAATTTTTCTCTTGGCTTGCAGATTCCGAAAATACAAAGGCCTTTTTAGAAAGGCTTATATTTTTCTGAGAAGAGCATTGTTTGAGGTATGAATATGAGAAGTACAAGTGCGTTGATACTATTAGCTGTATTGGTGGCCTTTTCAGCAGGGTCTGTCCTGGCACAGGATGTTCTAAATGCCACAAATGCCACAAATAACATGAATGCCACAAATGCCACAAATGAGACGATTGCCGCAGACGTCGCGCCAGTTGAAGAAGCTGCAGCCCCTCTGACGGAAACCGTGGAAGCTACAGAAGTAATCCCTCAAGAGACTGCATCAAGGTTCAAGCAGCTCTCCACCTTTGTTAAGGGAGACACTACAGTCCTTGGAAAGAACACTGCCCAGGAATACATGGATGTGTCTAAGACCGCTAACCGAGATACTGTATTCACCCGTGAGGCGGGCGCTTCCACTCCTGCCGTGAAGGTTGGCATCACCAAGGTAAACACGGCAGAAGACAAGTATGTCCAGGTGACCAATAAGGCAGTTGGATCCTGGAACCTGGCTGGATGGACCCTGGCCTCAGCCGGAAACACCACCTTCACCTTCCCGGCGCTGACCCTGGAAGAGGAAAGCTATGTGCGCGTCCATGAGGGCGAGGGTGTGGGCAGCTTGACCGATATCTACACCAATGGCACAGCTCCGCTCTGGATCGATAACCTGGTATCCCTGCAGGATGCCGATGGAAGCATCATATCAACTTATGATGTCTCCACCGCTCCTGCAACAGGCGCGTGGGCCGATCCTCTGGCCAAGCAGATCCAGTACTAGATTCGATTGGCCGCAAATCTAGGGCGGCATATCTCTTTTTTCTTTTTTCAACACAATTCTAGATATAGACCGCCGTTCCCGGCTCCACGTTGATTATTTTTGTGCTACCCCTTTCAAAGAACATTGTCTTCGGGTAGTTGAACTGACCATCGTAGACCCGGATATCATGGTTCCTACCACCAACCACACGAAAGCTGAACCTTCCATCAAGCTGATCTCCTCCAGTTCCCTCCGTGCCTATGTAATTGCCATCCAGGAATACCTGATATCCTCTCATGCCTTGGGATACTATTGTGGCAGTGGAATCACCAGTGGTTGCAGCGGAAGACTGAGTGGTTGTATCTGTAGGTGCGGGAATTTGTACGACAGGATATATGCAGTTCCTATATTGATAAGGATTAGCATAATCTCTGAAAAACTCCGCGCCAAAGTAGGGATAGTACATCTGCTCCCCGGTCAGGAGTTGGTTTGGGGAAAAAATCGGATCTGTGAAGTATTGTGCGATATCACCGCAATAAGGTCCGACGTATCCTCCACCAAGGTCTTAGTTATCCGAAAGAATACTATGAAAGCATCCGGCATGAGACAGAGTTAGGCGATGTCAAGTCACTGGGAGGGACCCTTCATGTCTCGACTATCGCCCAGCTTCGGTTCGACGTTCAACGATATAAAGAATGTGCTCGACACGGATCTCGCGACATTTCGTTTACAAACAAAATGCACCTTATACTTTGACCAGTAAAAACGATGCTCCCGTCGGGATTTGAACCCGAGTCGAAGGAGTGAGAGTCCTTCATGATTGGCCGAGCTACACTACAGGAGCGCGGACTTGGGGTGGTTTTTACTATCATTTAAGGCTTTTGGCCAAGCAAGTAATAGTCGCAGCAATTACATAGGGCGCACGCTTCATGTTTTGGCCCTCGCGCCCGGCAAATGAGCCGGCCGTGCGTTATCAGGTTCAGATGCAGGGAGAGATACTTCTCCACAGGAACGATCCGCTCTAAAAGCGACTGCGCCTTATTTGGCCTGACATCTTCACTGAGCAGCCCCAGCCGGCGCGAGACGCGATAGACGTGCGTGTCCACAGGCAGGAAAGGCATGCCGAAGGCGAAGAGGAGCACCACGGACGCCGTCTTGGGCCCCACGCCGGGCAGGGAGAGCAGATATGCCATGGCCTTATCCTTTCCTATATCGGCCAGAAAGGCGAGTGAGATCGCCCCCGCATAAAGCTTGATCTTAAAAAGGGCCTCCTTTATGCGCCGGGCCTTTATCTCCGCCAGGCCGCCCGCGCGAATACTGTCGGCCACATCTTCATCCGAGGCGGCGAGGATCTCCTCGTAGTCGCAAAAAGCGCTCTTCAAGCAGGCAAAGGCCCTCAGGCTGTTGGTATCGCTGGTGTTCTGAGAGAGGATGGTCATGACCAGCAGATCCACGGGATCCATTTCATCCGGATGGGGAATGCCGTATTGCTCCTCCAGAAGGGAAATGCAAGTTGCAACTCTTTGCCGGTCCATCTCAACTGAAGATGACGCGCATCGTTTAAAAGCTTGGCCGGTGTTCCTGCCTAAAGAGCGGCCACCTTGCCGCCATCGAAGCCCCTTTTTCCGAGGACGCTACGCGCTGCCCGCTTTCGCGCAGGGTGACGGGCGGGAGCGCACACAAACGCCCGCGCGGGCCTTTCCGGCCCCTCTTCGGAGGACAATTTGACCGGAAAAAAGCCAAAGGATAATGATCGAGAACTAATATCAACTGAGCTTTATAAAATTTTCGCCAAATGCGTAAGTCCTAAACCGAAGACCAATTGAGTTCAAGCACGATCACCCTCCGTTCAGGATTCCTTGAACTAGTTTGATCATTGTGAGGATGGGAATGACCAGAGATCCCATGAATGAACTTGCAATTGTGATGACTATAGACAGATTGTAGCCACTTTTTGCAATCCGCGTCAGATTCTCTCGGTCTGCATTAATAATCTCTAGGGCAGTGCGCAGCTGATTGATTTCATCATAATCTGCATTCTTGTTAATCTCAGAGAGCTTCATGCGAAGTCTATTTCGCGTCTCACTATATATTGTATTAATATTGCAGATATCTTCTAGTATATATTTGTTAAAAATATACTTAATTTCAATATGAATTGACCATATGTAGTATAACCCTACGATCAACAATACAACATATAGTAATATTTGTATTAAATATACAAATTTTAATGCTAGATAGAATTTTGTGTTTTCATGATAGATCACATTCACAAGGGGCACTAAGAAGGCCAAGATCGCCAAAGTCATGCATGCAAAATAGCAAATGGCGATCTTCTTGGTTGAATCCATTGCTTTCCCAAGACCACCGATTCCATCAATGGAGAAAAGATCGAGCTGAATGTAGGACCGAAATTTACTATTTCCGAGCAATTTAAACGTTTTATATATATTTATTATTATCCAGAGAATTGTTGCTATTAAATATTCTATAAAATAAGCTATCAATAAACCAGATATTTCAAAAGCAAGACTCCACTGATTTTCTTGTAGTAATAGGGAATCCCTATCAGGTCTTATGAGGAAAAACCAACAATCCATCGCCACGAAAGGCACTAATATTAAAAATACAAACCTATAATATGGGCGTTTGGTTAAGAATCCACGCATAATCTCCATGCGCATTTCATCGACTATTGATGGTTTCGAATCATCTTTTCGAGTTATCTTCACTAATGTCGGTATATCTTTTAGAATACGAATAAGAAATAAGATCACTGGTATCTGATATGCAATCACTATACATGACGCCAACGATGCGACAAACTCGATAAATGAAGTAGTAGAGACATTTACATAATGTCCAACATATCTTCCAATTGTGAAATAGAGCGAGAAAAAGAGCAATCCGATGAGCCCGCCAATAAATGGATCCGTAAGCCCGCTTGCCTTCTGTAACTTTTCTATCCAGATCCAGCTCGGCTCAACCGAGGACATTGATTGGCGCATCGAGTCACCTGTGTCGGAGTTACGTAATAGGTTCAATGAGAGATAATCCCTTTTCAGAATCACGACAGATACGACGATTATGCACAATTGGAATAGCTACATGCAATTCAACTGAGTAACTCATGCTGTGAGATCATATGAATTGTCCCCGCTCAATCAATTTTAAGATTGTCCATATCTTGGTCCGTTATTTCCCAACTTGTATCACTATTAAATATATTAGAATTACTATATTGGTAATGCGCATTGGAACCTACTCCAACACTACCATCATCGTTAGAACCAAAAAGCCATCGCTTATCCTCTTCTGGTCCTGTGCCATATATTTTCATCCTGTATATATATGGATCATCATTAATCCTAATTAACTGCCATTTTGTTTCAGGCGAGTCGGTAAGGAAAACCGTACCAGACTTTGGGTTACCCGCAAGCCACTGTTGTTCTCCATTTACTAAGCATTCAATTTTATAAATATCTGGATCGTTATCAATCTTAGTTATTCGCCATTTCTTCACCATACCACTTCCTGAGTCGCTAATTAGTCCAACCTCAGAAGTAGTTGGGTCACCCGCAAGCCATCTCAGTTCTGTTCCGCCGTTTTTTTGTTCACTATCTAAGGAATATATTAAACAGTCTCTTCCCATTGGTTCAGCTGCTATAGTTCCTGCCCAAGATCCAGCGCCAGGATCAATCACAAAGTCATCTTCCTGACACAATGTCACGATGCTCATAATAAAAATACAGATGACACCCAGTAGCACGATGGAAATGCGCCGTCTCAAATTCCACAAATCATTCATTCTTATCACAACTCCCCAGTTACACGTTGCGCGTCCTTCCCTCTACCATCCAAACAGCATGCCAGTGCTCATGCTCCTTTGCGTTCCAAAGGTCTGCCAGCGTCCCATGTCCTCCCAGATCGACGGTAGCGATAAGGGCCGCGCCCAGCCTCGGCCCGAAACTACTTGATGCACTTATCGATGGGTGTTTTATGGACCATGAAACACCTCGGAAAATGATCTATGATCTTATATCAAATGTTAACTAGTTCTTATAGATAAATTTTTGGACGGGAGATACGAAATAGGCCATCCGTCAAACGGCGGCGGCGCACCCCGCAGCAACAGCAAAGCTGACCGGGCATGCGAGGCGCCCGCCGCATGAAGACGGAGACTGGCAGCTGATCCGACCCCTAAGTTGGATACGTATGCCCTTTATCCCCACAGCAGAGCTGCGGGGTATTCAAAATAATCAACCGAAGATCTGCGTCGTGTGTTCTGCGAGATGGCGTGGCGCACCTATTGATGGGTGTTATCGCGTGAGAGAGCTGCCGCCAAAGCCCCAACCTTCCGAGGACGCCACGCGCTGCCAGCTTTCGCGCGGGGACGGGGGGAGGGGGAGGGGCGCACGCGAGCGTTGTTCAATAGAATTCAATTATCTAGTGGAATAAATATTACGATATCGAGGTGAGTAGATAGTGTCTTGTATTTTGCGCCTTTTAGTGCGGCATCAATCATGCCTTCTTTATCCGCATCACTTCCCGCAATAGCCCTGGATACCTCACATCTCTTGCATCTAAAATGATATCCATCTTTCTCGCGGATCTCGATATAGCCGCCTTCACATTCTTGATGGTGCATCTTGAGGTCGAGAATAGTGAAATGCTCGTCACGATCCTGTAATCCTACTGCGATCGTCATTCCAACTTCGGACTCTATAAATGTTGCATCAGCATCGCCTACCTTCTCTGTATCTGCCCTGGCCTGAGCCGTTTTTTTCCCAAAATTAGGCGTTACCTTCTCCGCATTTTCATTTTTCATTTTGAAATCTCCTTGTAGTTTCTAGTTATAAAAGGAACTCCTTTAATTTAAGTCTTTTTGATATCAAAATTTTAAATAGAGATGATGATGATGCATGCACTGGCGAAGGCCGAAAGCCCTAAACCATTCCGACTTTCGCAAGAGATCCTCTTCACCTCGGCCGTCTCTGCCGGGCCTCTTGCCTGCCTCGCCGTTTCTCCTTTCGAAATCATTTTAAGATCTTCGGCCCCATGTTCCGCGAGAAGCAAAGGCTATTAACCAGAGAATGACAAAAATTGCTCAATGGACTTCGCCGATATCTATCCATTTTTGGTCGCCCTACTCATAGGCGCACTCATCGGCACGGAGCGGCAGCGCCGACTGGTTGAAGATAAGGTGCGGGGCGTGGCAGGTCTACGCACCTTCGTCTTGATCGCCCTGCTGGGATCACTGTGCTCCACTCTGGCCGTCCATTTCGGCTCCGGCTTTGCTATGGCATCCATGGCCACCTTCACCATCCTGGTGGCCGTAGGATATGCCGCTTCGATCAGCACTCTGGGCAGAGTCGATTTCACAGCAGCAGTGGCTGCAGTGGTCACCTTCGCTCTGGGAATGCTGACCGGATTTCCCGACAGTATCTTTTTGGCTGTGGCCCTCTCCATCATCACCACCTGGGTTCTGGCCACGCGAACTATCACGCACCATTATGTAGAAGTGCTAAGCGAGACAGATCTGCTCGATACCCTGAAGATGGGCATAATCGCCCTGGTCATCTACCCGCTCTTGCCCGAGACGCCCCTGGGCCCATGGGGTGTTCTCAACCCCCGCCAGATCTGGCTCTTCGTGGTGCTGGTCAGCCTCATCGGCTACGTGGGCTACATCGCGATCCGCATCCTGGGTGCAGAGAGGGGCTTAAGCCTTACGGGCATCCTGGGCGGCCTGGTTTCCAGCACCGCCGTTACCTCCTCCATGGCCGCGGAGGTGAGGGAGAGCCCCGAGATACTGCCCTCTGCCGTCTTCGCCACGGCCATCGCGAGCTGCACCATGTTCCCCCGAATCCTCTTCATCGTACTGATAGTAAACCGGGACCTCTTTTTCGCCCTTCTGCCCCATCTGCTGCTCATGACGTTTGTGGGCGCAACGCTGGCTTATTTACTGGTCAGAAAGAATGCCCCGCAGGGAAAAGATGTGCCGGTGAAAGATCCCTTTCGCATCATACCCGCCCTGAAGTTCGGTGCATTCTTCGCCTTTGTGCTCATCATCTCCAAGCTGGCCAACGTTTACTTCGGCGATGCGGGAATTTATGGGGCAGGCATTGTCTCCGGGCTGGCGGATGTCGATGCCATTGCTCTCACCATGGCCTCTCTAGCCAAGTCAACCGTCGTTCCCGCCGTGGCCGTCACCACCATCACCCTGGCCGCCATAACCAACACCTTAGTCAAGCTCGTCCTGGCCTACGTGCTGGGGACCAGGGAGTTTGGCAACAAGATGGCGGTGATCTTCCTGCCAACGGTAGTGGTGGGGCTCGTTGCGCTATTCTTGCTCTGAATTTCATTTTGTTATAGCCAGCGGCTAACGACGTTTTCAACCACAGAGACACAGAGTTCACGGAGGACGCACAGAGAGCGACTAACTAACAACTAAAAAACAACGTAACTAGAGGTTGGATTCTGGAAATATAACAAAGAGCAAAAACGATTGAGGATATGGGCCCGACGCGATTCGAACGCGTGATCCCCGCCGTGTAAGGGCGATGTCATAACCAGCTAGACCACGGGCCCTGCCCCTTTCACTATCTCCTCGTTATATTAGATCTTATCGCTCCTATGCCTTCGAGGTGGAGTCCCGAATGTTTGGACTTTATATACCCATCCGGCACCGCAGCGTGGATATCGCTGGCAGCGCCATGCCCAATTGCATCATTAGGCATGAGGTTGTACCTGGCCATGGCGTTGTTCCAATCATCAAGGTTATCGTTGATCGGAAGCATTAAAATGTCTCTGTCCTCAACAAGCCTGAAAATCAGATCCAAATCCTCTTTGAAAGAACTGTAGCCATTGTGAACGATGGCCCTTCGGAATTCGGAGTAGTTGTTAGTTCCATATCGTTCCTTGCAAAGCTTGCGAAGGGAAATAAAATCACATCTGGGCCTCTTCTTCAAACATTTCAAACTCTTCCATAGAACCTTAGCCGAATGCTCCGCAGAATTTAGAGATGTCGAATTTTTTTACAGTAAGCTTCAATCTCTCGCCTTCTCTAAAGTCAACCTCATGAAGCGGCCTTAAGACACCACGTTCATAAACGCATTCAATGGTCTTAGATGCACTCATAATTTTGCCTTATGTTTTAATGGACTCGTAGGCCTAAATATTCTTCCTATCACTTCATGCAAACGCTTTTTCCCGTTTGCCGCCGCTAAGCCGTCATTGAGAGGATAATAGTAATTGACCCTGAGCCTCAAGTTCCAAAATCTCATTTTGAAGTCCTGCGTTGCCGTTCCGATCTCTCCCATCAGCCAGAAGGCCAGTGTTCATGCCTGACCCCGTTCGCTTTTGCCCCGACAATCCCCACCCTCTCTCCCTGATGAGGATAGAAAAGGAGCAATCGCTACAGGAAGTAGGATGGTAGGGGCCAACAAACATATCTCCTTTAAGCACTTTCCCTATCCTATGAGATTGATGACATCTGCAAAATGTCAGCCGACTGCAGAAGATTGGTTCAACAAAAGCGTTGCTCTTTATGACAGGGGTGACTATGCAGAGGCCATCCAAGCTTTGGACGAGGCCATCCGGATAGATCCCAACGATCCTAACAATGCCATAGCCTGGAACAACAAAGGTCTTGCTCTATATTACCAGGGCGAGTACGGTGAAGCCGTCAAAGCCTATGAAGAGGCCATCAGGCTCAATCCCAAGGATGCCGATGCCTGGATCGGCAAAGGCGGTGCTCTCGGTAAGCAGGACAAGTACGATACGGCCGTCAAGGCTTTTGACGAAGCCATCAGGTTAAATCCCAAACATGCAATGGCCTGGTACAACAAAGGCAATGCTCTCGATGAGCTGGGAAAGTACGATGAGGCTATCAAAGCCTTTGACGAAGCCATCAGGCTAGATCCAAACGATTCCGTGGTCTGGAACAACAAAGGCGTTGCTCTACATAGCCTGGGCAAGTACGATGAGGCAATCAAAGCCTATGATGAGGCCATTAGACTCGATCCAAACGATGTCGCAGCCTGGTACAATAAAGGCGTTGTTCTTGAAGCATTAGGCAAGACAACAGAAGCTAATGCAGCCTACACCAAGGCCAAAGAGCTGGGGTACAGCGGATAGGGTTCAGTTCTATCCGCATTTTCAGGCAAGTTTAAAAACAGCAAACGAGAAGTGTACATGTAACCTGTATTCTCAAGCCAGTAAATATGAGGCGATAGCACCAAGGAAATCGCGAGTGGATATGAAGTTAAGTCCGTCCTCTGTGGAATGAGTCTGGATGGAATGGACGAAAACCAAAAATACTCCTTCGCATTAAAAAATTAGGAAGAAAAAAATACCTGCCGCCCGGCCGGTTTTTCGGCTCAGGCCTTTTTGCGATCCCGGATGAACATGCCGGTGCTTGTCTCATCCAGCAGCTTCTCGGACGGTTTTTTAGTCATCAAGCTAACCACAATCATGGCCGCCAGCGATAGCGCAAATCCGTATATGCTGGGGTGCATGGGCATGGGTGCGATGAATTTGGCGTAATAGCTGAAGGCAAATACCCCCACCAGTCCAATAATCATGGAGGCGAGAGCCCCCTCGCGCGTGGCCCGCCGCCAGTACAGCCCGGCAAATAGGGGCGTTACAAAGCAGGCCAGCATCACGCCAATGGCCATCCAGATCAGCCAGGCCAAAAGCTCGGGCGGATTGTACCAGGCCAGATAGAGCGTAATGACTGTGGAAAGACCAATGGCCACCCGGCTGAGCAGGGTGATCGACTTCTCAGACGCATCCTTATTGACGAACTGCTTGTAGACATCCCAGCTCACATAGCTGCCGATGGTCAGCATGAGCCGGTCCGTGGTAGACATGACTGCGGATAACACTATTATGGCCACCAACGGCGCGAAGAAGGTCGGGAAGACATGCTCCGCTGCCACAATAAAGCTGTAGTCGGAAGGATTGGCCACCCCCGTCGGGAGCGAGATCATTTTTTCGCTAACCATGGACCTTGCCGCAAAGCCGGTGATCTTGCACAGGTACATGATCACGGCATAGATGACGAAAGCTGCCAATGGAGCCCACTTGAAGTACTTGACGTCTCTAGCTGCCAGGACATTGTTCACGACGTGCGGTGCTGCCGCCAGCCCCAGGGTGAGCAGGAAGAAGAACGACACCAGGTACTCGGGCGTCAGGAAGGCGTACTTGGCATAGGGCGGATGCACTTGCGGATACCAGAGATTGGTCATGTTCATATCTATGCCCGCCAGGACAAGGTTGATGTGCTCCAGTCCCCCTGCCGCGGAAATAACTACCGGCCCCACCAGCAAGACTCCAGCCAGTATCATTATTCCCTGCACCAGGGAGGCCATGCCTATGGCGTAAAGGCCTCCCAGGATGGTGTAGGCCATGACGATGCCGGCACCAATCACTAGAGACCACTCATAGGGGATCTTGAAGAGCCAGGACAAGACCATGCTGATGGAGATGTACTGCCCCACCAGGTAGATAATGGAGATGAGAATGCCGATTATGGCAGAGGTGCCGCGAATGCCTCTCGGGCTGTAGAAGCGGTGAGCGAAGTAGTCCTGCACCGTCACGTAGCCCGTTCTGGCGGCGACGGTGTGCAGCTTGGTTCCGAAGAACAGTATGCAGACCGCAGCCGAGAGCGGCACGAAGATCTGCTCCCAGATGCTGGGCCAGCCTGTAGCGTAACCGAGACCGGCAACGCCAAGGATGGTCATGCCGCTGCAGATGCTGGCTACGATTAGTAGAGTAAAGGTCCAAAAGCCCAGATTTCTTCCTGCTACCAGGAAATCCTCTGAGTTCTTGATCTTCTTTGAGGCGATAGCTCCGATGGCCACCAGGCCAACGAAATATAGTACTATTATGATGGTTCCAATAAAGTCCAAGCCCATCACCACCGCAGAGCCCATATCAAGAGCAATAGTGAGATGGCTACAGGCACAATTATGACCCCAACAAAGGTATCAGTAGGTAAACCAATGATCAAATAGAATCCCTCCATGATTGTTACGTGATAGCATGATGCAAATTAGCATTTTATAAAGCTATTTGATCTCAAGTGAGAAACTTTTATAGTGGGCATGCCTGTGAGAAAGCGATGAGCGAGCAACTTTCCCCCCAAGGCAGCGATCTAAAAATACTGTGCGATAATGCGGCTAAAGCCGTGACCGATGCCATAGAAGATATGACAGGCACTACAGTCGGCGGACAAAATGTGAAGATGGGCGCGGACGGCACCCCCACCAAGCAAATCGACCGGGCCGCAGAGAATGCCGTTCTCGATATACTGCGCTCCTCTGGCTTGGGCTTTAAGGTGCTCAGCGAGGAGATCGGCGAGGTCTTGATCGGCGAGAAGCCTGACTATTTCCTGCACCTCGATCCCCTGGACGGCACCTTCAACGCCATAGCCGGCATCCCCTTCTACTCCGTCTCCATTTACCTGAGCAAGGGCGATTTTCATTTTGGATATATCTCAGATCTGGCGCGGGGCGGCAGCTTCTATGCTGAAATCGGGCGGGGCGCCTACTCTCAGTCGGGCGGCCGCTTGCAGGTATCAAACCATACCGATCTCTCTCACTTAAGCATCTCCGCTTACACCCTGCGCCCCCATACCAGCCGGATGGCGGCCATTGGCGACACTGTGCGCCGCATTCGCACCCTGGGAAGCACCGCCCTGGAGATGGCTCTGGTCGCCTCGGGAAAGCTGGATGCCTTCGTGGATCTGCGGGGCATGATGCGCGTGGTGGATGTGGCGGCAGGAAAGATCATCCTGGAAGAAGCGGGCGGAATGGTGACCGACTCTGTGGGAGGCGCGCTTCATCTGGACGGCAATATGTGGCAGAGGAAGGATCTGATCGGCTCGA
>Ga0209777_10005290_pt1 | contig 14945 bp, 12 predicted proteins | sample FrelakmetHBP12HB_FD_187147 | JGI IMG/M metagenome (GOLD analysis project Ga0209777, IMG submission 187147) | Freshwater lake sediment microbial communities from the University of Notre Dame, USA, for methane emissions studies -HBP12 HB (SPAdes)... | ecosystem: Environmental > Aquatic >... | reverse complement strand
CCGGTGCCGCGGCGGAGTTTATGGGGTTTATGCGCTTGCAGGAACAAATCCCTTCCATCGAGAAAATCCTGGCGGGAGAGTTTACCGTACCCAAAGATCTGGGACTGAAATATGCCCTGATATCGGCTCTGGTATCCCACTGCGAAGAGCCAAAACACTATGACCGGCTCCTGCAATACAGCTTTGAGTTACCGAAGGAGTTTTCGGTATTGCTGGTGCAGATGCTGGTTTCCAAGAATGTGCAACTGACGACCACGGCCCCGAACTACGTCCTGTGGGGCAAGAAATACAAGGACGTGCTTCTCTACTAGATAAATGAATAAGGAGGTGTAAATATGGCACAGGATAACGCCCAGGCCCGTATCCTCAAAGCGAGGATACGGTTATTACTCGACCAGCCTTTTTTCGGTAATCTATTACTCTACCTGGAACCGGTGGAAAAGAAAGACATGGCTATCCCCACGATGGCTACGGACGGCGAGCATTTGTTCTATCACCCGGATTTCGTGATGAACCTACCGGAAAGCCATCTGGTAGGGGTGATGGTCCACGAAGTCGGGCACATCGCCCTGAGGCATCTGGCACGGAGACAGAGCCGGCACCCGCTGAAATGGAACATCGCTGCCGATTTCGCGGTCAACGACCTGATTTTGACCACCACAAACTCTCGTGGCGGCAGGGTGTTCGAACTACCCAAAGGCATTCTCTATAACCCGGACTGGCACGACCAGACGGCAGAATGGATCTACAATCAGCTGCCAGACCCGAAAGATAAGAGTGGTACCGAAGAAGGTGATCGGGATGGTCAGGATGATACAACTCTATCCGGACAGAAAACTCTCGATGACCATGGTGAATGGGGCAACTGGGATAAAAAGGATTCGGTTGAAACTAAAGAGCAGGAATGGAAAGATCGAGTTGCCAAAGCAGCCGTAGATGCCCGGACACGGGGTAAACTGCCCGGAAACTGGCAGACGGTGATTAACGATTTCCTACAGCCCAAGCTGGACTGGCGCAGTATCTTAACCGATATGATCGTTTCTAATGCTAAGAACGACTACCGGCTTTCCCCTCCCAATAAGAAACATCTCTGGAGAGGGTTCTACCTGCCGTCATTACAGGGAGAGGAAATCACCGTCGCGATGTATATTGATTGTTCCGGATCAATCAGTGATTCAGAGATACAGGAAGCCTTATCGGAGGTGCACGGTATCTGCGAACAATTCCCAGATTTCACTATCTACCTGAGGGCATTTGATACCCGGATTACTGGAGCTTGGGAATTACATCCCTTTGACCAGGTGCCGAGAGTGATTTCCGGTAGAGGGGGTACGGACTTCAGCGAAATTATTCAGGATGCGGAAAAGTTGCCGGTGAGTATGATAGTTATATTCAGCGATTTAGAAGCGCCTTTCCCGCCCGCGCCAAGAATACCGGCTATCTGGTTATCTATTGGCGATGTTACCCCACCATGGGGAACGACGATTGAATACCCACGACTGGAGAATTAAAGGAGGAAAAATGAATTACACTGAATGGCTGAAAGCCCTGGGGAACATACCCAGGGATACCGAGTTTTGTTTAATGGATGCCTCCGAGCGGGTGACCGCCGGAGACAACACCGTTGAATTACTCTTGACCGAGGCCGAAGGTTACGAAAGATCCGGGCGAAGGAGCGGACGAAATGTCTATCGAACACGGTTGTACCTCATCAACCCCCAAACCCCGGAGAATACCCGGATTGAGGTCAACGAAAATTACCTGGCCTCGATTGATAAGTCCACTATCTCCAGTTGGGGGTTTTCAATACATACACTGTTTTTAGAAAACCGAACGCTCTTTGAAGGGGCTTATCAGTCGTTAAAACAGAAAGCCGCCATAGTGGGAGAACAGTCAAAAGCCTTGTTGGAAGCAACTTTATCAGAACAAATCATACAGCGTATTACCGAACGATTGCAGGGCGGTGATGCTGGTGGGGATCTCCGCCAGATGCTGGATGAACATATCCGTAAAACTATTATATATTCATTGATATCTAAAATTGCCGGCACTTCCCGAGGGTACAATCTAACCAAGCTCGGCATCCGCCAGGATGAAAATCTTACCTGGGAATATGATCGTGAGCCCGGCAATCACTTCGATTTTGATTTCAGGTGGAAATCATTGCGGTACCGCTACACGGGTAACCGTGAAAGCATTATTTCCGTCAATAACGAAGCTGATACATTTTGCATTCGGGATGCCTTTTTGCTCAGTGTGAATTTGCCGGCTCTAGGAGAGAAGATAGCCAGTACGATTGAGAGGGCGAGTAGGCTGGAGGTTTAACCTAACTTTTCCAATTGTAATAAATGAAGTAGGCTAAAAGGGGTTGGTTAGTCTGTTTGGCAATTGTGACTTTCCCAATAATGTCTGCGTGACATGATGAAATCGGTGGCGTCTCATGGGTAGTTAAACTAACCGATATTCTAGACGGGCTTGTACCTTTAATTATTTTTATGACCTTTTGAAGAGACGGCGAAAGAACGATTTGGCACCTGTTGGTTCTTCTTGTTTTCTGGGAAACATATTATCCAATCGTATCGATAATGCCTGCGCATCCGCATCTTGAGGAAATTTGGCTAAGATACTAATGATATTTCTAATTAAATCAGCATCTGGACTTTTCTCACCCGAAATAATAGCCATAGCTGTCTTTTTTGCGGGAAATAAGTCCCTTTGATTATCTACCATTTAATGTTTTCTCCTTAATACTTGAGCCGTATTATATCATAGTTAAACCAGTAAACGGTTACTGTTTCTTTTGTCTTCCCCAAACTACAAATAAAATCACCAGCAGTATTAAGAAAACCACAGAACCGATTGCCGAGGCGACTAATATTTTATCTTCAACGAAAGTACTATTGATTCTCTGGCATGCTTCCCCGATAATATAAATATTTCATTTGACCTCCTTTCTTGATAGAAGACACCCAGAAGCTGTGAGCTGGGTGTCTTCTTGGGGTCCAGACATCGAGCCATTATCATTGAGTAATCCCTTTGGTCCGATAAATCAGCTAGATGAGGGATGTAGGCAATACCCTAAATCATCTAGTCTTTAAGAGTGGGAAGAGAGTTTCCTTTTCTTATAACAAATTCGGTAAAAAGCGAGGTGGAGCAATGAGGAAGATAACCCGTAGAGTCGTATTCCGAATTAAATGGCTAGTCATGTCCGAAAAAAAGAGGTACGCCTATCTGTTGGCACGCACTGAAGCACTATTTCGAATGGAGTCGTTGCCAATTGAGCCAACAAGCAGCCACATTAATCAGTCGGTTTAAACCACATTAAATTTAATACCTAAAAATATAAGAGCCTCTACGACGATTGTAGAGGCTCTTTCTTTCTGTAGCCAAGATTAATGGACGTCCGAAACTTTACATGAGCGTTACCCGCTCTTTACGTAATCATTACAGGACATCTCATGCTGTAACAACCTAGTAACCAAACTACTGTAAAGTAAAGGTATAAGTTTTCAAGAAAGGAGCCACGAAATGGCAAACATTGCAAAATCAGCTAACGTTGTTGGTAAGATCATTGGATTGATTTTTGGTAGTGGTATTGAGTACCCGAGTTCAAGAAATATCTTAAACATTTACGATATCCGCAATAAAAAATACTAGACAATTACTTGACAGACAACCCAAAGAGCCCCTACGCCATCAAATGTAGGGGCTCTCTCTAATTTCGGTCAAAAATAAGGGCATCAATGCCTTTAAGTAAAGGAAAAACAGGATCATAGTTGTTCAAACGATAAAATACAGATATTTAAAGTTAGAGAACAGTTTAATGTTGTTTTACAGCTACACTCTTGATAAGAAGATCGCCCATTGAACCCAGGTCAAAGAACCTGCTAGACTGGCCACCTAAACGGGCAATTAGCCACTAGAATTGTTTAGTTAACGTCGCCTCACATTGCGGGCACTTGGTATCATACCATTCGATAACATAGCTACAGGTTGGGCAACGCCACCTTTTTTCCTGTTCGTCAAGCCAGAGATCAATTCCTTTTTCCTTTTGGTGTCGAACGTTGGAAAGCACCTCACTATGATGGGGGGCACCGTCATTATTAAACTTAGTAATAGTCTGACAGGGGAAGCTAGAACATTGGGCACAATGAGTAATTCCTTTTTCAATAGTGCAGGCTCTCATAGCACAACGACGGCAGTAGATAGCTACTTGTGATGACAAGCAACCGTGACACACAAGGTCTTCCGTCTTGATTGAAGTGCCCCACCGATCAGCCATGCGTTTAGCCATATCAATTAGGCCTGTTTCTCCGCCCCTCTTGCGAGCATTATAGGTAGAACAAGCCCCACAGTATAGTCCACAAGGTGCTGCTAGTTTTTCTCTTTCCTTATCATTCATCAAATTCCTCCTGTATATCCTAATTTTCAAATCTACCCAAATTCATAAGGTATATTAAGCAGTCATAAATATTGTACTTCAATGGTAGCCGTATAACGGTTAAAACTTCAAGGGAAGAGTAAAACCTCCCCATCATTTTTTTATTGTATCCCGTCAAACGGATGCCCTTATTTTGGGCTTAGAGAAAAATACAATTAAACCCTTGACAAAGAATATCCTTTTCCCTCAATATAGCTATACCTACAGCGGAACAGTGATGCCGAAGACTTTCGCACAATACATACATACCGTTTAGCCTTAAAATAGGTTAGAGCATTGATAAACGAGTGGCGGAGAGAATATAATACTTTCCGACCGCACAGTTCTAAGTATTACCGACCACCGGCACTTGAGACTATACTTGCTAGTGTAACGAGATAAAAAGAGGTACCGTTACTGGGGACATGTCAGACTGAGCAACCAAATTAAACATTTTTTAAAATGATAAGGAAATGTCTTGTTATCCTTTTTTAGCAAGTAGTATAATCGTTGAAATCACTCTATAGTTTCTAAAACGGAGGTGCTCTTCTATAGAAACCTCTAATACCGGCACTAATCCTACGGCCACTATCGTCGATATAAAGTCAGAAAAGATCGGCCGCTTACTTTTCATCGACAATATCCGAGTCTACCTGACCATGCTGGTGCTGCTGCACCATTTGATGGTTATTTACGCTGGGACGGGGAACTGGATTTATACCGAGGGGAACCCGGGCGTCGTTGTCAACGCGCTAGGGGGATGGTTTTGCGCCACAAATCAGGCATACTTCATGGAACTATTTCTACTTATCAGCGCTTTCTTCATACCAGGCTCTTACGACCGAAAAGGGGCAGGCCGCTTCCTGAAAGACCGACTGGTTCGCCTGGGTATCCCTTTGTTGATATATTGCTGGATTATCAATCCTCTGTTCGTGTGGGTGTTAAAATATCGTGACATCATGCCGCTTTGGCGCTTTTTCCCAGGGGAATATTTCAGCGGAGGCCAGATCCTTGGACAAGGCCCGCTATGGTTCGTTGAAACTTTGCTGATTTTTTCGCTGATATATATATTGTGGCGTGTTGCTACCCGGTCCCGTAAAGTGAAAACTACTAAGGAAACTAAATTCCCTCGAAATGGCATTATCGTCCTCTTTGCACTGTTGTTGGGACTATCTGGATTTATAGTTCGTCTTTTTTGGGTGATGGACGTTGATAGTTTCGGGCTGCTAAATCTACAGTTACCCTTCTTCGCCCAATATATCGCACTTTTTATCATCGGGCTGGTGGCCTACAGGAACAACTGGTTTCTAAAACTGACAGATACAATAGGCCGACAGTGGCTGATAACGGCACTTGTTCTTATTCTTCTCTGGGCTCCGATGATGTTGTTTAACGGAGCCGTTGACGGGGATATTTCTTATAGAGGCGGTTTAAATTGGCAATCTTTGGTTCACACTCTCTGGGAGTCTTTTCTTTGTGTCAGTATGTGTATTGGCTTGATTTATGCTTTCCGCCGGTATTTAAACCGCCGGGGTAAGTTGACCGGGTTTCTTGTGCCAAATGCTTACACTGCATATCTCATCCATGCCCCGATTATTACTATTATCGCTGTCGCCGTTCAGGATATTACACTCTATCCATTATTGAAGTGGGCTGTCGTAGCCGTGGTGGCAATCCCAGTGTGTTTTGGAATCAGTAGTTTGATCCGGAAAATTCCGTATACCGACCGGATGTTATAATCTTTTTGTTAAAATCTCCTTAATGTGTAGAAAAGCAAAAAGGTATCTACCAATCGTACTCATGGCTGGACAGACATCCCGGTGTTTGTGAAGCGTGAAATAAAGGCACAAAGTAACTAAAAACGGGAGTAGCCGTGCCTACAACTTCTATTTATTGCATATTTTTATTGAATCGTTACGTTTACAGATTTCGTGATCGTTAGTCCATCGTTCTGATAGGATGTCACGCTGACGGTATATTGCCCAGCTTTGGAATAGGAGTGACTCGCTGGAAACCAATGTTCTTCCGAAATACCATCACCCCAATCCCAGCTTATTTTGGAGATGGTGACATTGCTGCCTCCCGGGTTGGTCAGTCCATTGATTGTTACGCTCAATCCGGATATCTGCGGCGTATACAGTGTAAGCTGTGGAGGAGTGTTGGTCGCGGTAATGTTAATTTGTGTGCTACCCACTACTTTGTTGTTGGATATCGCTTCCACCTTGATCGTCCCCACAATGTTTAAGAAGTAGCCAGTTATATTGCCGATACCGAATATCTGACCACTGGAGGCGTGGCGGGAAGTCCCGAAGGGTGTCTGAGTTCCGTCTTGAAGGGTCCCGATTAAGTTAAAATCACCCTCTTGATCCGCCGGTGCCTGTGCCCAGATATACAGCTTGTCTGCTGTTCCTACCATGAGACTTCCCACATGAGGGGCGCTGGAGTCGTTGGTGGTCGTGAGCCAGATCGTCACCTTGGTTAAGGGTAATTTACTCGGTGGCGTGGTGCTGGATGTTGCCGTGGTGGTCGACGGAGCAGTCGTGGTTGTCGAGGTAGTAGTAGTCGTCGATGGTGTCGTCGCGGTACTGGTGGGAACAGTTGTGGATGGAGTAGTGGTCATGGTGGTTGTGGTTATCGAGCTAGTAGTCGGGCTCGTTGCCGTTGCCGTGATGATGGTAGAAATAGTGGTCGCAGTAGTTATCTTTGAGACAGGGACAGAGAATTTTTTATTGTAGACTTCGGTATTCCCGGGCGGGAACGTTCCGCTGAAATCTCCTCCATCAGTCAATTTTGTTTTCGATCCGTCTACCCAGCTATGGAGCCATATCGGACCGAGTGTAATTTTCTCAGGGTACGCATTTTTACCTGGATTAATAGCTTTTATCTTTACTTCTACAGAGTCTCCTGGTTTTCCTTTGAACCAATATAACGGAGGACTTTCCCCCATATAATATATCGAGGCTGCGCCTCCGTTAAGTGTCAAATAAAACCAGCCGCCTTGCTGAGCAATTGGTGCTAGGGGGTCCTCTCCTCCACTTAAAATGTATATCGGTTGACTCAGACTGGCCAGAAGAGTGTTATGGCCGGCGTTTAGCTTGACCGTAAATTCTGGTTCAGTCCACACAAACCCTCGTCCGCAAAGACATCTTACACTAAGAACAAACATGCCGGCAGGATATTGCGCACTCCCGAAATCATTAAATACAACCTCGGTTTGACCAGGGCTGATAGGGACTTCTCGCGTAAATAAGGGAATTCTGCTATTGGTACCGGTGGCATCTGGAGCCCAGTTGGTCATCAAACTAACAATGATTTTGGTGGTCCCTTCCGGTATTACTTTTACCGTCGTTTTATCGATAAAAGCAATGGCTGCAATCTCAACCGTTGCAGACGCTTTCCCCTGAGAGATTAGCTTCCCATCCCGGCTTAATAAGGCTTCGACTGTAATGGTATCAATGGTTCCAACCTCAACGCCTTTATCCGTGACATACGTGACATCGGGTTTTGATGTTTCAAAATCGGTCGTCTGGTCGGTGCCATTCCACAGATGACCGTTTAAATTGGAACAGGAAAACCTCCACACGATGGTTCCGGTCACACCAGGAACGGATGCTTTTAATACTACCGATTTGCCGGAAATGACAGTCGAGGAGTTAGGGTTTAGCAGTACGGTTTTGCTCTGAATAGTGATGGGTATGGTGATTTCTCCCAGAGACCGCATTTCCACGCCATCTTTCAAATATGCTTTGGCAGTAATTTCGTCACTGTCGCCCGTCGTCGCGTCTGTATTACACGCGTAGCTGATGTTCGGTTGGGATGATTCAAATTCGGCTGACTGCTCAGTGCCGTCCCATTTGTTCAAGTGTCCAAATTTGCCGGTACTAGAAAATCGCCAAACGACGGTTCCCTTAAGTCCGCGGGCGGCCGCCTTCAGGTTTAATGTGTCGCCCGGAGCTACAAGCGCAGGATTAGGATCGAGGCGGAGAACCGGAGGCACAGCCGTAATGTCCCAGTAATCAGCGGCATTTGAGGTATTGATGTGAGTGAAGACAGTCGCCAGGTCAATCCCGGCCAGCACTTTATCCAGAACCTTTACCGCTGCGAGTACATTGCTAGCACTATCTAAAGCACTCTTTAAAGCGGCTTGTTCGGCATTCTTCATCAGATAGGTGATGATCCAATTCACGAACTTGGTCCGGTATTCACTGCTATCCAAAACCAACTTTAAAAGGGCATTCAGGGCACCCTTGTAATCCCCGGTGGATAAATTAGATGTCCAGGCAACCCCCGTCTTCGTGCCATCTTTGATCATTTCTTCCGTCATTGCTAAAAATGGTTTAGCGACACCAGGCTGCGATAGGTCAATCAACTTCTGTACAGTCCCCTCGGGGAAAAACTCACAGACCAGTGGGATGAGTAGCTCAGAAATTACAGTTGCTGCGCTTATCAAGGTACACTGGTCATAAGTATCATTCAGATACGTCGCATTATTCTTGATTTCTTCCGGTAAATAGTTGGCAAAATCCGTTCCGCCAGCCTCTCCCGGTCCGGTTACAACAATGAGATATTTGGTCTTGAGAGCATCGGCTGGTTTCATAGAGAGCTCGACCGGCAGAGAAACTTTCTCCTTAAGGGGCATATCATTATAATTAACAAGGAGATTCAAAAGTGCATCTGAAAACGTGCCGATTACGCCGCTATAACCACTCACGGCGGGGCAAAATAGAAAGCTATTGGTGGGGGTAATTTTTTCCGGTGGATTAACAGGATGGTCTTCCCCATTAGCGTCAACGTAACCTACCCGGTAAATCGCATACCCGAGATGCCGCCGTCGATCATTAGTAACGACAAAACCGTTTACATTGGGATCCTCACTGCCGCTGGTATCAGCCGTCACGTTTACTCCGCTCTTCATGCTACCTTCTACCGTCAACATGGCCGGACCTTGCTCCTCTGTCTCGATAGCCGATTTTAATGATGTCCCTATCACACCTCCTAGTATAAAATTGACCGGGAGTACCGGAGTTATTCCGGCGGATGTCAGGTCAGAAGCTTGAGATGTGGACGCTGTGGTAACATTTGCTGTGCTATGTTCATTTGATGCCAATATAGAGGAGCTAAGTATCTGTGCGGTGATTGGGGGTTGCGGCGAAAGGCCGGTCGAATATTTGCTTAAAGATTGTATAGACATAACCGCTGCATCAAGCGCCGCGGTGATTTGATCATCTCCGTCGGCTAAAGCGGTCGGATTGGCGGCCACTCGCGCCGCAATTACCTTCGCCAATTGCTTTGCGGCATCAGTGGCGGAGATAATACTGATCATATCTGCCCGGGAAAACGTTGCCGGGAACAAATATGAAAACACTTTGGACAGCAACCAGACTGCCGTTGTGTCGGCGCTGATGTTGCTACTGGGACTACTGGTATCCACATATCCCACCAGCACCATTTTCCCCTGTTTATCCGTTAAGCCTACTGTCGCAACCCCATTACCGAGTTCCTGAACGCTAAAACTGCCATTTGACTTAATCGCTTTCTCCTCAAGGCAACTTTTCACCCTTAAATCAGATAGTGCCAGTGAGGATCCCGCGGGGAGACTAACCACCCCCGACGCTGTCTGCTTTGTTATCGGTGCCGTGGTAGTTTCAGATGAGGTAATGGTTGAGCTTTGGTCAGTTGTTGTTTTAACGGTTGGCTTAGTCTTACAGGCGTTGGTGGCTAGTAAAGGTAATGCCACCATCTCCAGAATCAAGAAACCGTACAATAGTTTTAGTGACATAGATTGTATCTTGCTCATTATTACGTCCCCTTACCAACCTACTTTCCACAGCCGTTTGCTCCCGCGGTTCATTACAAGATTTGGGGATATTGAAATGTACCGCTAAATTTATTCTTTTCTGTATATTTTGTCAATACATTGTTCGAGCCAGTGAATTTACCGTCCGGGTTGGAAGCTAATGAGGCGCAAGCAACGATAGGTCCTACCACTACTGCGGTGATGAACATAAAGATTTCGCCCCAGGTTAAGCCTGGTACATATACCTTTCAAATACATGTGGAAATCGAAGGCACGGATTACGGGCAGGTTCCTTGCACAATTAACGTGTCGTAGCGATACGAACTTTTAAGCTTGGACGCGCCAGGTCCCGACCGTATTCAGCTTACTATTGACATATTCCTTTTTGTTGCTACAATAGACTGGAACTGGGGACACAAAAGGAGTACCACAATGGCTTTCTCGGAAGATGTTATTGAACAAGCTTGGAACAGAGCTAGAGCAACGTGTGAGTGTAAGAGTTGGACACATAACCACGGCTCCACTCGGTGTAACATTCGGTTATCAAAATATGTCAGAGGCAAAGCAGGAGAAGGCGGGTGGGAAGCGCACCGTATTAAAAGGTCAGGTGGCGATGAACTTTCGAACTGCGAGATTCTGTGTTGGAGTTGCCACAAACGAAGTCAATATGAATAAGGTGTGATTTAATTCTCAATATCAAGTCAAGGAGCCGCTAATTATAGAATTGACTAACGAAAAATTAGGTGACGACGACTGGAAAGAATGGCAGGATATCCTGCTCAATGCTTTTAAACATAGGCTGGCAACTATCGACTCAAAAGGGTATCAGGTTGTGCAAGCGCGAAAAACCATTGTAGCCTTATTCTTACAATTAAAAGGCTTTAACGTCCCTTCGGCTGACATTTTAAGGGAAGCAATTAGAACAATAAGAAAAAGAGAGGTAAAAGTTTGTCGATACGATAAGATTGCGATGATGGGACATCGCATCGGGATTGTGGATAGCATCGCAAGTCTGAATCTTTACTTGCAAGATGCCCATAAATTACTGACGCCAGATGGGCAGGTTCTGTTCACTTCTCTTGGTGTGAATACGGCCATTCAACAAGAACAGAAGTCATACGAAAAGCAAAACATCCGATATGTAAGCGACATGCAGTTCCAACAAGAAAATCTGATTGGTCCATTCTTTAGCTTGTTGCGCATCAAGTTTGAATCCCTAAAAAGTCAAGTTGCCATGACTACCTGGCAGTGCGAGGTAACGCACTGGCAAGATAATGACAATTATTTGATACGGTTATTTTAGGTAAATTGGAATAACAATCCTAAACCCAGGACAAGACGTACCCTTTCGCCTCTGTGTAGCTATACCTACAGCGGAACAGTGATGCCGATGTTTGTCAAGTGGTAATAAGAAAGTTGAATTCAAGATAACCAATAAAAGGGGAGTAGAAACGCTCCCCTATTTGACATAAATATAATTTTGTTATACGATTACCATCCCGTGCTTCTTTCTTGACATCAAGTACTTCGTACTCACTCACTGGCATGCGCCAAAAGGTGGTTTGCACCGAAGTAACTCTTACTAAAGATTTTTTAGGGAATAAAAAGGATAAGTAGTCGAATCAGAATAATTTCTCTGGAGGAAGTCATATGAGTACAAGATGCGAAACGTGTGGTATGAGGCTTAAGGCAGAGAAAAATCCGAGAGCTTTACTATCACGCATCTGGCGATGGCATACCAATTGGTGTCCTCAGTGGAAAGCATACCAGGCTGAATTGAACCAAAAGCAGAAATAGCTCCCGATAATTTTGATGGCTGTCAACGGTGAATTATTTTGCGGCAATTTTTGATAGTCCAGGGCAAATTGCGGCTTAATTAGATGATATTATCTATTCTTCTAAAGAGGGACTAGATTTAACCTTTATTAGCTGTAAATCCAATTCTAATTTTGTCATTGCATTCCGCATGGACATCAGTGCAGTTACAATTGTCTTTATGCTATTGGGGCAAGTGTCATTAAGGCACGACGTTTGCAAAAATTTCTGGAGCTGAACAATATGACCGAAAAGGTCAATGACTAACCGGCACTATTGGTGATGTAGGCGGTTTTCTTTTCGATCCCATACCAAACAGGAAACGGAATATAGGGATACGTCTTATTAAGAGTTCGTATATGGCCATAATAACAATAAATGAAGACACAGTTGTAGCAAGGTACTTAAGCCCAATACCTGTATTCCACTGAACTACATAAAAACCAATAACAATGATAACCGTCTGGTGGAGAATATAAAACGGCAAGACTGCTTCATTGGAATACGTTAAGAATTTGTTGTTTTTAGTAAGATACCTTGTCCCCAGACTGAGTATTGCCAGGAGCCAGCACCAGGTATTCAACGCTTGCACGAATTGAGCCGCAATGTACTGGGTGGTTCCAAAAAAATCCGTTGGATTTCCCAGAGGATCAATAAAAAATACCACCAAACAGACTATTGCGATCACGGCCGTCCCAAGTGTAACCCAACCTATTTTCTTAATTGTCTCTATAATCCGGGCATTTGCGAAGATAAAATAACCGCTGACAAAAAATAGCAAATTACTGATGACAGTCCATCCGCCATTAGACTTATCGCCCCAGAACCCGCCAGGATATAGGAAAGCATCAAATATTGCGAGGGGTATAATTAGGGCTGGTAATAGCACCCAAGGTTTATCACACACAGCGGAAATACGGGAGATGATGCTCTTGTCTATACCCCTACGGCTGACAAAGAGTGGCAAAGTTATTATTGAAAAAACGAAGAGATATGCCAGGAACCATAGATGATACCAGTTTAATCCTGTGAAATCCTTGAGAAAACCTCCGTATAACTGAAGTAGGTTGCCGTTCAAACCTACTCCATGGCTAATGGCTTCGTAATAGGCTTGTGGAGCAACAATTACCACCATCCCAAAAAGGAGAGGCACCAGGAGACGCAGGCTTCTATCGGCAGCGAATAGAATAGCTTTCCTAGATCTCAAAGCATAATAAGTACCCGCTCCCGCTAGCAAAAAAAAGAGCGGCATTCCCCATTGACCCGCAAAAGCAACGTAAATGGATGCAGCTAGATTGATGGTGGTATTTTTTACATGTCAGTCATTAAATTCGTCGAATAATCTGGCATTATGAAAGAAAAATACACCCAATATGGCCAGTACCCTAAGCCAGTCAAGGTAATATAATCTCGTGGATTGGACCTGCGCGTTTCTCATTAGCACACTTCGGTAGGTATTGTATGACATCGTTTATTGAGAAATCAACCGTCGTATTTTCTGTAAGGCTAGTGTGCATACATCTGGAAATATATAATGTCATTCGCGCATATTTAGATGAAACATTATGAGGTTAAAAGCTTTCCGGAAAATTATACTTGAAATTTATTATGGGTTTGCATTCGTCCCGATATAAAAAACACTAACACCCGGATTTAATAGGAACGACATTAATCTTTAGATATAACCGGGATCAATATTTACAACTGTTGACAAACACTAGCGATCATGCAAATATAGCGGTACATAACATAACCTGAAAAAGGAGATGAATAATGGCAGGATATGTAGGCTCAATAGAAAAACAGACACTAGCCAATAACTATTTTAGGGAGGTGTTGTTCACTGGGAAATTTGCCCAACTTGTGGTGATGTGCTTGCAACCAGGCGAAGAAATAGGGAATGAAGTACACGCGAACGTCGATCAATTCTTTAGACTTGAACAAGGCGAAGCAGAATTTATTTTAAACGGGAACGAAAAACATTTCGTGAAAAATGGAGATGCTGTTATTGTTCCAGCAGGCACGTACCATAATGTCATCAATGCTTCGAAGAATAAGAAATTGAAATTATATACCATATATTCGCCCCCCAACCATCCCGACAAAACCGTGCATAAGACTAAAGCTGAGGCCGAAAAAGCTGAAGCGGCAGATCATCATTAAAAAACATTAGTTCTGGGATAAAAACTATTAAAATTAAAGGCGGAGGATTCTATAATGAAAGCCTCTGATGTGGTTGTAAGGTGCCTCGAAAACGAAGGGGTAGAGCTTGTCTTCGGTATTCCTGGAGAAGAAACTCTCGACCTGATGGACTCACTCAGTCGTTCAAAAATTAAATTTATATTAACGAGACATGAGCAGGCAGCTGCTTTCATGGCAGATGCTTGGGGTAGACTAAGCGGAAGGGCTGGGGTCTGCCTGGCCACACTAGGTCCCGGGGCGACTAATCTGCTGACGGGTATTGCCGATGCTTTTCTTGACAGGGCGCCATTAGTAGCTATAACGGGACAAGCTAATCTCGGTCGTATCCACAAAGAATCGCATCAATACATAGATATTGTCAAAAACTTCGAGACGGCAACTAAATGGAACACGAGAATTCAAAGTCCTGAAGTAATACCTGAAGTAGTACGTAAGGCTTTTAAGGTGGCTGAAACCGAAAAACCTGGGGCAGTGCACTTGGAATTACCAGAAAACATTGCTTCTATGGAAACCGGAGAAATACACAGTAAACCAATCCCTCCAATAAGGGCTCGTAGAAGTTCCCCGGATAGACAATCTCTGAGGCATGCAGCGGATTTGATTGAAAGATCTGATTTCCCGGTAATACTAGCAGGAAATGGGGTAGTTAGGAAAAACGCTTCGGCGCAGCTACAAAAATTCGCCGAGATTTTTGATATTCCGGTTTCGACT
>Ga0209777_10005289_pt1 | contig 14947 bp, 15 predicted proteins | sample FrelakmetHBP12HB_FD_187147 | JGI IMG/M metagenome (GOLD analysis project Ga0209777, IMG submission 187147) | Freshwater lake sediment microbial communities from the University of Notre Dame, USA, for methane emissions studies -HBP12 HB (SPAdes)... | ecosystem: Environmental > Aquatic >... | reverse complement strand
TAATGGGTTTAGAAGAAATATTACAATTCAAAAATGATTATAGAATGATTAAACTCCATTCTGAAATTAAAGCTTGGTTCAGGTGTAATTCAGATTGTTATATGGATTTAATTGATTAATTATAAACTGTGTTAAAAAGATTGAAAGCAAACACCGGATATTTATTGATATCAATTATTTAAAGAAGTTTATATCCAATTCATCCAATAATTGAGTTTCTTCCATTGCCCTACGAAGTGAATAGAAATCATAAGTAAGGTCAAATCCATCTAAACTACCTGCGATTTCACCAGCTTCTTCGATGGCATCTTCAATATTGTCAGAAGAAGTACATACAGACCCTACAAACCCATTTGGACATATAAAGGGTACATCACCTTTCATTGTATATTGGTTCAAAAATACATTATCCCTATACTGTTCTGGAACATACACAGGTAAGAACTGTGTTTCATTACTTTTGCTATAAATTAATAGTTCACATCCAAATTCGTGTTCATATTCTGGTTCTGTAACCTGACCAAGTGAACAACGATAGATGATTTCGGCCATATTCTGATACATATATACCATCAAATATGAAGGCGGATAAGGTAGTCTACAAGTGGGATCAATAAGATATCCTTTTCCATCTTTAGTGACCCTGATTTCGTCACTGTAACTGCCTTTATACGCAAATTCTTTGAAAATAGGTGAAAGTTTATCGGTTATGTTAGTTACTACTTTTGGAGATTTTGAGCGTTCCATTATTCGACCTATATAACCTTTATTTTTTACTTCAATACCGTACAGATTTTTGTTCTGCCACAGTCCATTCGTACATATATACTCTCCACCGATTTCAATTCCACCCGGAATATCTTCATCCACCAAAAATTCCATCGAATCACCCATAGCCCCAAGTTGTTCTTCAACCCAATCAATCCATGTTTCAGTTAAAGAATATCTTTTATTGTGAGTTGTTTCAAAAAGTCCCCTCCATTTGGCATCTATTTTTACCCAATTGTTCTGATGTTTTTCCAGATAACGATGTAAATCTTCTGTTCCTATTATAATTTCATAATCTGCGATTGGTAATCCCAGATTCACCAGTAATTCCTTTGTATAAGACCTGTCTATTTCAAGAATTTCAGCACCACGGGCACCATAAACTTGTTTTCCAAGTTTTTCAAGATGTATTTGTAAATCAGATTGTAAAATATGTGTGAATATAAATAAATCCACTTCATTTAAATGGTCAAAGATACTATCTACGGCTTCTATTCCATCAACATTTTGTCCAATCATCCAATCAGATATTTTAGGATACCCATTTGAACGCCATTCACAAAAATAAAATACACGACCAAATGATTTAGATAATCTTTTTGCCAATTCTACAGCATATCCATCATCGATTACCATTACGCTTTTGTTTTTTAATTGACTTGCTATTGGACTGAATGTTTTCATACTGTTTTTTTATTACTTTTTACGAATCTACCTGTTGTATTATCTCTTTCTTTATATCCACAGATTTTTACAGTTTCAGATATTTTCAATTTATAAATTATCATTTCTTTTTCTTTGCTTTTTTGATCAATAAAAGATGACAGTGACAATGATCTGTACAAAATGTATTATATTCACCGATCTGAAATCTGGATGAACCAGCTGAAATTTCTTCAGTTATTTGAGTCCCAATTTGTACACCCGGTAAAGCATTACGACACCACCAATCCAGTGTATTTTCTGGTTTCCTTGCCCATTTCTTACATTCTGAACAGTGATCTGAAGTTCCTAACACCCATTTATAAACATCTTGGAGTTCATCACTGGTTACTTCATGAATATTACTGGAATCAATAGATTTGAAATCTGATTTCATCATATCCAATTTCTTTGGAGTGAAGAATGCTTCAATAGAAAATCCAACTACACGTTTTTCCTTGATATAATTCCATAATCTATCGGTGAGTACTTGATATTTACAGTGCCATTCAGTTGAAGCAAAGTATTCCAACAGATATGAATCCAGTAAAATCAAATCACCTGAAATATCATCACTATGGTTAAAGGTCATTCTATTTGAGAAAAATATTTGTTGCATTTTACGAATTGTATCTCTACTAAAATAAATATAACCCTGATTTCCTTCACCATCAGCGTCCAAACGAGGTATCCATTGACCTGATTTCATAACCAATCCCTGAATGATTCTTTTTTCTTCATTTTCAATTGAAAAAAATACTTTGTGATTCTTATTTTTACAGGTTTCACAATTATGTGAATTATGTTTTTCATGACCAAAAAACGAAAAACAAGTTTCGTTCGCTGGTACACTTACAACTGAATTGGATTGGATATCTTCTACATCCCATTCTCGAACAATAACTTGTGTTCTAAGTAAATCCAAATATTTTTCTTGTTCTGTCATAAACTTGCCCTTCCTTGATTAATACCATTAATGATTGCATTTATAGAATCTGGATGAAGTTGTGTTGTAGTTTGTATTGCTTGTCCAGTGTTTATATTTGAAAGTATCTGTGACATTCCGGGTGCACTCATTACTTTGTAATTTAATACAGATTCATTAGGATGTAAGATAGCTGGAATACCATTTTGATTACCATTCGGTGAAGTAAATCCACCTGTGTCACGAACTATTATTTGTGTTCTGAGTAAATCTAAATATTTTTCTTGTTCTGTCATAAACTTGCCCTTCCTTGTAGTACACTTACTTTATTTTGTTGTTTCGTAATATCATATTGGCTTACGAAAACTTGTTTGGAATTAATACCATTAATGATTGCATTTATACTATCCGGGTGTAAAGAAGTTGTGGTTTGTAATGGTTGACCAGCGTTAGCTGATTGAACCATACCCATCATTCCGGGTGCTGACATTGCTGTACTATTTAATATTCCCTCATTTGGATGTAATGTTGCTGGTATACCATTCTGGTCACCGTATGGTGATGTAAATCCACCAGAAGCAAAAGATGGTACAATACCACCACGTTTATATTCTAATGGTTTACTTGCTATAATTGCTGCATCTGCCATACCCATAGCTAATGTAACACCAGCCATAATTAATCCAAGAGGAACAGTAGGTGTTGTTGTAGCGAGGGCCATTGTGGCGGCAAGTAACGCATTAATAACTGCTTGTTCAAATGCCGCCTTCTTAGCTTTCTCTGCTGCCTCTTTCTTTGCTGCTTTCTCTTTTGCTAATTTATCAGCATCCAGTTTGTCTTTTCTCTTTTGATATTCTGCTTCACTGATGTATTTATTCTTTAAAAGCCTATCAAGATTACCCTGTTCTTTCTCTGTTGCTTTGTCAATTGAATCTAATGTTTTTTGAAGATTTTGTTGGAGTTGTTGAGCCATGTTATCAAACATTCCATTGATGACTTTACCAGCTAATTCACCTGCTGCTTGTTTCAATGTCATTTTAACATCCTTAATGTTCAACTTTACTTCATCAACTTTAGCTTTTGATTTATCAGAAAATTCTTGTACTTGTTTATCAATATCTGCAACATCCTTATCAAATTCTTCCTGAGTTATTTTACCAGATTTTAATAATTCCTGTTGATAAATTTTATGAGCATTTGCTGCCTTTATAAATTCATCTTTTAATTGAGTTACTTGGTCTATGGTATCTTTTAAATTAAGGTTTCCTTGTTTACCTTTATTAACAGCATCCAAATAACCATTATAAACCTCAGTTAAGGTACTATATCCAAGTTTTTCTTTTTCAAAATCATCTTTTAATTTATCCTCTTTCGATTTACGATTTCTCTCAGTTATGGAATTTATCTCAGTTTCACCTTTAAGTGTTACTTGTTTTATCTTTTCCTGTAATGATTCAATGTTTTTTACAATATTATTATATTGTTCAGGTGTTTGTGTCATTACATTTAATGTACTGGAAAGTGAATCGATTTCTGTTTGTAATGCTTTTGTTTCACTTTCTACACCACTCTTAATTAAATTCTTTCTTTCATCAAATAATTGAGCAAGATTTTTTAAATTAACATCTCTGGACTCTTGTTCTAATTTGATTTTATTCTCATTTTCCTGAATTGCTAATTCACTTTCTGCCTTTGCAAATTCTTCATCCAGTTTAAGATTTTCTTTATTATATTTTTCTCTTTCTTCTTTCTCTTTCTTTAAAGTATCAAACTTTTTCTTTGCCGCTTTATCGATTTCTTCCTGTTTCTTCTTTGCTGCTTCCTCAGCTTTCTTTATTTCAGCTGGGTCTAATTCAGGTTTACTCTTTAAATCTAATTTTTGTAAATCACCACTGATTAATTTTTTATGAGTTTCATATGCACGTTTTGAAGAAGCATCATCTTTTTTTGCTGCTTCTTCCATGTATTTCTGTTGTTGTTCCAGTATTCTTTTTTTACCTTTATCATCAGCCTTTGCATAATCATCTTGTACTTTCTGTTGATATTTCAACATATTATCACCAGCTTTGTACAAATCCTGACCACCAGTTAATTTATCAATTAATAAAATAACCTCAGCCAATCCAGTTGATAAGAATTTTATACCTTTTACAATTCCTTCAACAATAGGAATGATTGGTTTCAAATATTTCTCAGTAAAAGCATATAAACGTTGACCAACTCTAACTGCTGCTTCACCAACATTAGACCAGTAAGTAACGAAATCACCAATCAGTTTAAGAACAGTAGTGAGTACGGGTGCAAGTTTCTTACCTAATGTTTCTTGTGTTTCTGTCCATTGTTTAGAAAGTTTTGCTTGTGCTGTTTCTATTTCACCTGCTTTATCACCATATTTAGATAATTGTTGCCATGCTTTTTCTAACGCTTCACCATTCTTTGCTTGGGAAATACTCATCCCTTTAACACCCTCAACATATTTACCTAATCTACCTATTGTACCGTTTAAAGTACCATTTAATTCGGTTAATGCTGTTTGAAAATCTTTTCCTGATACTCTGGAATATCCCTCTGCGGCTTCAACTAATTTTTTAACTTGTGATTCAGAACGACCCATTGATACAGCAAATTCAATACCCTGATTTATTTGCTCTTTCGTGAATAATGGATTTTTATTTAATTCATCACGAAGTTTTATCATTCTCTCAGTTAAAAGTGCATTATTATTTAATGCAAATCCAATTCTTTGTCGAAAACTTTCTTCTTTTGCATATAAATTAAATCCCTCTTTTATAGTTTCAATAGTTTTACGGGCTGCTTCTGCTAAAAGTTCATATGCACCTGTTGCAAGACCTATGGCACCTGCCAATTTAGTAAATGACATACTTCCCTCACTTGATACCTTGGAAAAGGCAGCGGTAGTTTCTTTTGATAATGTTTGATTTAATTGTTTTGCTTTATTGAGTACATCATCAAGTACTTGTTTTGGTTGACTAACATCAACTACAAATTTTACTTCGTTTTCACTTGCCATTTTCCATAATCATCATTTTTTCTTCAAAGATTATATAAGCAACATCTCTGGAACTGGTTTCAAAATTCACAATAGTTTCAACAGAATGGTTTATTACCATTATATAATATTCTTTGAAAGAAATCCATCTTCTTAATTTGAATGCACGATAAAAAGAATTAATTAACCAAATATCCTTTAAGGTTACTTTAACCTTTTCTCGTTTTAAATTTCTCACTAAGAAAATAAATTGAAATATTTCTTTCATATAATTATATATTATTTTTACGGACATACGAATGTACTTGTACAAGTCCATGTAAAACCATTGAATTTCTCTATCGCTAATGAATTACCTAACGATAAAACTGATATTCTTATAGAACCTGATGTACGAGGATCACCAAAATAAATATAACTACGAGCAGGTACATAAATATCACCACCCATTAATATTAAATTTGTATTCCCTGTCATAATTATATCACTATTTGTACTATAAAAATTATTATCTACATAGGTAGTTACACCAGATACTTGAGTATCGGTATATTTATTTGCATTCGAAAGACCAGTATTCACATAAGTTATATCAGTTAATGTAGAAACATCTCTTGCATTGATAAATGTTTTTCCAGTATCAGTACTGGTAACTCCCGTTGTATTGATGTACACATTACTATCATGAGTAATTACATTCCCATGAGAATTTATAGAAGTGATATTATCAGCATTAACAGTATTCCCATTTGAGTTTAACAAGTGATAATTATCTCCAGTTACATTATTACTTCTCCCATTAATAATACCTGCACTTGTTTGTGGAAAATAATTCTTAGCATCTATAATTGAAAGAGTAATTCCAGAAACCCCAATAGAATTTGTTTGAACTCCTTGTTGTGAATACAATTCCATTGTTTGACCCTGACTTCTATTTCCACCTTGTGGACCATTTGTTCCACCTTGATTCCATGTTTGTCCAGAATTAGATACTGCACCACCACCACCCGGTAAATAATAACTACTTGCTGCTGCACTTGATGGATAATCAGTCAATCTAATCATTTCACATTTTGCACTCTTATTCGGAGTCCATGTTACCTTAGAAAGAATATATAAATTATTATCAATTAATATTTTTTTTCCAAAATCCAAATTCATGATGTCAGATATATTCAACCAAACATAATATGTAACATATTTACTATTCGGGTCAATATAAGTCATCACTTTATTTTTCCAGAATATATTAAATACATTATTATCTGATGCATTTGGTGCAGACATCAAATAATAATTTGCCTTACCAAAATTGATATCAAAAGTAGGTGAGATGGGATCATCCAATGTTCCAATATATGGTTGATAAGGATATGTACCACCTAAACCAAAAGTTTTATCTGTTATAGTTGATAAAAACCAATTCGAGTATGAACCACTTCCTTCGGAATAAGTTACATTCATATTTATCATACCTGTTCCGGGATTATACCCAACGAAATTTCCCATCATGAAAATACTATTATTATCTTCATTCATAATAATTCCATCAGTTGTATTATTCAATGGAAAATAAGGATATGTACCATCTGGATTAGTATCTAAATGAAAATTATTTGCTAATGTTCCACTATTAACTACTGTATTAGTTGTTGTGGAATGTCCATAACATCCACCAGCATTACCAAATGCATACATTTTATTCAAATTATTAGATGTGGTGGCTAAAATCTTTTTTCTAAAAAGTAATCTTGGTTCGTATGTTTGTTCTGGAGGAACATTGATATCTGTTGGTTGTTTATCTTTATTCCATAATTGTGCCATTCTCCAATTCGTCATACCATATTGAGACATCATTGTAGATGCAAAATTGGTAGTAACAATTTTAGAATCACTCTTTATATATGGGTTTCTAACATTAACACACCCAAATTCTATATTGTTTCTTATTTTATATTCAGATGTATTCGTATCATTACCATCTGACTTTGGATTCAACCAAAAATCCTGATATAATAAATCTGGAATGGATTCTATTGTTTTAGTTTGACTGTTATCAATTTTATCAGCATTCATCCCTCTCCATTCAATGTAATCTGTCGTTCCACTTATATTATAAAATGCATCCCATGGCTCTACTCGAATTATATTTGTACCTTGAATTGGTTGTGCAACCAAATTGAAATAATTCATGATGTCCTTGATATAATCCACCTGATTATAATTTGGAGGAAGAATTTTATTCATATCAACATTCTGTCCATAATTAAAATAGGTCGATGAATTATATTTATTCTTAAAAAATGAAAATCCTGTTAAACAATTTAAATAGGCATAATTTAATTGAGTATGTAAAGTATTTTGAATAGTGGCAACAACAAATATTTTTTCACCAGCGACTAAATCTACACCATCTAATTCACAAACTAAATTTTGTTGGGTTGAAAATATGAATTGATTATTGTATACATAAACATTAAACATATAATGTGAGGTTGATGCCCTCTGAATACACCTTACACTACCATCTGTTTGTAATGAATATAAAGACAAAGAAACACCTATATAATCTGTACTCTGTCCTAAATAAGAAGTAACACCAACATTGGATGATTGCCAATAAATATTATAATCAATATTTGCTATTAAATCATAATTTCCATTTTCTGTAACTGTCCAGAAAGGCTGAGTACAAGTTGGAACACTATTACCGTACCATGTATGATTTGTTGAACAAACCGTTTTTGTATAAGTAACATCCTTATTAGTAAAATAATTAGTATTTAATGCAGATGTTCCACCTGTTAATACATAAGCCACTACACAATTAGTTGGATTACCACCCGATTCTGATTCTGATGACGAGTTTAAACTTCTTCCTTGAAATCCCAATGAATTGGCTCTTGTTGTGATTGGACCATATCCAGAAAAATCAGTTGGAGTTGAACCAGTATAACTTACACCAACATTAAATTCTTGATCGGAACTTCCATCTAAATTTCTTTGATTACCTACCTGAGAATTATCAAATGTATAAGGTATTACTAAACTTCCGAAATAACTTGAATCTATAAAATTAGATTGATATTTATAGGTAGTTTTATTCCATATCTTCTGCCATAATTCACGTGCATAAATACATGGTCTGAAATTCTGAACCAATACTCTATTTGTTTCTACAAGATTTATACTATTCGGTCCTTCCATATCAATCATTCCATAATAAGGTCCAATTGAATTATTATATAAATTCGGAAACAAATGTCCATTACCTAAATCAACAGTAATTGCTGATGTACTATTTGTTAAATCTATATTAGTCCAAGTAAATACATGATTATACTCACTAAAATCAATATCATAAGTACTTCCTGTTGAATTTGCTGGATTCTGTGTTGGGTCTAAATCATTACCGACAATTTTATAATCTCCTAACTGGTCACCAAAACTTCGTAATTCTGTTGTGAAATGCCCGATATAAGTTAATTGACCATTATCATTATCTACCTCAGTTAAAACAAATTGTCCATAAATAAAAGGTAATCCATCAAAATCAATATGAGCAGGTATTGATTTATTGATAAATGTTGTTGTTCCTGTGTCTGGCAAATAAAAATGTTCATCGAATAATTCATTAAAAATTATATTGTTGTTACCACTCCCAGCAAGACTCATATCATAACTGAACGTACCACCCTTAGTTGAAATATCAGTCATGATTTGATATATCATTTGTAAGGTATTATCATCCAGTAAATCTACTCTCTGATTTAAATTTATGAATACTAATTCTAAATGTTTCATATTAAAAAGTCTGTAATATTTTTGCGTTACTTGGTCTTAATGTACAAATATAATATATTGATTGATCATTCAACATCTGTAAGTATTCCACATCCGTATCTACACAGATATAAGGTGAAGAATAATTTACACCATTGATGTTTTGTAAAACAAAGATAATTGGTGATTGAAACATACCTTGAATCAACTGAGATTGTGTTTGATCATCCAATAAAGAAGTTGTTAATGTTATATCTTCCTCTACTTCTATATTATGTACCAACTCACCCGCTTGTTGAAAATTATAATTCGGAAATAAACTCTTCTTATATGTATCTCTTTTAATTTTATTCTTTACCGTATTTCCTTTATCCCATGTCATACTATCATATCCACCATGTTTGTTGATCCAACTCACTTGATAATTAGGATAACGACAATCTCTCTTGGTATAATAAACAGTAAAACTTCTTTGATTTATTTTCGTTGTATTATAATAAAGGTCAACAGTAAACCAATGCCAATTATCTGGTAAACTCCATATACCTCTCAATCTGGTCATACTGATTGGTATATAAAACATATTATAACTTGAAATATTTACTGATTCGGTTTCTACTAAAGTATTTCCTGTTGGTGTTGGTGGTGGTTTAACAACAGCATTAGGATCACCTTTTACCAAACTTTGATTAGTTAATTCCCTACTATTCTGTGCTCTGTTCTGATTCATTCCACCTCCTCCACCACCTTGATCGAAAGTATAAACTATCTTATTAATTGGAGTAGCACAAATGAAATATAAATTCATATAATCAGTTTCATCCATGTATATCTGGTCAACATCCGTTAAGAATCCACCAGTACCACCACCCCACATAACCCATTGTAAATTTCCACCACCTGCTGTACTTTGATAATCTATAAACTGTTGACAACCATTGTAAAAATAGACTGATGATGTTGTAAAAGCATTATGATTCGTTGGTGGTGTTCCATAGGATTCATATAAAACCATGAAAAATGATTTTAATGAATTAGGACAAATAGTTACTCCTGTTGAACTCAATGAAAAATCATATAATTGATTGGACGGTGAAAGATAATTTTTGTATATAGATGTTGGATTTATATATACAATTCCAGTACTGGTAGGATAATATTTCTGTTGTCCTATCTTTATTCCATTACAGTAATATTCAACATAAATTGAATAATTAGGTTGTAAATATGAAGTTCCTGTAAATATATAGGAACAGATATTTGTATCATATACCCTTGCATAATTTGATGGTGCATAATTCTGTACAATAGCCATTATTATTTATACTTATTTTGTTGGATGTCTTTAATGAAATCCTTCAGAAACGCTTTCTGAAAATCATTCTTAAATTCATCACTCTGTATCATCTTCTCAGCCTTACTGAAATGGATTCCTTTGAAATGATACCCGTTATTATATGTTCTTCCTTTATCTACATAAACAGAATATTTAACATCTGGGTCATACTCACATATCAACTTATCTTCCTCAATCATGTAACCTACACTATCCAATAACTTACCCGTTATCACTGATGGTTTTGTTTCACCGTCTCGATGCAACCAAGGCTTCTTTATAATACGTTGTTCATCCTTGACAATCTTTCTACCCCACTTTGCTAAACATAACTGAATGTTCTCTATCGAATTCATTTTACTGGTTCTGTTAATTTCTTTATCCTGTTCTCAATCTCTTCCAATATAATATAATTAAAAAACTCTTTTATCGGAATTTCATATACCTCGTTCATCCTTAGGATGTTATCTCCTGATACTTTCTTGACTTTAAGATGCCAACCATACGACTTCCAAATTTTATCAACTGTTGTTTCACCTTTTTTGTTACTGGATGATTTATCTGATTTAAAAATTGTATTTTCGAATTGGCGAGTAAACCTGTCGCTTTGATAAAAAAAAACTTGTTTAACTCAGTAAACATTGAAATATCCATCTTCAATAACTGATTAGAAATATCATCCAATCGTTCTGAATTGAACTTCTCTCCTACTGGACGAAAATATAAAGCAACTAACTTTGTATTTATTTCCAATTTTCTTGATAATTCTTCACTCATTATACACCACTGCTCGGTTGTTGTATCTTCGATCTTCTGATCGTAATACCACTCAATGTCGTTAAACTTGATTTTACCATCCTCAGGTAACGTATAATCGTTGATCGAAACTCGGTCTATAATTTCCTTGTTGTAATCATCCAATGATGGGTAATCTTTCGGATCAACTCCAAGTATTTTACCAATCTTAAATTCATCCAGTTCATCTTTCTCTATTAAACTATATTCAATATATTCTCCTACATTCATACTTTATAAATTATTTTCATAGTCATCCCAATTTAAACCCATTTCCTCACATAAAAACTTTTCAATTTCCAATGATGCCATATGTTCACGATGATATGGTGCAAGAGGTGAACTACCGGGATCATCCAATTGTGGATTCTCTAAATCAAACATGGTTATAATTTCTTCTGGTATCCCTTTGTGTTCCGTTAAACATACTTCACACAATTCATGTATTGCAATTAAATATTCATAAAACTTATTACTTTGTTTACTTATATTTATTTGTAAATTACCATCACTATCATAATAATAATCTCCTACTGTCGGATATCTTTGTTGATTATGAGGTATAACATTTATTTTTATCATTTCTTTTTCTTTCTTTTGTTGATAGGAATAAATTCTACTTCATCAGCATTCTTTAATTCCTTAAATACTTCCTCCGTAACTTCAATGGTTACTGGTGATACTTCATCAGGAATAGTTTTTACTTCAAAGGGTTGAACAGGACCAAATTCATCTGAAACAAAATTTGTATATTCCTCTACGGAATTTCCTTTGGAATATTGAGTTTCCATCTCTTTCTGTTGTAACAATTGTATTCCATGATTGTGAATTATTTTTGCTGTATTATCCAACTCATGTTTACCATTTGTTTTTAAATCCACTCCCATCAACATCTTTGCTTCATCTATCAATTCATACCTGATGTTATGTTGGTTTCCTAACCATCTGGTTTTCCACCATTCTAAAAATTTCTTATCATCTTGTGTCATATGTTTATATTTCTTTTAATTGAAAATGCATTCCATCTTTTCTCTGCCAATCTCCACCCCAATCGAAACCATTATTCTTGAAACATTCTACTATCCTTGAATCCATTTGTGGTTCTTGTCCAAGCACATTTGTTGAACAATTAAAATCAATTGCAATACCCCATGAATGAATTGAATATACATTACCACCCCTCATTAAACGAATGTTAAAACATCCACAATATTCTGTAAGTAATCCTTGTAAATTATTATTTAATATGTCATATAAAGCATTGCAAAGTGGTGTAAAAAATTCCACATTACAATAAATTTTCATGGGTAACGGTTCTATATTATTATATAAATCATCTGGAAATTCGAATACACCCATCCACTTCTTTTCAAACTCTGGTGTTGGTAATCCGTATTTAGTTATACAATCATTTGGTGTTATCATACATATTTATATTATTTTTTGTAAAATTCCTGTTAAAAAATAAACCACCCCTCCAAATATCAATCCTATCCAACTACCATATATAATTAAATAAGATATCCAGAAGATGTGATATGATAAACATTTCGGGCAATTAATTAACTTACATAAACAAAATAATAAGTAATCTACAATGGGAATTTTACTGAAAGTTTTACGTTGACTTCCTAAACCTAAATAATCTTTAAGGACATTCAGGGGACTAACTTCTTGAGCAAGAATAATTCCCCAAATACAACTTAAAAATATTATAATAAATATCATTTTCCATTCACTTCTTTTCTAACAATCTCAAATCCACGATTGATATATCTCGAAATTAACCTTTTTTCTACCCTTTTTTCCTTTCCGCTCTTCAATTTTCTAACAAATTGATTACTCATTTCACGAATACTACTCTTTTTTTTGAAGAAAATTTCATCATTTATAATTTCAATACCTAAGAAAGTTGATAGAATAGCAATACAAAGGTCATGTTCCAACTCCATTTGTGTCCTTCCTGTCCAGCCAAACGTTGGATTTCTTAATATTTCAACCGTTTTTTTGTATTTTTCGAAATTTTTTTGCTCTATTTCTAACCTTTCTTCGTAATCAGGATGTTCATAAGGTTCATATCTTGTATATAATATGTCCTCTGGTTGTATATGTGGTTGTACTTTTGTTAAATTATACTGTGATCGATAATAATTTCTCTGGTTTTTTATTATCTGTGATACAAAAGGAAACAATTTTTCATTATCATACAATAAATTCAATCGTAAATTATCCATCTGTAATAATTTCTCACAAATATATTGATGTAAATCTTTGTGTGATTGATCTAATTTAGATTTATGAATGTTGGCAACTATCAATTTCATTACCTGTGATTGTATATCCTTTACTATCTCATTATTCGTCATCCATTTCTAAGTAATTTTCCTACCACCCTGAATCTGGATGTACTGTGACGTTTACAATGATTAGCGAGTGCCAACGCCATCACAATGTCATCATGAAATCCTAACTTTGCACCATAATATATCTTACGGGTTTTAACTGAATAAGTAAATCCAAATGTACCTAATTCATCATGTAGTGGTTCGTATAATTCCTTATCGGGAACTTTTATAGTACCCTCGTTCATCGCCAAGATCAATTCCTCTATCAACATATTCTTCGAATCATTACTGGTAAGAAACGGTTCAACATTTTTATACTTGTTGTGAATATCCTCAAACAATGGATCACCAATACCATTGATTTCAATTAGACATTTTCCTTTATATTTTTTCAATAAATTCACAATCTGTGCCACGATCAATGTCCAATTCTTCTTCTGTTCCCTCATGATATGAACCGTCTCACCCTTATCATTCAATACATACAATACAGCATAATCCGATCTTCTACCTAAATCCAATCCCATGAAATGGTATAAACCAGTTTCCACATAAGAATGTTGTTGTATATTCGAAATATCTGGAAATACACTTCCACCATCTTCCAAAAATTCACCCTCGTACTCCTGAAGAAATATCCCTTTCGGTAAGACTCGTTTGGCATCCTCCACTTCCTGTAAATTATATACAGGATTATCGGTGTAATGAGCTTTGAAACTTATATATTGATTCTTCGGGTCACCCTGATCCTTCCCACGCATCCACATTTCATAAAATAAATTCTTACCCTTTGGTGTGGATACAATCAAAAATTGTTTTCCTAATACATTACCACAAGGTCTAATTACTGTTTCAAAAATTCCGGGTGCAATATAAGAAAATTCATCCACCACAATATAATGTGCTTGTAACCCACGAATTGCTTCCTCATTCGTTGTGGATTTGAAAGTTAATACACTCCCATTGATAAACTCAATCATCAACTCCGATTTGTTGGCAACTTTCACCAGTTGATTACCCAACTTACTCACCATACTCTTAAATGCTTCTCTGGATAAAGGATACTGTGGAGTAATATATAAACCTTTTTGATTGGATTTTGATAACATCCAATATATCATAGTTTCAATACATATCGTACTCTTACCATATTGTCTACTGGAACATAATATATTATAACGCTTATTCTTTGCTAAAATTTCCTGTACAATACCCAAATGATGCGGAAATAATTTCAGTTTTAATTCTATTTTCTGTTCGTTTGGATTATTCATATTCATATA
>Ga0209777_10005288_pt1 | contig 14948 bp, 9 predicted proteins | sample FrelakmetHBP12HB_FD_187147 | JGI IMG/M metagenome (GOLD analysis project Ga0209777, IMG submission 187147) | Freshwater lake sediment microbial communities from the University of Notre Dame, USA, for methane emissions studies -HBP12 HB (SPAdes)... | ecosystem: Environmental > Aquatic >... | reverse complement strand
AACGACCCGGCACTCCTGCTGCGCACCAAGATCCTGGACCTGAGCTGGCACGAGGCGATTCTTACCGCAGCCGGCGACTCGAACACGCTGTGGCTCGGGACCGACCAGGGCATTTACTCCTACCGGGCCCGGTCCAATGTCCTGACGCGTCAGTTCCGGATTAACAATAACGTCAACGATATTCTCATCGCCGATGATTCGGTCTTTCTCGCGACTGACGCCGGGTTCATCGCCTTTGACCGGGCAAGGGGAACCTGGAGCATCTTCGACGATACGGCGCAGCAGATGCACTTCGGGGTGTTCGGCATTGGCGCCACCAGCCGACGGCGCTATTATGCAGTCTATGGCGGACTGGAAACCCAGGACTCGACCGGCGGCTGGGAGATGGTCATTCCCCCCGGGTTTGACCTGGCCGCGCATCCCCATGCCCTGGCTGGCGCCGGCAACCGCCTGTTCGTTGCCACCAGCCAGGGCGTCATGGTCTACAACGAGCAGACCGGCGGCTGGCTGACGTTGAACACCGATTCCGGCCTGCCCGACCGGCGGATCCTGAGCCTGTATGCCGATGACCGCGCGCTCTGGGTCGTGACCCCGGCCGGAATTTCCCGATTCGATTACCACGCGCTGTTCCCCTAGCACAACTCCTCCGCCCGTCCCCGCACGCGGCCTGCCGCTACTTGACTGTCGGCCGTTTATCCGTAGAATCCAGACAGGCACAGGTTATCGACAAGCTGCTTTCGCCCAACCGGTAGCCGATGTGGCAAGAACCAATGGCTGCCGGTGAAGCCGAAAGGAAACTCGAAGGAGGTCTTCTGATGGTTAGGAAACTCGCAATCCTGCTAGTCGTGCTCGTGGTCGCCCTGACCCTGAGTTGCCCGAAGAAGGTGACCGGCATCAAGGGCACGCTGATTCTGCAGACCGGCCAGACCGGTGACGTCCGCAATTGCCGGGTCCAGCTCTTCGTGAGCTCGGATCTGACCGGCACCCCGGTCAAAGAGGTCGCATCGTCCGCGACCGGCGTTGACCAGACCAAGTCCGATTTCGAGTTCACCGACCTGGTCGCGAACTACTACTATATCCTCGCCTGGAAAGACCTGGACGGCGACGGCACGGTCAGCGACAAGGATATCGTCGGTATCGACGGCGGCACCTATCGACCGGGCTACGGCGGCTCCCAAGTTACCGTCACCGACAACAAGGAAACCGACGTCGGTGAAATCACGATGCTGATCTACAAGGAGCTGAAGCTCGCCGCGAGCACCAGCCACGACAACAACGACCTCATGAGCGTCGACTACAGCTTCAACTACGACGTGACCGTGTCCGCGTTCCAGGTCGAAGGCATTGACGACCCCGGCCAGTATGGCACTAAGACCGCCAGCACCGTCTACCATTCCATCGGCTGGAACGTCGGCGGCAATACGCCCCCGGCCGGCCCGTACGTCCTCACGATCGGCGGTACCTGGAGCGGCGCGGCATTCAGCATCACCGACACCGTCAACTTCGCCGGCTAACCCGGACAGAAAGTACCGACTGGGCAGAGCCTTCTCTGCCCGGTCCGCGTTTTCGGGCTCTGCCGCGTCATCGCCCGTCCCTGACATTCCTTGACACGTCATGATTCTGCCGCATAATTACCACACCATGATTCCCACAACTTTGAAACTGAGGCCGCGGCCTTGAAAATTGTCGGCACCGGCTCGACCCTGCCGGAAAGGGTCCTGACGAACCTTGAACTGGAGAAAATGGTTGATACCACCGACGCGTGGATTGTCGAACGCACCGGCATCCGTGAGCGCCGGATCGCGGATGAGAAAACTGCGACCTCGGACCTGGTCGCGGACGCAATCAAGAAGGCCTGCGACCAGGCCAGCATCAAACCCGCCGAGCTGGACGCGATTATCGTCGGCACGTCCACGCCGGATACTATCTACCCGGCGACGGCCTGCTGGGTGCAGAAGAAGCTCGGCATCCGGGGCATGGCGGCGTTCGACGTCAGCGCCGGCTGTTCCGGATTCCTGTTCGCCCTGGAACTCGGCACCAACCTGGTCCGGACCGGCCGGGGCCGGAAGGTCGCAGTTGCCGGCGGCGAGGTGATGAGCAAGGTCGTCAACTGGAAGGACCGCGCGACCTGCGTGCTCTTCGGCGACGGTGCCGGGGCCGCGGTGCTCGTTCCGAGCGACGACCAGTCCGGCCCGCTGGCCGCCAACTGGGGCTGCGATGGCAATCTTGCACCGCTGCTCTATCAGCCGGCCGGCGGCACGCGACTGCCGTTCTCCGAGCAGGTCCTCCACGACATGTCGCACACCGTCCGTATGGAAGGCAACCGCGTGTTCAAGCACGCGGTGCGCACGATGGGCGACGCCGCGGTCAAGGCGATCAAGGACGCCGGCATCTCGATTGAACAGGTCAAGGTCATCATCCCGCACCAGGCCAACTTGCGCATCATGGAAGCAGTGCGCGCGCGAATCGGCTATCCGCGCGAGCAGCAGTTCGAGGTAATTCACAAATATGGGAACATGTCCGCGGCCACGGTCCCCATCTGTCTTGACGAAGCGCGCCGCGCCGGACGAATTCAGGACGGCGACATCGTGGTCATGACCGCGTTCGGTACCGGCTTCACCTGGGCCGCGTCGGTCTGGCGCTGGTGATCAACGCGTGAAGCATCACGCCTGATGCTTCACGCACGATTCTACTTCTCAATCAGGATGGCGCTCGTGGAATACTCGGGCACCATCTGGAAGCTCCGCGTCAGGCGAACACCTATGCGTTTCGGATTCAGCAGCCGAAAGATGGCCCGCTGGTCAGCGAGCTCGGGTAAGACCGGATAGCCCGGACTGTATCGCCGACTCTCTTTCCAACCAGCCAGCTTCGCAATCTGGCGCTGGGAGTACACCGCCAAGGCTTCGGTCAGCTCCGCGGCCAGCCCGTGGAGCAGAAACTGCTCGTGGATGTTGCCGGTCTTCGCGAGCCGGTGCGCCTCCTTGACAACGTTACTGCCCATCGTCACCACCTGCACGCCGACCAGGAATCTCTGCAAGCCCCAGCGTTGCTTGAGTCGTTGTCGGAAGCCCGCAGAAACGTTCAGTACCGCCCTCCGGCGCCCGACCCGGATGGTCAGTCTTGGTACGGCAATCTTCGCCGGAAACAGACCGGATACGATTTCGGGTTGCCACTGGTCCCGCGTCCGGGCCAGCAATCGCTTCAGCGTCAGTTCGGCTTCTTGTCTCGCCTTTGCCGATGCGCCCGGCTTCAGCATCTGCCAGCGCCGCACGAACAACGCCTCGCGGTCCAGCAATGGCAGCAGCGCGCGTGTGGCCACCGAAGACTTCCTGGATACTGATGACGATTGCCGTCTGGGACTCATCATCCTGCAATCGTCATTCGCCGCTGATGCGGCGCATCAGTGCCAGTCCGGCCATCGCGTCCCGCGCATAGAATACCTTGCCCGGGTACGCCGGCTGCAATTCCCGGAGGACGAACTCCCGGGTCAGGGCTGCGCCGCCGCAGAGCACGGGTATCGTGATTCCGGCGCTGGCGAATACTTCGAGGTACTCTCTCATCGCCCGGGCCGACTCGACCAGCAGTCCGGACAACCCAATTGCGTCCGGCTTGCAGTGCTTAACTGCGGCGAGGATATTCTCCGGGCTCTGACGCACCCCGAGATTGCGGACTTTGAACCCGTTGCTCGTCAGAATCATGTCCACCAGGTTCTTGCCGATGTCGTGGATGTCGCCGCGCACCGTGGCCAGAACAATCGTCCCTTTCTGAAGCCTGTGCCGGCCGGCGATTCGCGGCTCGAGTGCGCCCAGCGCCGCGTGCATCACCTCGGCCGAGCGGAGCACGAACGGCAGTTGCAGCCGGCCCACCCGGAACAGCTCCCCGACTTCATCCATCGCCGGCAGCAGCACCCGCTGGACTATCTCCAGCGCCGGTCGCTGCTCCAGCAGTTCAGCCAGCACCGCCTCGAGTCCGGAACTGTTCCCATCCAGTACCTGCTCGCGCAGGCGCGAACCGGCACCCTTCCGTTCCCGAGCCGTCTTGCTCGTACGCACGGGCGTACTGCGGCTGGAGTATTCCAGCAGCTTCTCCAGCGGCGTCTTGCTGCTCCGCACGCGGTTGAATATCAAGTCGTCACACAGCCGCACCTGTTCGCGCGGAAGAGTGTGCAGCGGCACGATTCGCCCGGCATGAACGATTGCCGCGTCCAGTCCGCGCTTCACGGCCTGGGCCAGGAACACGGTGTTCAGAACCTTGCGCACGTCTGCCGGCAACCCGTAGGAGATATTGCTCACCCCCAGCAGCGTGAAACTGCCCGGAAACTCCTGCCGGGCCATCCTGAGCGCCGCCAGCGTTTCCTTCCCGGCGTCGCGGAGCGAGGCATCACCGCTCGCCAGCGTGAAGGTCAGGAAATCGATAAACAGACTGCCGGGCGACATTCCGCCTTGGTCACAGACCATGCGATACAGCCGACGCGCCACATCCAGCTTCCGTCCCGCGGTCATCGCCATTCCGGACTCGTCAATCGTCATTCCCACGATTGCTGCGCCATGCTTCCGGCACAACTCGATAGTCGTTTGCGCCCGCTGCCCCCCGTCTTCCAGGTTGATCGAGTTCACGACACAGCGCCCGGCAAGCCTTTGCAGCGCAGCCTCGACTACTTCCGGATTCGTGCTGTCAATCATTACCGGGAGCCGGCATTGCGTATTCAGCATCGCGGTCAACCGTGTCATGTCGGCCAGTTCCCTGCGTCCGGCCCGGGCCAGCGAGAGGTCGATCAAATGCGCCTGTTCCTTCTCTTGTTCCCGCGCCATTCCGACCATTCCGGCGAAGTCCTCTTTGGCGAGCAGCTCCCGGAACTTCAGACTGCCGTTGGCATTCGTGCGCTCGCCGCAGACCAGCGGCTTGGGCTTCACGTCAATCTCCTGCGCCTGGTACAGCGAGCACAAGCGCGGCGTGTACCGTGCGGGTTTGCGCGACGCGATGCCGTCAATTGCCCGCACGAGTTGCCGGATGTGCTCCGGGGTCGTGCCGCAGCAGCCGCCGATGATGTTCACGCCGGGTTCCTTCGCTAGCGCCTTCATCTGGGCCGCGAACTGCTCCGGTCCCAATTCCCAGACCAAAGAATGGGGTTCAGGGGCTCCAGGGTTCGGGGGTTCGAGCGTCCGACGCTTCCTGGATTCCTTCCTCCCTTCCTCCCTTCCTCCCTTCCTCCCTATTCGTGGCAACCCCGCATTCGGCATCACCGAGAGCAGCTTCGACGAGTGGTCGGCCAGATACCAGGTCGCGGCGGTCATCCCCTGCGGCCCATGCCCGCAGTTAAGCCCGATTGCGTCAACCGCCATGGGTTCCAGCGCGGCAAGCACGGTCGCGATGTCGCTCCCGGCCAGCATCAGGCCCGAGTCGGTAATGGTCACCGAGGTAATCACCGGCACGGTCTTCCGCCGCCGGGCAAAGACTTCGTGAATCGCCGCGAGCGCGGCCTTCACCTGCAACAGGTCCTGGCAGGTCTCGACAATCAGCATGTCCACCCCGCCCTCGAGCAGGCCCAGAACCTGCGGCTGGTAGCTCGCAACCAGCTCCGCGAAGCCGATTTGGCCCAGGCTCGGCAGTCTCGAACCCGGTCCAATCGACCCCGCGACCAGCCTCGGATTGCGCCGGGTAGCGAAGTCGTCCGCAACCCGGCGTGCCAGCCGGGCCGCCCGGCGGTTGATGTCAAGGCACTCCTTGCCCAGCTCGTGCTCGGCCAGCGTGTGCTCGGCCCCGCCCAGCGTGTTTGTCTCGACGACCTGCGCTCCGGCCTGGAAATACTCCGCGTGAATCCCGGCGACTACGTCCGGGCGTGACTCGTTCAGGTACTCGATGCAGCCGGCGTGGCCATGATAGTCGTCAGGCGTGAGGTTCAGAGCCTGGATTGACGTCCCGACCGCGCCATCGAAAATCAGAATCCGGTCCCAGGCGGACGAAAGCCGAAGCCGCATGACGCCTCACGCTTTACGCTCTACGCCCGGCGCGACGCGTCCGGCGTATGGCGTAATGCGTCTGGCGTGGAGCAACTTCATGTGACCGCCCTGAGCACCTCGACCACGTCCCGCGCCCGGCCCATCGTGTAGTAGTGGATGCCCGGCACGTCCTGTTTCAGCAAATCCCGGCACAACCGGATGGTAAACTCGGTCCCAGCCCTGAAAGCGTCGGCCGGCGTCGCGGCCCGCTGGATGCAGGCGACTAACTCGTCCGGGAGGTCGACGTGGAACTCGCGGGGGATCGTCTGGAGCTGGCGCGCGGTGACGACTGCTTTCACCCCCGGGATAATCGGCACGCGGATGCCGATGCTGCGCGCGCGCTCCGCGAAACTGTGGAAGGCCCGGACTGAAAAGACCATCTGGGTAATGATGTACTCGGCGCCGGCGTCCACTTTCTCTTTCAGGTGTCTCAGGTCCTCGACCAGATTCGGCGCCTCGTAGTGCTTCTCCGGGTAGCCGGCCACGCCCATCGAGAAGCTCGTCGGCACGGCATTCTCCAGCTTCTCAAGGAACCGGCCCGAGTTCATCCGGGCAATCTGGGCCACCAGTTCCGAGGCATAGCGCCAGCCGTCCGGTTCCGGGCCAAACTCCTTGAACCCCGGCGCCGGGTCGCCGCGCAGCACGAACAGGTTTTTGAACCCCAGGAAGTGCAGGTCAATCAACGCGTCTTCCGTGTCGTACTTGTTGAAACCGCCGCAGATGATGTGCGGCACGGTCTCGATCTTGTACCGGTTGTAGATTGCCGCGCAGATACCGACCGTTCCCGGGTTCTTGCGCCGCGGAACTTTCCGAACCATGCCGTTGCCCAGGTCCTCGTAGACGATGCGCTGCTGGTGATAGGTGACGTTGATGAATGCCGGGTCATACGGCAGGAGCTGCTCAATCGTGTCGTAGATGCCCTGGACGCTGCTCCCCTTCTCGGGCGGCGTGATTTCCAGCGAAATCAGCGGCCGGGTGCGCCGGGCCAGGCATTCGACAATTCGCATAGATTCCTTTATACCCGATAAACGGCCAAAGTCAAGCGAATTCGCTCATCGTGGCGCAGTTCGCAGAAGCAGAGCGCAGGGAACAAAGCCCCTGCGCTACTGCATTCCTGCGCTCTTGCGCGCTTTCTACTGCTGTTCGCTGACTGTGACCTTATCCATCACGACCGGCGTGACCGGCGAGCTCATCTCGCCCATCGGGCTCGGCTTCACCGGTACGTCGCCGATTTTGTCGACCACGTCCAGTCCTTCGACCACGTTGCCGACCACCGTGTAACCAGCCGCGTCCAGATTTGGCTGGTCCTTGAGAATGATGTAGAACTGGCAACTGCTCGAGGCCTTGGTCGGGTTGACCTGGTCGCCCTGCCGCGCCATCGCGACTGCGCCCCGCATGTTCTTCAGCTTGATTTCGGCCGGCACGCGATACGCCGGTCCGCCCGCGCCGGTCCCGGTCGGGTCCCCGGTCTGAATCATGAAGCCCTTGATTATCCGGTGGAAGACGATGCCGTCATAGAACCCGGCCTTGGCGAGCTGGTACACGTTCGACACGTTGTGCGGTGCGGCCTTCGGGTCGAGCCGAATCTTGATTGACCCGAACCCCTTGACGTTAATCGTCATGTAGGGCGTACCCTTGAACGTCATCAATGGCGGCTCCTGGGTGAAGTTCGGCCGGGCCGGTGCTTGGGGCGTCGTGTCGACCTTCGGCGCCAGCGTCTCTTTCGGCGCGGTCTGCTGCGCGGTCATCACCGGCGGTACCTTGGGTTTTGGCGCCGGCTTGTTGCAGCCGACGAGTCCCAGCGCAACCAGAACTGCGGCCGCAATTGCGACGTACTTACTCAATGTGTCCTCCTATGGTAAAAGCCTGAATCAGAATCTATCTTTCGACGACAATCTTACGGGAAACGGCACCGTAGCTGGTGCGCGCTGAACAGAAGTAAACCCCGTCCGGAACCGCCCGGCCCTGGTCGTCCCGCAGGTTCCACGTAACTCGCCCGGTCCGCGTCAGGCCTGAGACCAGGGTGCGCACGGTGCGGCCCGAGATGTCCAGTACGCTGACCTCGGCCGCGAGCGGTCGCTCGACCGCCAGCTCGATAATCGCCTGGTGCCGCACCGGATTGGGACTCACCCTGAACCCGGTCACCAGCCGCCGGGCGTCCGGAGTCTCGGCCCCGGTCAGACCCTGACCCAGGTAAGTGATGGCATCAATCGTGGTGACGCTGCTGGCCAGAACCTTCAGATACCGCGCGCTGTCCAGCTCCACGCTATTCAGGTCAAAAGTCGCGTTGCCCGTGCCGCTGCCCAGCGAGGACCAAGGGCCTTGCCAGTTGTTCGCAGCCGACAGGACATAGCTGCCGGTCGCATAGACCGTGATGTCGTTTCCGACCCGATTCCGCACCGGCTGAAACGGGTCAACGTCGAATACCACATAGCTCGAGCTCGGCCCCACGGTGTAGTAGCTGCCGTCCGGTTCCCCGAGCGCGCGCGTTACCCAGTCGGAATAGACATAGCTCGGGTCCACGCGATAGACAATCACGGACTTCTGCACTGAATTCGGGATTTCCTCGGCCGGCTGCGCAAGCGGTACATCCAGGCTCACGGCCCCGGTTTCAGGTACGACCACACCGGAAATCGTCTTTGACAGGTATCCGTTGGCCGTTACCTTCAGTTCATAGGTTCCCGGCGGCAGCGACTTGTGAAAATCACCGACCTCGGGCTGGGTGTGGATGGTCCAGCGATACGGATTGGTGAATGCGACCTGGGCAAAGAGCGGCGCGCCGCTAACCGAGTCGTACACCAGTCCTGAGATTCCCCAACCCGCCAGCCGAATCATGTCCAGGAGCGCGCGGCGATTGGCATTGCAGATATTGTCCACCGCCGGGCGATTTGCCGGCAGGGCGGTCTCAATCGTCCAGGCTATGCCGCCGTAGTTGCCGTAGGTATTGTCCTGACACGAACCGCTCACCTCATACCAGCCATAGCCGTTGATGGTGTCCAATTGCGTCCCTGACCCGTAGGTCGAGTCGGCGTAGCGCTGGGAGACTGGTTGAATCCAGCTCGAATCCGGAGTCTGCGCCGGGTGGTTGTCCCACAGGTAGTTGACATAGGCGGCGTTTGAGTGATACGAGTATTCCAGGTTGATGGCATGGCGTTCGGAATGCATGCGCATCGCCTGCGTCTCGACCTGTGAAAACGGACTCGGACTGCTCCCTTCATTGTCCCACTCATACCCGTAGTCGCGATTCAGGTCGACGCCGTTGTCATTCGTCCTCCGGCCAGTCTGCGAATAGGCGTGTCCGTCCACGTTGAATATCGGGTCAATCCAGATTTCCCTGGTATTCACCAGCGTCTGCGCCTCTGCATTCGTGTCATAGCGCTCGCACAGGTACTTGAGGAACGCCAGGGTTATCTCGGTCGCAATCTTCTCATTCCCGTGGTGCGGCCCGTTCAGGCGGATCCTCGGCTTGTCCGCTTCCTGCGTCGGGTTGCTGGTAACCTTCATGATCAGGATTGCCCGGCCCCCGACTGAAATGCCCAGCGTTTCCAGTTTGGTGATTGTCGGGTACTGCTGGGCAAGGAACGTCATCGTACTGCAGACTTCGGCATAGGTCGCATAGGTGCCCAGCGGCGCGGTCAGTGCCTGGTAGTCCTGAACCAGAATGGTAACTTGATATCCGAGTCGCCGCAGTTCCTGGACCTTGTCGTCATCCGCATAGGCCGTGACCGAATTCGCCCGGGCATCAATAATCGCCAGGTCGGTCTGGCGCTGAAGCGCATACACCGCATCATGGTTCGGAATGTCAATGCGAACCACGTGTTCCACCTGGGCCGGACTGCCCAGAGTGAGCAGAATGCCAATCAATGTAGTTAACATCGGCTAGATGTTAGCTGAACCAATGCCAAGGTCAAGAGTTTGCACAGGGATTGAGGGATGAAGAGACTAAGGGAGGAAGACGGACGGCCGAACCCGTGTCTTTGCGGTGACAAGGAAAAGGAGAATAAGGGCAAGAATGACTACAGAGCAACGATAGTGTTGACCGTCGGGTAAATGGAGCGACTATCCTCTTCAGGATATATTGCGTTATCCCTTAAGATCAACATGTCTTGCCACTCTTGCCCTATTACGTGTCCAATTTAGCAAAACGGATAATGATGTCAAGCGGAAAATGGCAACCGTGCCGCAACCCTGAGTTCCGTGACCGGATTCACAACCCGGGCGCCAGGAACACCCGGGAGAAGTGACGAATGACGAAGTGCGGATGGCGCGGCGGCGGCCGTCCTGGAATCCGATGGTTCGCCGACCGGCTTGACATCCGACTCCGGTTCGTTCATAATGAAGGTGCAATTGAGCGTGCAAAGTATGAAGCTGACCTGGGCCAAACCGGATAAGCTCCGCTGGCATCCGTTTGGCGTCTTCGGTGGCCTGAACCTCGAGGACAAGGCATTCGATAACCTGTCCGGGGTCTTTTGCATCTTTTCAACTTCCACGAAGTTTATCCCGACCCGCCGACCCCCGGTCCAACCCGTTTACAAGACCGTCTATGTCGGCGCCGGCGATATCCGGAAGTGCATCACTACGCTCCGGCGCGAGCGGAGCGTCAAGCGTCACGGACCACAGTCCGTGACCTGGGCCGAGGTTCCCGAGGCCCTGCAGGCGCGCGTCACGGCGTATCTCGCGGACCAGCTCAACCCGCTGGAACCGCATTCGAACCCGGAAGTCGAGCCCCTCCAGGTCAACCTGCCCTATACGCCCTGAGCGCTGGGGCGGTTCCCTCTATCAATCTCATCAGCGCAGGCGGGAAGCGGCACCTCCTGTTTGACTTCCCTGGTCCAACCGCTATAATCTCATCGGGTTCTTTGACAATCCCTGTATCATGAACTGCGGCCGGGAGCCGGAAGTCCTAAATCCGAAACCCTAAATCCGAAACCGAGTGTTTAGGATTTCGAGCTTCGAGTTTAGGGTTTCCCCCGGGGACGCGGTTCGATTCCCGGGGGCGAACGGTCTCGACGGAGTGCCTGAGGGAGTCAGGGGCATGGCGAGGGGCTTTCATCACCTCGTAAAAATCGGTGGAAGAATCAACAGCTGCGAATAACAACAGCTACGCACTGGCTGCCTAACTAAAACGGCAACCCGTCAACCCCGGAGTGCGTCCGGCCGGAAGTTGGCGTATAACAGGGCGCTAAGGACTGCACGCTGCTCCTCAGAACTTGCAGTTCGATAACAATCTGAGGATAATTGGCGCCGCCTGTCGGCCGGCAAAGCGCCCGTGATTTTCAATGACCGGATAACCATGTAGAACCTGAAGCCTGAACGCTTCGGACGCGGGTTCGATTCCCGCCGCCTCCATCAGAAGACAGGATTCGGGGATTCGAGGAAAGCCTCGATTCCTCGAGTCCTCTCTCTTTCATCCGCAGATTCCGCAGACGTCTGTCTGGGCGAGTGAAACGATACTGCGAGCGGAGCGATACTGCTCCTCCTGCGGCTCTTAGCCTATACTTCCTTCGCGGAGAACACCTCGTACAGAATGGTCTCCAGAGTCTCCCGCACCAGTTGCCGGGCCTCCCACTTGTCCATCAGAATCTTCGCCTCATTCATGAACGAATCGCCCTGAAATCGCTTCGTGAGTTTCCCTATCTGGCGGGCGAAGTTCAGATACCCGGGATAAGCAATAGTCGGAACACCGTTCTTGCCAAGTACTACCCGGACCAGCCTCTCCATCTCTTCGGCGTACTCCTGGCTCTGCTGATAAGCGGTCGCCATATCCTCTTTAGCCAACTCCAACTGCTTGGCCGTGTGCTCGGTATCTCCGACCTTGCGCCGGTATTTCCGGTCACGTTGATTAGCGTTTCGTGCCATCATTTCCTCCTTGATTGATTCGTTAGACGCAGAGTCACGTTATGCGGACCATGAATCGCAAACACCTGATAACCGCCTCCGTAAGTGAATATAATAAGCTTGCGTAACCTATCGAATAGGGGTAGGTGGGGGGCTAGCCCCGGGCTAGGGGGGGGGCTAGCCCGGGGCTAGCCCCCGGGCGGCCCAGGGGGTGGCCCCCTGGCTGGGCCTCTGGACGACCCTCTGAGCGACCCTACGGGTCGCCCCGGTGACTGACCGGTCGGTTACCCATGGGGCCGTCCATGGGACTGTCCTGAGGGGCGCCCAGTGGATTGTCCAGCGAGTCGCAGCCCGGTCTGCCCAAGGAATTGCCCTCTGGATTGTCCAAGGGATTACCCTCTGAGCAACCCCTGGGATGCTGGAGAGGCTCCCTTTCCACTGGGTGTGGCTTTGGGATTCGGATTTGCGGTCAGTCGGAGTCTTGGACTGTGGCTACGCCGCCGAAATGGCGTCCGGATTCGCGCTGCATTTGTGCTGTCGCTGCAACCGGCAGCTTACTGGTCGGTCTACTGTTGGCCGAATGCTGCTCAGGCACTTTTGTCACAGTGCTGCGCCACAGCCTCGGCCCTCCTCGTACTACCGCAGACAACCGGCGGTAGTTCGGGGGCTGGTTCCACAGGCGTCCCTTGAACTCCCGGCTGTCCAGGAGCGGCACGGATGAATTCATCCGTCACCGAGAGTCACCGAGAGCCTTGACATGAGCGCACTTGTCTGTCACAATTACTTGAATCAAAGGCTAGGGATGCAGAGTCGCTTGCGAGAGCCGTTGCCGCGGAACTCGCGACAAACGGGAGGTCGAGATGAAGAAGGCGCTCTTGATAGTCGTCCTGATTTCGGTCGCGGCGGCGCAGCAGCAGGACATCAGGTACCTCATCATAGCCAAGAAGGCACCATACTATGATGCAGTGTTGCCTCTGGCGGAGTGGAAGACGAAGAAGGGCGTGCCGACGAAGATTGTAACCGAGGACACCCTGGGAGGTAGCCAGAATTGGACTAAAGACATCATCCGCAACTACATCCAGAACGCGTACCAGAATTGGGGCACGAAGTATGTGCTGCTCGTGGGCCTTTCACCCACTGATATTCCACTGGGTCATCGGAATGATGACCTGTACTACTCGGACTTCACCTATCCACCGGACGACCTTGCTGAGTTGCACCTCGGGCGCTTTCCATGTGCTACTCCGTCTGGCTGTCGGCTGATGGTCCGAAAGACTTTGGGATACGAACGCGAGCCGGCGCACTTCCGAGAAGACCCCGATTGGTTCGTCAAAGCCACGACGATTGTCAGGGAGGACGACCCGCCGGACCAATTCTACAGCAGTGACACGCATTATGTTCGCTCACTGATGCGCGACCACGGATACGAGTCGATAGACCCTTTCTTTGGAATGGGCGGTGGCCCCGACCAGTCTCAACGCGTCGAGGAATCCCTCTCAAGAGGAAGGACCCTTGTCCTCTTCAGAGGGGCGTCAACAGGCAACTGGTGGCCTCCGTTCACTATGCACGCCCAGAATGTCAATTGCAGCTACAAGCTTCCCGTCATCGTGTCAGGTTCGTGCGCGACCATGGACGTGGAAAGCCCTGGCGGGAATGGGTATGACCTCTTGAACGCGGGGGCCGAAGACAACCCAAAAGGTGCGATAGCATACTTCGGTACTACGGAGGAGGGTAACTCCCTTTCGCACTATCGGAGTATTCCATCGAGAATGTTCTTCACAGCAGCGATTGAGATGGACAGCACACTTGGCGGCGCGGCCGAGTTCGCCAGGTGGAGTCTCTACGATTCCATGTATTACCTGGAGAATCCTCCCCTTTCTTGGTCTAGACTTGAGGAATGGAACCTATTCGGAGACCCGGAACTGAACCTGTGGACAAGTCGGCCGCGCGACCTTGCCGTCCAGCATCCCGCGAATATCGGACTTGGGCCGCAGACCTTTGAGGTCGTGGTCCGGGACCAGAGTGGTTCACCGATTCCGAACGCCCGAGTTTGCGTAATGACCTCGGATAAGCGCGTCTATTCCTACGGTTGCACAGATGGGGCCAGTTCGGTGTGCCTCCAGATCTGTCCCACTCAGACAGGAGTTCTCTACGTGACTGTTACTGGACACAACCTCGTGCCTTATGAAGGAACGTCACTGATAGAAGCCTTCCTGACGGCCGACTCGCCCGACGCCACCTTCCCTTCGCAGGCCAGACATCTGGTCCGCGTGCCCAATACCCAGTCCATTCACGTCGTATACCAGACCGCGGGATACGTGATGTACTCCGCATCGACTGACGGTGGAACGTCCTGGAAACCTCCGCAAGAACTGGCGGCAGGCCAGAATCCCTGCATCTCACTAGACTTCAAGAACCTGCCATGGGCGACCTACAACAGGCACGACTCGCTCTTCGGCAGCAACTGTGACCTCGCCGGTCAATGGCACGAATTCCTCATCTACTACAAACCAGAGGATGTCTTGGGTCCTGCCTCCTTTGTCTGTTCCAATCTTAGGAGCATCAACGGCGTCACCCAGCCACCCGACATGGGCTACGTCGCGTTTACGATGCACCATCAAGGAGCGCAGTTCCACGATTGTGCGCTGCTGCTGGCAGCTTTCGACCCGGCGCACGTAGACCCTACGTATGGTTGGCACACCTACGGCCTCCCGGTAATTGTGCAGACCTGGGATGGATACCCAGACATCGCTGACACGATGCCCTGCATAGCGAAGACCCCGGGTGATTACCTGCACATCGTCTGGCAGGTCCGCAAACCGACGTCGGGCGGTCAAGACAGCATCATGTACACGACGTCGGATAGCCCCACATCACCGTGGGCCATCAGAACTGGGAGCTGCCCCAGTTTCAACGGTGCTCCAGTTCGTCTCGCACTCGGCATCGCTGACCAGAACCTGACCTCGCCATTCGTGGACGCCTACGGCCAGGAGGTCTATGCCACTTGGGCCGATTCCCTGCCGTGGCCGAATGACCGCGGCGCGGATGTCTGGCGGAAAATGAAGTTGCTCACTCACCAGTGGCCCGTTTCAGCGGAGGACTGGAGTCTGA
>Ga0209777_10005287_pt1 | contig 14948 bp, 15 predicted proteins | sample FrelakmetHBP12HB_FD_187147 | JGI IMG/M metagenome (GOLD analysis project Ga0209777, IMG submission 187147) | Freshwater lake sediment microbial communities from the University of Notre Dame, USA, for methane emissions studies -HBP12 HB (SPAdes)... | ecosystem: Environmental > Aquatic >... | reverse complement strand
CGCTCCTTGAGGTTAAGGAAAAGGAAGTGCCCAGGAATAACATCTGGCTGTCACTTGAGCGCCGCATGAAATGCGGATTGGGCAAGTGCGGTCACTGCCAGATCAACAACTACTATGTCTGTCAGGACGGCCCGGTGTTTGCGTATCCACAGATAGAAGAGAAAGAGGAGGCCCTGTAACATGAAACCAAAAATTGCATTTTTTGATTTTGCCAGCTGCGAGGGCTGCCAGCTCCAGGTGGTCAACCTGGAGATGGAAATACCAACCCTGCTGGAACTGGTAGACATTGTCGCATTTCGCGAAGCAATGACAGAAGCGAGCGATGATTATGCCATTGCCTTTATCGAGGGATCAATAACACGGGAATCAGACATCCCGCGCTTGAAGAAGATCAGAGAGCGTGCCACCGTATTAGTAGCGCTGGGTGCCTGCGCTTCCAGCGGAGGGCTGAATGCCCTGAAAAACAGAATGGGCATGGATACGGTTAAAAATATTGTGTACGGAGACAAAGCCGGCCTGTTTGAAACATTTCCGGCCCGGCCCATCCATGCGGTAGTGCCGGTGGACGTTCACATTCCCGGCTGCCCGATTCACAAGGAAGAGTTCGTGCGCGTGGTGCAGGCGCTGCTGCTGGGGAAAAAGCCGGAAATTCCTGATTACCCGGTGTGCGTTGAATGCAAGCTGAAAGATAACCTGTGTGTGTATGAGCTGGGGCAGAAGTGCCTCGGGCCTATCACCCGTGCCGGGTGCGGCGCCTGGTGTCCGAGCAATGTTGACGCCTGCGAGGGATGCCGGGGATTTATCAGCGAGCCGAATAAAAACGCCCAGACCGATATCATGAAAAAATACGGGCTCACGCCGGATATGATCATGAAGGAGTACCGCTTATTTAATGCCTACACGGAGGACAGCAATGAGTAGTCAGAATCTTTCCATTAATGTTCATCATGTGACCAGAGTCGAGGGCCACGGCGATATCGAGGTGAACCTGAAGAACGGGACCATTGAAAAATGCTCCTGGAACGTGGTAGAGGCGCCCCGTTTTTTTGAGGCGTTCCTGCAGGGCCGGCCTTACAAGGATGTGAACCACATAACCTCGCGCATCTGCGGCATCTGCTCCATCGGCCACCAGTTGGCTTCGCTCAAGGCAACCGAGGCTGCCATGGGAGTGAAAATTTCAGAGCAGACCCGGCTGCTGCGGAAGCTTTTGCTGCACGGGGAAAATCTGCAGAGCCATGTGCTGCACACCTATTTTCTGGTGGCGCCGGACTTTCTGGGCGTCGGCAGCGTGTTTCCGCTGGTGAAGACGCACAAGGATGTGGTGGTGCGGGCGCTGACGCTTAAAAAACTGGCAAACGACCTCTGTGATGTGGTGGGCGGCCGTACCGTACATCCCATCCGCTGCAAGGTGGGCGGTTTTTCCTGCCTGCCCAAGACCTCGGAACTCGAGCAGACGCGCGCCCGGCTGGAAGCAGCGCGGCCCGAGATTGACAAGACCGTCGAGCTCTTTGCCACGCTGACCATACCCGCCTTTGAGCGCGAGACCGAATACATCGGCCTCTATGCCAAGACTGAATACCCGCTCTATGAAGGAGAGCTTTGTTCCTCTGATGCCGGAACCTATAAAGATGCGGACTATCTTGCGGTCACCAACGAGTATATCGTCCCGCAGTCAACCGCCAAGTACACCAGGAATAAGAGGGAATCATATATGGCGGGGGCCCTGGCCCGTTTCAATCTGAATTATGCAAGCCTTCATCCCAAGGCAAAAAAGGCGGCAGCCGCCCTCAACCTGAAAGCGCCCTGCCACAACCCGTTCATGATTTCTGTGGCGCAGGTGGTTGAGATTGTCGATTCTCTGGAGAATGCCATAGCGTTAATCGATACCATCCTGAAGCGCGGCCTGCAGGAGGAAGCGCTGGAGGTCAAGCCCCGTGCCGGCCGCGGCGTGGGGATTGTCGAGGTGCCCCGCGGAATCCTCTTCCACGACTATACCTATAACGAAAAGGGCGAGATCGTGAAGGCAAACTGCATCATCCCGACCAACCAGAATCATGCTAATATCCAGAAGGATATGGAGAAATTTCTGCCCATGATTCTTGACAAGAGCCAGGATGAGATCCGGCTTGGCCTGGAGATGCTGGTGCGGGCCTATGACCCGTGCATCTCATGCTCGACCCATTATCTGGATGTGAAGTTTATTGCATAGCGGCGAAGTCAGCAGCGGGCCGTTACGGGCAGTGCGCGCGCCGCTGCATACCATGTCAACACTCTTAATAGGAAAAGAGGGAAGGCAATGAAAAAGATTTTAATCGTTGATGATGATCCGGATATCGTGGAAGCAATGCGCATGGTTCTTGAAGCACAGAACTATGAAGTGCACAGCGCCGTAAACGGAACCGACGGGCTCAAGAAGGTCAAGGCCGTAAACCCTGACCTCATAATCCTTGATGTCATGATGGACCAGCTTACGGAGGGGTTTCAGGTCACGTACGCGCTGAAGAATGCCGAGCCGGGGTCTGAGTATGCGGCGTACGCACAGATTCCCATCCTCATGCTCACGGCCATCGGCAAAGAGACCCACATGAAGTTTAACCCGGAAACCGACAACGACTACCTGCCGGTGCAGGCGTTTCTGGAAAAGCCGGTGCAGCCAAAGATTCTGATTGAAAAAGTGCGCTCTCTGCTCGGCATGACGTAAGGATGGCGCTCTCCACGGACGCAGAGATACTGGTTGCCGGGGTGGGGCATCCGCTCATGGGCGATGATGCGCTCGGGCTGGAAGTGATACGGAAACTCGAGACGGAGAGCCTGCCTGAGCAGGTGCGCCTCTTATATGCCGGAGCATCACCTCTTGATATCCTGGGAGAGCTTGCCGGCATACAGAAGCTTATTGTGATCGATGCGCTTACCGGGATTGCACCCGGGGAAATTATAAAAAAACGCTGTGCGTTACACCATACGGACATCCTTATAAACGAGACCGAAACCCATGGAATCGGTCTCGGTCAAACCCTCAGACTGGCTCAGGAACTACATCCCGGCATAGTGATTGTACTGATAGGGGCCGGCATCGAGCCTGCAGCTGCTCCCGGCACGCCACTGCATGACTTCCTTCGCCAGATGATTCCGGCACTCATTGAAACTATTAAAGATGAAATCACTGCATAGCTTCTCAAGCAGCTGACGGAGGGATTTCTTTAATGGGCATTTTCTCAGCGCTGGGTAAAAAATTACTGCCCGGCGAACTTTCTCGAGATGCCGACCCGCACGTCCTGCCGTATTTTCTGGCTGACGGGCAATACTATCAGTCGGGAAAACACCGCGCAGAAGAAGCCGCGATGATTGCCCAGTGGCTGGTGCGCCTGCGCTGGGCTGCCATCTGCGGCTTTCTGGTGCTGGCAGGATGCTTCCTCATTTTCTTCCGCGCGCTCATGCCGATAGGGGCGCTGTACGGTTTATGCGGCGTCATCTTTCTCTATAACCTCGCTTTTTTTCTGTTTTTAAAAAGCCGGAAAAGCACGGCCTACCAGACCGCCCTCTTCTCCATCCGCCTGCAGGTTTTCCTGGACTGGCTGGCGCTGCTGCTGTTCATCCATTTCACAGGCGGCATCTTCAGCCCGCTGATGTTTTTTGTCATACTCCATGTCATCATTAACGCCATGATATTTTCTCCCCGGCAGTGCTACCTGTATACGGCGCTGCTGCTGCTGGGGCTTGCCGGGCTGGTGTTTCTGGAATACGTGGCAAAGATTTTTCCGGTCAACAGCCTCTGGCTGGGACCTGCTCCCCCGCCGCTCACGTCGATTCCGATGCTCCTGGCGTTTCTGCTCTTTTCATTCGTCCTGTTCGGCTCCACCTTTCTTGCCACCGCCATCATGGGCCGCTTCCGGGAGCGGGAGGCCGAGGTGCGGCGCCTGACCGCTTCCCTGCAGAAGGCGCTCACCCGCATGGAGACATTGTATGAAACCACCAAGGTAATGGTTGCCAGCTGCGACCTCAATGCCGTGCTGGACCTCATCGTACAGGACAGCGTGCGCATCATGGAGGCCAAAGGGGCTGCGGTGCACCTGCTGCAGGACGGGGGCCAGGAGATGATCCTGGCCGCAACCAGCGGCCTGTCGGATGCGTACCTGCAGAAGGGCCCGATAACACCGGAGGACGGGCTTACACCCAAACACTCTGATGAGGTCATCATCGTCGAGGATGTTCAGCATGACCCGCGCATTAAATACCCGCGGGAATCACAGCAGGAAGGTATCCGATCAATTATCTCGATTCCGCTGGTGAGTAAGGGAAAAATCCAGGGCGACCTGCGCCTGTATGCATCAGCGCCGCACCATTTCACCCCGGATGAGATATCGTTTCTGAAAATTCTGGCAGGGGGCGCCGCCGTGCTCATAGACAATGCTCGGGCGTGGAAAGCCCTCGAGGAGAGCAACAAGAGAATCATCTCCTTTGCCTACAAGATCGGGCATGACCTGAAGTCACCGGTGGGTGCCGTCCAGAGCCTGCTCTCTGCCATGCAGGACGGGTTTGCAGGAGAGGTGCCGCCCAAACAGAAGGAGATTCTTGAGCGCTGCATAAAAAAGCAGGAGCAGCTCCTGCAGCTCATCCGGGATCTGCTGAGCCTGGCAGAGGGCCAGATGTCTCCCGAAGGGCAGAAGGTGGTGCCCATCGACCTTGCTGCAACAGCCGCGGAATCCGTCAAGCTCCTTGAAGCCGTATCTCAAGCGAAAGGGGTTACCATACGCTATGACGCTCCCCGGCAGCCCCTGTTGTTTCAGGAAGTGCTCGGTGACTTTCAGCGCCTGTTCTCCAACCTGCTGGATAATGCCATCCGTTATACGCCGGCCGGCGGCAGTGTTGAACTCAGCCTGGATAGCGATAGCCAGACGCTTGCGATAACAGTGCGGGATACGGGCATCGGTATTGAGCCGGAGTTCAGAGAAAAAGTTTTTGAAGAATTCTTCCGTACCCCCCAGGCCAAGCGCTTTCAGACTGATGGCACCGGGCTGGGCCTGGCAATCGTCAGGGGAATTATCCAGCGCTACCATGGAACTATCAGCGTCGAGAGTGAGCCGGGGAAAGGGACGTCGTTTCATATCACGCTGCCGAAACCATAGGGTGCCCGTGCCATGCAAACCGTTTATACCACCCCGCCGTATCCCTCATTGACATCAGCCGAATCTTTCGGTAGTTTACTGGTACGCTTATAGTACCTGCTGTTCTTAAAACTCATAATGTGCTACAGCCGCCCATGAATACGAGAAGATTATCCATCGCTGCCTTTTTGGTTTTTGCTTTTATCATCAGCAGTGCATTGCTGCTCAACCGGACCGCGCGTGCTGCCGTCACGCCCTCATCTGCCTTACTTCACGAGGCACCATCGGCATCTCCGCCTTCTCCGGCAAAAAAGAAGAAGGCCGCAGCGGTGAGGAAGAAATCTGCTCATCGCCGCAAACGGATAAACCCTCTATGCAATCCCATGCCGACCCTGGGCACATCGCGGGTAAGGTGTGAAGTCCCCCTGCTCCCGGTTATAGAGAAAGCACGGTCATTGCTGAAGACAGAAAAAGTCTCCTATACTCCCTGGACCAGGAGCCATGCTGAAAAGCGCGAGGTGAAGCTCGCCCTGGCCAATCTCAAGACCGGCTCGGTACGAATTGTTTCCGGGTGGATCAGGGGCGAGAACCTTGTTCTGAACGATAAGGATATTGCGTTTGAAATAGAATGGTGGAACGGGTTTAATTCAGCAATTAATATTCTGCAACCGGAACATACGGCGGTGGTGGCACTGCTCTACGCACTGGAGCCTGAGCGCCAGAGATTTTTCAGCAGCAATGCCATTCTCTATACGCCCTATTCAAGCGCCCTGATGCAGCCCGAGCTGGTGGAGACGGGAAGAAACTATTTGCTGGGAAAGATTTCCCGTGCTCAAAAAGAGCTCAAACACATTGGGTCGCGGGCATTTCCCGGAAAGTCACTTGCCGGCAGCCCGGCTTTTACCCCTGCTGACTATCTTACGGTGATCGTTACCGAGCAGATGGACCCGGGGCGGTTCTGTTCCATCGTTTCTGACAGCATGCGGCTCAACCCTCAGCAGACCGCCGACCTCATGCGCCTTGCAGAGCGCATCCTGGTGATTGTCGGCGCCAACCGGGAGGATGCCTACCGCTTTACCGGAAGCTGTGCCGGCGCCCGCGGTATTACCCAGTTTACTCCCACGGGCATGCGGGAGGTATGGGACAATTATCTGGCCGCGGGGATCAGCAGGAACTTCCATAAGGCAACCAGCGATCATGTGAGCGCCATCAAGGCGGAAATCTGTTTGCTCGACAAGTACCTGGCTGAAATTGCCGGAGAGCACCCAAAACTGCTTGGTTCAGGATTTGAAAAATATGCTGCGGCAGCAGCATACAACGGCGGGCCGGAACGGGTGAAATACGGGCTTGAACACTTCGGCCTGAAATGGCTCAACCCGCGGGAGCGGCGGGCCATTCTCTCGGGACGGGAGCGCATGACTCACCGGGAGCAGCTTGAGTATCAGTGGCTCAAAAGTAACCGCTACCATGAGACGTTTATCTACCTTATGAAGCTCCACGCCCTTGAGCAGTCTTCATGGCCCGCTGCCTCAGGGGTACCGCCGGTGCAGCCGGTAATAAATGCCGCTGCGGAAGCAGATGTAACAAGAGATTAGTTGCAGTTTGCCTCTGCGGCCGTGCGGGCCGCCTCCGGCCGCTTCCTTTTTGCGCGCAGTCTCAGCACGATAAACATAGTAAGCAGCGCACCGTAGTTCAGCGCCATGAACCAGGGCCTGCCCCATGAGATACCGTCAACTTTCAGATCAGAAAGCGGCCAGAGAAACGGGGTGGGGTACAGTCGCACGGTGTGGCTTGGTATGTCAATCAGGATGTGCAGCAGCCAGCCGCACATTTCCCAGGGCGGTGACGCGGGTGTTGCTGCGGCAGCAGGTATCCTCACACCTCTCCGGTAATTCAGCCAATACCAGCGCACAGCCCAGACCAGGAAAAACACGCAGGCAAAAATTATTAAGCTGTGGCTCGGGTGGTAGAGGGCATCGGTCAGTCGAAAAACGAGAAACTTCGCTCTTACCTCAGGCGGCAGCAGTTCGGGCCGCGGCACTTGAGCATAAGGTACTCCTTTCACCAGCACCAGCCACAGCAGCCAGCATATCGCCGGCGTGAAAGAGAACAGGTCCGGCAGCACCCCCCAGAATACCACCCATCCGGTCCGGATTTTTTTTTGCACTACGCTGTTGGCTGTTTTCGCAGCTGCCGCAGCCCAGAGCCCGTGTGCGAGCGTGTCCATGAAAAATCATCTCCTGATAGATTGAGCTTATCCAAAGTACCTTCAACCGGCTGATAATTCGTTCAACGGTTATTATTTCTTACCATGTATACGCACCTCTGTGAAGCCACCTCTCAAAAGAGTGCAAATTTTAATTTGACGGACAGGCGGTTTTGCATTAAGGTGTTTCCTGACTCAAGGTAGCGAACTGTGACAAAGGGTTAAATTTGGCTGCGGGAAAAAAGAAGCTATTCGTCCTCGACACCAACGTCATCCTCCACGACAGCTCCTGCATCTATCAGTTTCAGGAGCATGACGTCGTGGTCCCCATAACCGTCCTGGAAGAGCTCGACCAGTTCAAGAAGGGCAACGACACCTTGAACTTCCACGCCCGCGAGTTCGTCCGCGCACTCGACCTTTTAAGCGGTGACAAGCTCTTTAACGGCGGCGTCAAGATCGGGCCGAACCGGGGCCGGATCTCAATCAAGCTTGAACAGGCCTTCCACGAAAAAATTGCTTTTAACTATCCCTCTAACAAACCAGACCACCATATCCTGAACACCGCCTATCTCCTCTCCATCGACAATTCCGCACGCAGCGTTATCCTGGTCACCAAGGATGTCAACCTGCGCATGAAGGCAAAATCAATCGGCCTGATGGCGCAGGACTACACCACCGACCATGTAAAGGACATTTCCGTACTGTACGCGGGGCGGCGCATCGCAGAGCATGTTCCGGAAGACCTGATCGACCGGATGTATGCTGAGCCCTACCAGGTAGAGGCGGCGGGGCTTCCGCTCGCTGCACCGCTCATTCCCAATGAATACCTGATCATGCGCAATGACAAGAAGTCGGCTCTCGCGACCTATGACCCGCTCAACCAAACCCTCAGGCGCATTGATAAGGCCTCCGCCTACGGCATATCACCGCGCAATGCCGAGCAGATATTCGCCCTGAATGCCCTGTTGAATCCTGACATCCGGCTGGTAACCATCTCCGGCAAGGCCGGCACGGGAAAGACGCTGCTGGCGCTTGCCGCGGCACTTGAAAAGCGCAAATACTACCGCCAGATTTATGTCGCGCGACCCATCGTGCCGCTGAGCAACAAGGACCTGGGGTATCTGCCGGGCGACCTCCAGGCCAAGCTTGACCCCTACGTGCAGCCGCTGTTTGACAACCTTGGCGTCATCCAGGACCAGTTCCAGGAGACCGATGCCAACCACCGCCGCATCAGGGAGCTGCGTGAAGAGGGCAAGCTGGTGATTGCACCGCTGTCCTACATCCGCGGCCGCAGCCTGGTGAAGATTTATTTTATCGTTGACGAAGCGCAGAACCTGACGCCCCATGAAGTCAAAACTATTATCACCCGAGCCGGCGAAGGCACCAAGGTGGTCTTAACCGGGGATATTTTCCAGATCGATCATCCCTACCTCAACAGCTATTCTAACGGCCTGAGCTATCTCATAGACAAGATGCAGGGGCAGAACCTGTATGCCCATGTCAACCTTGAAAAAGGCGAGCGTTCAGAGCTTGCAGATCTTGCGAGCACTATCCTGTAAGCCTGCCTATGCATGATGCAGCCGCCCACCGCCCCGCTCAACCGATGAAGCCGCCCCGGATGCCCCGGCGCCTGAATCTGGTGCTGCTCTTTTTTACCTGCAATCTCATCTGCTATATGGACCGGATCAATATCGCCGTCACTGCTCCGGTAATCATGAAAGATCTGGGCTGGAACGAAGCAGCCCTGGGCATTATTCTCTCCTCATTTTTCTGGGGCTATACCCTGCTGCAGATACCGGGCGGATGGCTGGCAGACCGCTACGGCGGAAAAAAAGTTTTAAGCATCGGGGTGCTGTGGTGGTCGTTGTTTACCCTGATAACCCCTCTGGCAAAGACAGCCGGCGCGATGGCAATAATGCGCTCTCTGATGGGACTGGGCGAAGGGGTCAACTTTCCCTCCATTCAAAGCCTTGCTTCAAAGTGGATTCCGGTTGGCGAGCGGTCCCGGGTATCGGGCTTTATACTGTCCGGCATTTCCGTGGGAAATATTATTGCCTTTCCTCTGGCCACGTGGATCATGACAAGCTTAAGCTGGCACTATGTTTTTTGTGTTTTCGGTTTGTTCGGCTTTATCTGGTTTATTTTCTGGTACCGGTGCGCCGCTGAACGGCCCGAGGAGCACGCGGGCATACATCCGCAGGAGCTTTCATATATCACCGCAAACAGGCCGGAGCTTCCGCCGGTAGAAAAAATTCCGTGGCAGCTGCTGTTCTCAAAAGTTCCGGTGTGGGCCCTGGTGGTAAACCATTTCTGCATAAGCTGGGGATTTTTTATGTTCCTGACCTGGCTCCCCACCTACCTGGTCAGGGCCCACGGCTTCTCCATTAAGGAGATGGGGTTTTACTCAATGCTGCCGTATCTGGCCATGGTAATAGGCAGTAACGGTGCTGGTTGGCTGGCGGATTACTGCATTAAAAAGAGCGGCAACATAACGCTTATAAGAAAGTTGTTTCACACTATCAGCCTGACCGGGGGCAGCATTGCGCTCATCTATCTGGCCGGGGCGCAAACTAAGACCGCCGTCATCACCCTCGTTTCCTGTGCCTTGGGCCTTCTTTCCATTACCGGCAGCACCACCGGCCCCAATGCCATGGACATCGGCCCCCGCTACGCAGGCATCATCATGGGCATGCAGACGACCGCCGGAAATATCGCTGGCATTGTCGTTCCGGTGGTGGTAGGTTTTATTATATCAGCATACAACCGCTGGGATCTCATCTTCTATATCGCCGCCGGCGTACTCATGCTCGGCGCTCTCGTCTGGGACCTGTTTGCAACCGGAGAACAGGTCCTGGAGTAAAGCTCGTGTCCCGTGGCTCGGTGAAAAGTGGAAGGTGAAAAGTGAAACGCAGAACGCTGAAGGCTGACAGCTGAAAGCTTTCAGTGGGAACAGGGAGGTGCCGTATGAAGCATAAAGCCTGTATTATCCTTGCCGCATGGCTGATCGCGGCTTTCGCGGGGGTGCTGGTGCCGGGTGTGCAAGCAGGAGATGTCCCGCGCATCAGCAAAGAGGAGCTGAACAAAAAACTTTGCACACCAGGTTTGATTCTTCTTGATGTACGAGTTGCCGGGAGCTGGGATAAAAGCAATCAAACGATTAAATGTTCAAAGCGGGTGGACCCGGATAATGTTGCCGCCTGGTCAGGCACACTGCCCAAAAATAAGGAAATCGTTTTGTATTGCTCCTGAACAGCTGAGCACACCAGCGCCCGGGTGGCGCAGGAACTCATGGCAAAAGGCTTCACCAAGGTGAAGGCTCTGAAAGGCGGCTGGAACGAGTGGGTAGATAATAAATATCCGGTGGAGAATAAATAATATTACAGCTGACAGCTGTTAGCTATCAGCTGTAATATTATTTTCTCTGCGGTTAAATTTTTACTATACGTGTTTTACATCAGGAGGTGGAATGGAAGAGAATACCCTGCCAATCAGGTTCAATGAGATTCTGCGGGAGGAAATGGGGAAGCTTTTTAAGCTCAAGCCGCTGCCGCTTGATCCGGACTTTGCCCTTAAATATCCCAGTGAAGAAGATAAGAGCGTCTGTCTCAAAAACGAACTTCTGGCCTGCGACAAGACCTCCGGCATCCGCAGCGGCGCCATGGATTTTGCCGGCTCCATGCTGGTGCACTTCGGCAGCGTGCAGCCGGGCAGTGATTATGATTTCCCGGTATTGGGCTATACCTTTGCTTATTCCAGCAAATTTTTAATAGCTGTTCTTGATCTGCACCCCGTTGCAAAAGACAGGGAATACACGGAGAAATACATTGCCCCGCTCCAGGCTATTTCTCAAAAATATGCCTGGATACCCAAGACAGAGGGCGGACGCTCGGAAGTGCATGACTGGGCGAAAAAATATGACTCAGGCTGCGCCCTCTACCGCTGGTGCGATCCGCAGTATGTGCCGAACGTGGAAGAGGCGTTCCGGGATTACCTCCGGGCCTTTTGCCAGTGCATTAAAAAGGCGGAGCCGCTCACAGATCCGTCGCTGCGCAAAAGGCGCGACCAGTATCTGGAGGACTATCGTTATGACTATATAACCTATGATCCCGGCAGCGCCCCGCTGCAGCACCATTTCGGCGAGGAGTGGGGTGAGCGGTATCTGAAAGAATTTTTGTTCGCGGGGGAATAGAGAAATGAGCGAACAAAGGTCAGCATGTGAGCTTGTGCCTTATTATGGTGGAACCATGGGGCATCTTGCTCCTACCCCACCTGCCAGACGTTTTTGTCCTGTGTGAGTAAATCTTATGGCATAGCGCTGCCTGGGTTTTTGATCGCCTGACTCCCTGTAGTAATGGTTATTTAAAACTATTTTTATATTGCTTAAAAAAACATCTATATACTCCTCACCTTCGTAGAGCTTTGGGCTGTGTACCAGGCTTCCGAGTCCGGCGCGCTCAAGTTTCGATGCAATCTGGCCAGTCATGAGTGTTCTGAGTTCGGCGGCCTGCCCAAGCATTGAAAGCTCCATCAAAACAGGGTCGTTTAGCTTATTCCAAATCAGTTCCAATGCGCGAAAGAGAGGGGGCCAGCATATCCAGTTTATTTTGATATCCGGATTTTTAAGCAGAATATGCAGCCACGGCTCTCCGCTGAAGCGATAGGTACGGCCGCGTTTGGCCTCGGGGAAATTGAGAAGCCCGGAGTGACCCATTTCAAACAGCACATCCTGCACAGAGCGCCAGGAGTAATAGGTCTGGTCTGCAATTTCCTGAATCGTTGCCCTGTCATGGAGAAGAAGGTAGAGCAGAACTTCACAGCGGGCGCAAACGCCAATTAATGCGCGCAATTGGAGCAGAAGCGTTACCGGAGCTTTGGGCGGAAAGGGGTTAGAGAGGCCGCGGTTCTGCACGGGGTTGCGGATCAGTCCATATTTTTCAAAGATTTCGTCCTTTGCTCCCGGCACGGGAAGCGGATTGCCGCTTTTCATGAAGAAGAGGTTCTGCGGGGGAGAGTCCGCGATCTTTTTTTGCAGACTTCAGCAAGCCGTTTCCATTTGGGCGTGGGATTTTTCAGCGTCATGTATTCGGCGATGGCACCAAGCGCAGCATCGCTTTGAGAATTTTCTTTTTTCATGATGGTGCGCAAGCGTTGAATATTTATGAACCGCTCATTTGCACTCAGCCAGTCAATGATTTCATCAAATAATCGCTGGTCATGGCGACACACCGTGCAGCTGAAGATCAGCAACGCTTCAGGGTCAACGACCCATGCATCCTGAGTTTCGGCATAACCGGCCACACCGAGCGCAGACCATTGCCGCCACAGGAACCGAAGGAGAAGTTCCATGCAGTTGTCTCTAAATTCTTGCAGCCGCTTCTCCATAACCAAGTTCTCCTAAAAGATTTTTTAGCGAATCGGCATATCCAACGGACACATCATGAGTCATAGACCATCTGGCAGCCTGTGTCAGTTTGTCTGTCTCCGGATTTAAGGCCATCAGATCGTCAATATGATAGCCGCCCCGATCAACAGAGGCATAGAGTTTGAAGTGAATCTGGTCGAGCCTGCTGATGAAAAAGACGGTCAGGCAGGGGCCGATATCCCCACAACGCTTTCACTCCAGGGGCTCTTTTTTTGTTATGAAATCGCTCAGCTTAGGATTAAATATCTTGCTCTTTTCTAAATATCTCAGTATGAATGTTATACCACCCCGGCCTGTTATTTTATCGGTGGTTGTCTCTACTGCTGCGATCTGTTTGCCCGTGCTTTTGTGTTTCATGAATTTAACCCTCTGAGTGAATTGCCGTTTTCTTATTGTTGTGTCTTACAACCCAATAATATCAAAACGCTTTCACTCCAGGGGCTCTTTTTTTGTTATGAAATCGCTCAGCTTAGGTATTAACTGATTTCAATAACATTGTTTTAATTAATAAACAACCTGGGAAAATACGAATTCGAAGGGTATATCAAAATGAAAGCACTCATTACCGGCGGTGCAGGCTTTTTTGGCACCGTTATGAAAACATACCTGTCTGAGAAGGGGATAGAATCAGTGATATACGATCTGGTCACGGACACGGATAATGTCGCACGAACGGCTGCCATTCAGGGAGATATCCGCGATGCCTCGCAGCTTGAAGCGTGCTTTAGAAAATACGGGCCTTTTGATGTGGTATTTCATCTGGCAGCACAGCTTGCCCATAGCGTAAAAGATAAAAACTTCCTCTGGACTTCAAATGTCGATGGAACCAGACAGGTAGTGGAAACAGCAATACAGCATAAAGTTCCCCATGTCGTTTTCACTTCCAGTAACTGTTTATGGGGAGGCCCTTTCGGAAGGAAAGTCTTGGAAACTGATCCCCCCAACCCGGTAGAAATATATGGATTGTCAAAATGGGAAGGTGAAAAAATCCTTTTGCAGCACAAAGACGATATTACGGCTACGATTATTCGCTGTCCGACTATAACTGATGCCGGGAGGCTTGGACTGCTTTCTATTTTATTTGAATTTATCGAAGAGAACCGCAAGGTCTACGTGGTTGGCGGAGGGGAAAATGTATATCAATTCATTTACGCCGGAGATCTTGCCAATGCTTGTCTGCTTGCCGCTGAAAAGAGCACGTCTTCCGAAGTATTTAATATCGGAAGCGATAATGTGAAGTCGTTCAAAGAGGTTTATCAGTATGTGATTCAGAAGGCCTGCTCAACATCCCGGATTGTTGCTCTTCCCAAAGCACCTACTCTTTTTGCCATGAAGCTGTGCTATAAACTCGGACTTTCTCCTCTCGGACCCTATCAGTATAAAATGATCGCTGAAGACTTTGTGTTTGATACTACAAAAATTAAAGCACAGCTTGGATGGCGGCCAACAGTTACCAATGAGGAAATGCTGCTGAAAGCATATATGTTTTATAAAGAAAATAAAGAGGTGATACGGAGTGCTAAGGGAGGTGCCGCTCATCGACAGAGCGCTAACATGGGGATTATCAAGCTGCTGAAGTATCTTTCCTGATAAAATGGTTAGCCGCTTTTCAAATATTTTTTTCCTCTAGATATTCATCTTCAATATTGACCATGAAGGTATCATGGTGTGCGCCCAGCAGGTTCTGTGCTCCTTTTATCCCGGTTTCAATTGAGTGGTCAAGATTGTTGTATTTATACGTGCCGTAGCGACCGATCAGTTGCAGATTTTTAAACGTCTGCAGATACTTTCGTATTTTCAACAGATGCTGGCTAAAGCCGATCTCATAACTGGGATAGGCCTTTTCCGACCTCACCACTTTATAGTCAAAAATCCTGCTAACTGCTGCTGGGGCAATATTTGACTGCTTGAAATCCCGTTTTGTCCGGGCAAACAGCTCTTCATCAGATGAGTTCCAGACAGCGTCGCCCACATTACAAAAATATTCAAACACCACGCACGATTTATTCTCTGGCGCCATGTATCTGCTCCAGTTTTTCGGTTCATGCAGCCTGCCGAAATCTATCCGGGGATCATGCACATAAATCCAGGTCTGGTCGGTAACCGAAGGCACATCAAACATCAGTGCCACACAAACCAGATCCCGGTACTTTAGCCATCGGGCGGCGGCAATAACTTCCTCTGGCGGAGCCGGCCTGAGGGAGGTGATTAACTC
>Ga0209777_10005286_pt1 | contig 14953 bp, 12 predicted proteins | sample FrelakmetHBP12HB_FD_187147 | JGI IMG/M metagenome (GOLD analysis project Ga0209777, IMG submission 187147) | Freshwater lake sediment microbial communities from the University of Notre Dame, USA, for methane emissions studies -HBP12 HB (SPAdes)... | ecosystem: Environmental > Aquatic >... | reverse complement strand
CTGCTGCCGTAGCGCCTCTGCCGCCACCGGTCCAGGCAGGACCGACCATGCAGTCGACCTATGAATCGTTGTACGGCCCGAGCCCGGCCCAGGCACCTCAGTACGCGCCAGCGCCCCAGCAGCCTGCACAACAGATGCCGGTCCAAAGATACCCGCCGGTCGCACAGCAAGGCGGTGTTTCTCTAGTTCCACCCCCGCAGCCCGCAGGGCCAAAGCTGGTCCCGCCGCCAAAGCCTGTTTAAAAGAAAAAAATTGACTAGGCCTGCCTGCCTTTTATCTCCGGTCTTGCAGGTCTCAAGGTGTAGCTCACCCTCGTTCGGTCCTTGCCCTTGCTCTCGCGCGACATCTGGTCGAAGCCGACGACCTCCGACAGGTTCCTGATGTGGGTACCCGCGCACGGGCAGACATCATAGTCCGATATCTCGATTATCCTGAGCGATTTGACCGATGGCGGAAGGTGTTCCAAGGTTATCCTCAGCTGCCCTTTCTTCTTTTCAAGCTCTTGCCGTTCCATCTCGTAGAGCTTCACGGGCACCGCCTTTGCGACCCGCTCGTTGCAGGTGGCCTTGATCTTCTCAAGGTCCTCGGGCGTGAGGTTCGTCGGCTCGAAATCTATGCGTGAATGGTCCGCATAGATCTGGTTGCCGACGGTCTTGCCGCCGAACATATCGTAGACGATCGCACTGATAAGGTGCTGGGCCGTGTGCATCCTCATGTGCCCGTAACGCAAGGCCCAGTCGACGACGCCCTTGACCGTCGTTCCTTCAGCAGGGACGGGCCCCGACAGGTTGTGGATGATCTCGCCCTTCTTCTTTACCTCGGTGACCTTCGCGCTGCCCCCATCCCACGAGAGCGTTCCGATGTCAGAGGGCTGGCCGCCGCCCAGAGGATAGAAGGCCGTCTGGTCCAAAACGACGAAGTCCTTTCCTGTGCGCAGGACCTTTGCTGTAAATTCCGTGATGTAGTTCGCCTCGATGTTGGGCATGTAAAGGAGCGTCGTTTGATGCATGGCCCACACATGGCAGATGACCTTTTTAACTTTTATCAGGGTATTAAAACAATGGTTGGGAAAAGGTTGACCGAAGCTCTTGACCGGTGGGCTTTTTCCTGATTGAATCGGCAACAAGTCAATTCGTCATTCGACGAATTACGAGGGTACTTTTCATGTGAAAAACCCCTAAAAACGGGGGGGTATATAAGCAATTGTTCGACGATTAGCTAACTATTCCAAAACCATTAATTATTCGGAAAAGCCCATAGAAGTGCCGTAATCTAACCACCAAAATCAGGGGACCGGCCAACCCTTTCGTAGACCGGTGTCCTGGCATGGAGGGTTGTGGATGTCGGAAAGGCGCAATGTCATGTGGCGTGCGTGCCTGGACCTGCAACGGATCATGGAAGAGATGGAGCTCACCCGAGCGGAGATCAGAGGAAAACGCAAGCGCCACGAGAACATAGCCGAGGCCGTCAAGAAGGCATCGCATGCCGTGCGCACCAGGAACAAAAAGACAATGGATTCGCCGGTGTGATCTAAAAAAGCTCTTCTTGGGCCCGCGGTTCTATACGGAACTTCTCTACTTAGCTTGGACTCCCGAGCCTGGGCTGATATAGACCTTTATATCGAAGGCCCACTGGCTCTCCGTCGGTGAATAGGTCCTTACCTCACGCGTCCCGACGACCTTTGCCGAGCGGCCCAGCAATATAGCAAGTGCCTCGATGTCCTTGGCCCGGGTCTCCACCTCGTCCGTTATCTCATAGAAGTGGACGGTCGCCTCCTCGGCGCAGGCCTGGATGGCATCTCCTAGGTACTCGAAGCCCGTGTGCGGCAGGTTCATGATTATCCGGTCGACGGGGTCCACAGTCTTGATGTATTCCTTTGCATCGGCGCAAACGGCCTCGACCTTTTCGACCTTATTGAGCACGATGTTCTTTTTCAAATACTCGATAGCCGCCGGGTTGATGTCGACCGCGATGACCTTTTCGACCTTCCTGGTCTTTGCTATCTGTATCGAGAAGGGGCCGACGCCTGCGAACATGTCCAGCACTCGCTCCCCGTCGCGCACCAGGGTCGCGACCCGCGTCCTCTCAGTGGATAATCTGGGCGAGAAATAGCAGCGGGACACATCGACCTCGAAGCGCAGCCCCTGCTCGCGGTGGATGGTGACGAGACCTCCTTGGCCTGCAAGGACCTCTAGATCGCGGATGCGCTCCAGGCCCTGGACGCCCTTGTCCTGGGCCACGATCCTGTCCGACGGGGTGGCCTTTAGCATGGCCTCGCCGATCTTCTTACCGAACCTTATCAGCTCCTCTGGGAGCTTTATCAATGCCACGTCGCCAACGACATCAAAAGAGGTCGGCAGCATCGGTAAAAGTTCCTTTGGGACCCCCTCGACCGCGTCCTTGTAGCTTCTGAAGCGCGCCCCGCGGCTCTCGAAATCCTCCTCCTTGACCTCGTATTTTCCGTCGAGCTCCCCAGGGGCTGACCGCTCTTTGATAGGTATCAATAATAGCTTTGCCTCGTGCTTGATGTGCAGGTCCTGGTCCAAAAGGCCCAGGTCCGAAAGTTTTTTACGGACGGCCTCGCCTTCTTGGCTTGGTACGACGATGCACAAGGACCTCATGTTTGCCTCGCGGAGGTACACGACTTGGGCGAATTAATATTTATAGGTCTGGGCCTGCACGACGGGGAGGACATCTCCGTCAAGGGGCTCAAAGCCGTCCGGGCCGTCGATGAGGTCTTTGCTGAGTTCTACACAGCAAGACTGACCGGCACGGACCTCAAGACCCTAGAAAAGACCTTTGGGCGCAAGTTCAAGGTCCTGACCAGGCAAGAGGTCGAGGACGGGTCGGTGATCCTCGAGGCCGCCAAGAAAAGGACGGTCGCCTTGCTTTGCGTCGGCGACCCGATGTCAGCGACCACCCACGTGGACCTGAGGCTCCGGGCCCACCGGAGCGGCATCAAGACCACCATAATCCACGGAGCCTCCATCTTGACCGGGGCCGCGTCATTACTAGGCCTGCAGCACTACAAGTTCGGCAGGACCGTCACCATCGTCTTTCCAAAAAAGAACTTCTCGCCCGATAGCCACTATGACCAGATCCTGCTCAACCAAAAGGCCGGACTGCACACCCTCGTTCTTTTAGATATCGATGCGGAAAAGGACCGGCTGATGAGTGCCAACGAGGCCATGGAGATCCTTGAAGATATCGAGAAGCGCAAAAAGCTCGGGGTCATCAAGGAAGATACCATCATATGCGTTGTCGGCAGGGCCGGGTCCGAGGGCCCGATGGTCAAGTGCGGTCTCTTCAAGGACATGAAGAAAGAGGACTTCGGGCCGCCCCACCATTCCATCGTGATACCGGGCAACCTCCATTTCATGGAAGCAGAGGCCCTTGTCTGTCTTGCGGGGGCTCCCAAGGAAATACTTAATACGGTAAAATGAATAAGTTTCCTCGCGGAAGGTCATCCCCCTTGACGGCAACATCGACGAAGCTTTTGGAATCCATAGAGGCCGACAAGAAGACGCTCTCGACCGCCAAGGGTCCTGCCAGGTCCAAGATCTATGAGCGCATGGGGGATTCCTACATGGCCATGGAGAAAGCCACCAAGGCCGTCATGTTCTACCGGTCGGCCCACGAGGGTGGCCTCGACGACCCTCGCTTCATCAACAAGTTCGCCCGCGCCCTTATCCGTTCGAACAGGTCCCAGGAGGCCAAGGCCATCCTCGAAAAGGCCCTGGCCAAAGGCACCGACACGGCACAGAAGGCACGGCTCACTGTCACCACCGCCTACCTTGAGGACTGGATCGGCGCCCTCGAGGAAACAAAGCAATATTGCGAGTCGGCCCTCAGCCTCCTTGCGGTCTCAGGGTCCAAGGACAAGGATATCCTCGGTGAGGCTCGCATCCTGATGGGCAAGACGCTCTGGAGGCAGCGGAGGCTCGACGAGGCCCTCGGTTTCCTAAAGGATGGCCTTGAGATCTACAAGGACCTCAAGGACCCCGCCGGTATCTCCGATGCGTACAACATGATGGGCAATGTCTACTACCACAAAGGTGACCTCAACAAGGCCCTGGACTGTTACGAACAGTCCAACAAGGCCATGGAGCGGTCGGCCTACTACAACAATGCCGGCCTCATCAAGTGGGCCCAGGGGAAATTCGACGAGGCGGAGGACATGTTCAGGACCGCCCTGAAAAAGAGCATGGCCACTGGGCGGATCGTCGATATCCCCAGGATACAGCTCAACCTCGCGGACCTGGGATTGGAAAAGAACGATATCGGGATGGCCCGGATCTGGCTCGAGCTCACGGAAAAGAGCATGGAAGAGATAGACAACAAGCTCCTCACCCCCCAGATCCCCCTTATGCATGCCAGGATGGCCTTCATGGAAGGCCGCCTGGACGAGGCATCGCAGATCATTGAGAAAATACTCCCAGAGGTCATCCGGGACAAACGGGCGACCTTGGAATCCTTGTGTTACCGGCTCCAAGGCGTTATCGCTTCTGCCAAAGGTGACCACAAGACCGGTAAGAACCTCCTCTTGAAGTCTGCCGACCGGTTCCGCAAGGCCGGCATGAAGTACGAGCTTGCCTGCGTCCTGGTCAACCTTACCAAGACCCTCCAGGACCTGGGCGACAAGGACGGCTCCTCCAAGACCGCCACCGAGGCGAAGGAGCTGTTCAAAGAGATGGGCCTCGATTACGAGCTCAAGAAAATGGAAAAGCTTGGTATCTAGCCGCTCGTCCTGGGCTGCTCCAGCCTCGCCTTCTCGATGGCCTGCTGGTAGGTCATGTCAACCATGCGTTTTGCAGGTATGGTCCCGCTCGTCCAGGACTTTCCCCATGCGAGCTTGAAGAGCCTCGCGTAGTAGTAGTTGAGATAGACGAAGGCTCCGATCACGAAACAAAATCCTATGAAGGCATAGCCATCGAAGGGGCTCCTGATAAAGTAGACCTGGAGCCCGATCACCGCAAGGCTCCCGAACATGAAGATCAGCCACGAGAACAGGTTCGCCATGTACGCCCTGTTGAGGATCCGGATGTCCAGGAAGCTGAGCCTTCTGCCGCACCGGGGGCATCTCAGTCCTTTCTGCTCCTGGGGGGTCTCTAGTACCACCGAGCATTTCAGGCAGGCATATCGCGGAAGGCCGTTGAAGGACATCTTGCCACCTCCTGACTATATTCTCTATTCGTGGGTACAGACTATAAAAGCATGATGGTATAAATGGAATTGTCAAAATATCGACAGGTCCTTACTTCGAGATCGTGTCCTGGACCATCTTCTGGACGCGCTCTGCGTACTGCTTGGCCTTATCGTAGTTCTTAGACCGCATGAAGGACTTGGCCAGCCTCAGGAGGTTGTTGGGCGTGTTGACATCCTTGCCCATCCCCTTGGCCTTCTCGATGAGCTGGTCCGTAAGGTCGATAAGGTACTGGGCCTCGTCCTCGATAGGGGCCCCTGCCGGCGGCGGCTTGAGGTCTCCCGTGGGCGTCGGCGGCGGTGGTGTCGGCTTTGGCTCCACTGGCGCTTCGATGGGCTTGGGTATGGGCTTGGCGACCGGCTTTGGCTCGATGGGCACGGGCTTTGGAGGCTCCTCAGGTTCGACCTCGTCCTCCATGGTCTCGAGCTTCTCGATGGCCTTTTCAAGACGTCCGACCTCGTCGGGCTTCTTCAGGTAAGGCTCCAGCTTCGAGGCCTTGGGGTTCTTTAATTTCTTGAGCCTGATGGCGAGGACCTCGAGCTGCTTGATGTCCTGGCCGTAGCGTTCGAACTCGGTCTCGATGTTGGACAGGTTGCCGGAGGAGATGTTCTCTAACCTCGTGACATCGTAGCCTTGGTCCTGCCAGCCTTTGAGCTTTTCAAGGAACTCCTTCTTCTTCTCTTCCTCGCGTTCCTCGAGCTCCGTGACATGCTCCTCGACCTCATCGAGGTGGTCGAGGTACTTGATCTTGCCCTTGAGCGAGTCGATCTCCTTTTGGAAGATCGGGTCCAGGCTATCGAGCTTTTGGATTATGATCTTGGCCCTGTTGAGCTTGTCCTCGAAGGAGCTGAACTCTCCCATGAGGGCCTTGATGTCGTGCTCCATGGCCTCCTCGAGGCGCGACGCATCGAAGCCTTCCGCGGCCCAGCCCGCTATCTTGGCCTCGAGCTCCTTCTTGTGCTCATCCATCTTGCCTTCAAGGGCCTCGATGCGGTCCTGTATGTCGGTGATGAGCTCCGGGTTCTTGAGCATCTGCTGGAGCTCCTTGAGATGTGCCTCGTCGGCAAAGGGCTTGAGGCTCTCGAGCTTCTCTTCAAAGATCTTGAGGACCCCCAGGTCCTCTTCGAACTTGGACAAAAGCTCCTTGACCTCTTCGGGCGACAGGTCCTTTTGGGCCCCCTTCAGCCGCTCGACATTGTATCCTTTGGTATGGTATTCCTCGATGCGGGTCTGGAGCACCAGGAAGGTCTCCTCGAGCTCCTTGGCCTCCTCGAGCTTTGCCGTGGCCTCTGCTAAAAAGGACTTGATCTCCGCGATGGTGTTCTCCCACTCGGAAACGGTGGCCTTCTCGGGCAGCTGGAAGCCATCTCCATCCCCGTTCTCGGCCGGTTCTGGGCCCTTGGCCTCCGGGAGGGCCTTTTGCTTGGCCTCCAGGTCCTCTTGCCAGGCCCTCAGCTCATTGCTCTTGGCCTGTAAATTGGCCTCCCATTGGGCGAGCTTGGCCTCTTTTGCATTGATATCTCCAGAAGTATCCACTGGGGGCGTGACCTCAGGTATGGGCTTGGGACCTGGCTGGCCCTCGTCCTCGGGCTCCTCGCCTTCCCTGACCTTTGGTTTCTTCGTTTTCTTCTTCTTGAACAGCATCGGGGCGCCATCTCCAAGTGGCTATCGCTATCCATCCCCAGGCACAGGCCATCAGACCGCCGGCCGGTCCGGGCTCGGCCCCCGAACTTTATAGGATTTGATATTGGGGCCACCAGGGGTGCGCTTACCTCTAATACCTAGTTATTTATTAGATTTTGCTATACTTTACAAGAGTTAATTGAATTAAAGAAATTGCGATATCTTCTTAACATTGTGAGAATCTGGCCACAATCCAATTGATTGAGCAATCCAATTAATATAATTATAGAAAGATTTTAAATCAGAGAAGCAGGATTGGGGACCCGGTGTCAGATATGGACCTCGAAAACAACCTCTTCATGATACCGGGGCCGGTCAAGATCCACCCGAGGGTTCTGCGCGTTATGAGCAAGCCCGCGATGGGTCACAGGACCCCGGAGTACCGCGCGATGATCAAGGAGATGACCGAGAACCTGCAGTACCTCTTCCAGTCGAAGAACGAGGTAACCCTGATCTCGGGCAGCGGCACTGCTGGTGTCGACTGCATAATCACTAACCTCATTGACAAGAACGACAAGGGTGTCGTCGTCCACAACGGAAAGTTCGGCGAGCGGGTCTTCGAGATGGTCCAGTTCTACGGCAAGGGCTCCAATGTCAAGGGCGAGTACGGCAAGGCCCCTGACCTGGACGCACTGGCCGCCCTCGTTGAAAAGGAGAAGCCCAAGATCCTCGGGGTCTGCCACAACGAGACCTCCACGGGCTTCACGAACGATGCCGAGAAGATAGCAAAGATCGCCCACGACAACGATGCCCTCTTCGTCCTCGACGGCATCACCGCCATCGGTGGCATCGATGTCCCCTGCGACAAGTGGGGCGTCGACGCGGCCATCTTCGGGTCCCAAAAGTGCGTTGCGGCCCCCGCCGGATTGGCCGGTGTCATGGTCTCCCCCGAGGCCAAGAAGGTGCTCCACGACAACAAGTCCATGTACCTGCACCTGCGCAAGCACCTTGACAAGTGGATGAAGGAGTCCGACACGCCCTACACGAGCGCCATCCCGCTGTTTCTGGCAATGTCCGAGGCCCTCAAGATGCTCAAGGAAGAGACCTTGCCCGCCAGGATCAAAAGATGCGCAAGGCTCGGAGATGCGTGCCGCGCAGCGGCCACGGCGGCCGGTCTGGAGCTGTTCTCGGCGAAGGGCTTCCAGTCCAACACCGTGACGGCCATCAAGTACCCCGCGGGCGTTGCAGACGACAAGTTCCGCAACATCCTCAAGGACAAGCACAACGTCATGGTCGCCGGGGGCCAGTCCGAGATGAAGGGCAAGATCTTCAGGATAGGCCACATGGGCATCTGTAGCATGACCGACATGTGCGGGACCTGGGGCGCCATAGAGGCCACCTTCAAGGAGCTCGGATACAAGTACGAGTACGGCAAGGCCACCCAGGCCGTCGTATCCTACATGTAAGGCCTGAAAACCAGTCTTTTTTCCATTTTCTCATATTTTCTTTTCCCATATTCTTATATGTCCCAATCCTGATTTTACCTGTGGTGTTCCAATGCCCGAGGAAGACAATCCCTGGAGGCCCTACGATGTCACAGACGCGACGATAGACCAGGAGGTCTCCAAGCACAAGATCTTCGTTGTGGACTGCTGGTCACCCACGTGTGCTCCGTGCGTTACCATGTCCAAGTACCTCGAGAAGCTCTCCTTGGCCTACAAGGGGGAGGTCACTTTCGCGAAGCTCCAGCTCGAGAAGAACAAGGCCACCTCCAAGAAGTACGGCATAATATCGGTCCCGACCTTGTTGATCTTCTACGACGGCAAGTTCAAGGAGGTCATCGTGGGCGCCTTCGATCCCGATTACATCAAGGGCGTCATCGAGGACATGCGCAAGAGGGCCCAGGATCCTGCTTAAGGCGATGGTCCAATAGTATTTTCGCGGTATTGACATAACTGTGCAAAACCATTATATAGCTTGTTCACACAATCTACTGAACGGTGATGTCCATGGCACGGTCCAAAAAGGAAAAGGCGGACGAAGGTCCCCAAGCTCACGATTGCGATTGCGGCTGCTCTGACCACAAGGCGCCCAGCCTCACGGTGGTAGATCAAGAAGGTGGCGTCCTCCACCTTACCGATGACAATTTTGAAAAGGTCCGAAGCTCCAACGACATGCTGGTCGTGGACTTCTGGGCCGAATGGTGCGGGCCCTGCCGAATGTTCGGGCCGATCCTAGAAAAGTTCGCCAACAACAACGCTGGAAAGGTCGTGGTCGGAAAGCTCAATGTCGACGAGAATGACGCGACCTCATCGCTCTTCGGTGTCGAAAGCATCCCGTCAATAATCTTCTTCAAGAAGGGCGAGCCGATGGCAATGATCGTTGGCGCTGTTCCCTTGGCCAAGCTCGAGGAAGTCCTCGAGGATGTCAAGAAGAAAAAATAGACCTTCTTTATCCGTTTCGATCCCTTTGCTCTTTTTTGAACCTCTCTTTCATCTTCTTCATTTCCTCATCGTCCTGGCCGTCCGGATAGATTCCAGGGTCGTTGAGCCCTTCCAGGTCCTCAAGATGCTTTTGCATCTTCTGGTCAAACCCTTCCTGCATCTCGGCAAGATCCTTTTGGGCCTTCTGCAGCCGCTCATCAATCCGGTCCAGCTTGGCCTGCACCGCCGCCTGTGCCTTGGCAAGATGGCCGTCGGAAAGGTCCTCTTTGTATTGGCCTTTGGCAGCCAAAAGCTCATCCTCGGCGGCCCTGGCCTTCCCCGCAAAGGTCCCGCCTTCTTTGGCGACCTCAACGACATCGTCGCGGTTCCTCTTCCTCATGGTCCGGTGGAGCTCCTCCTCCCACCGGTCCATCTGCCTGAGAACATCGTCGAGCGTAGCGTCGATGGAATCCAAGACGGCCTGTAGTTCGTTGTTGCCTTTTGACATCAAGGCTGGAAGGTCAACTGTGAACATAATTCTATCTGTGCATTGGTCGAGGATTAGACAGCTTGTACAATAACCATTAATACAATAGAGTAAGATTGCCTATTGTTAGAAATCCTATCAATATATTGGAGGTCTCTTGATGAGAAAGCTTGTATCGGTCCTCGTGATACTATCGATGCTGTTCGTCCTTCTGCCCGCCCCGACCGGGGCCGCGCTCGCAATGCACACCAGCCTGAGCACCGCGGATGTCAAGATCGACAATTACGCCAACGGCGGCCGGTTCGGCGGGTCCGCCGCGATAGTCGGCGACGTGAACGGCGACGGTTTCGATGATTACATGGTCGTCGATTCGGTCAATGGCACAACCGGCGACGCCTACCTGTTCTGGGGCCGTTCCACCGGTTTCCCCACGAGCGCCTCCCAGGCCAACGTGACCTTCTATTCAGAATCCAAGACCGAGGCCCTCTATATCGTCGCCCGTATCGGTGATGTCAATGGTGACGGATTGGACGACCTTGCTATCGGCGCGCCCACCATGAACAAGCCAGTGTCGATGTCGGGCGCTGTCTACATCTTCTTCGGCAAGCACAACGGCTGGAACCCTTACCTTAACGTGAGCCAGGCCCAGGCAATAATACGCGGCACGCAGATATCGGACGAGATCGGCCAGACCATCGCTGGTGTCGGGGACTTCAACGCTGATGGCTTTGACGATTTCGTACTTGGCACCACCTCGAAATCTGGCGCGGGCTGGGCCTTCCTCATCCTTGGCAAGCACTTCGGTTCCCCTGCATGGAACACCTCCATGAACCTTACCAACGCCCCTTCGGCCAGCTGGCACGGCAAGGACGCCTTCACGCGAATGGGGAACGCCATCGATGGCGGGGACGTCAACGGGGATGGATACGATGATATCGTCATCGGTGCCCCGGGAAGCACTAACCCGGCGGACCACTACAATTCCCCCGGTTACACCTTTATCATCTTCGGACGCAAGGCCGCCGTCGGTTTCAACCTTGACATCTCCGTGGCCGCGAACGCCTCGCTCAAAGGAGAGTATTACAACGAGTACACGGGCTTTTCCGTGACCGTCGCGGGCGATGTGAACCGCGACGGCTTCGAGGACATATTGACGGCGAGCCTTGAAAACAATGAGGTCGGCGTCAAGGCCGGGAAGGTCTACCTCGTATTAGGCCACGCCAATGGCTGGACCATGGACTTCAACCTCAGCGGCTCCGATGCCTCCTGGAGGGGCGAGGCCGCCAACGACCGGGCCGGCCAGATCATGACCAAGGCTGGTGATGTCAATGGCGACGGGTATAACGACATTCTCATCGCCGCTTTCTTCAACAGCGACCAGAGCATGATAAACCAGGGGCAGACCTACCTTATACTGGGAAAGAAGGTCGGCTGGGCCAAGAACGTATCCCTAAGCAACGCGGATGCCTCCTGGATAGGGGAAACGAGCTTTGACTTTACCCCCTCGGCCCTCTCTGGCGCGGGGGACATCAACGGGGACGTCATGGACGACATCCTCTTCGGCGCAATGCGCAGCGGTTTCCCCAGCCAGGCCTATCTGGTCTTTCCAGTCAAGAACAAAAGGCCGACCTGGCAGAACATATCAAAGGTCGAGATCTTCGCCAATGCTGGCCTGACCAAGAAGGCCGCCTATGTGAGCACCGGCGACCACCTTTGGGTGCGCCTTACGGCCTTGGACGCGGACCCTGCGGTCATCAACGCTGAGAAGGTCAATATCAACAACTGGCCCCAGGACTTCGGTGGCTTCAGCATGATCGTGACCGAGACCGGTACCAACACCGGGGTCTTCACGGGAGACTTCTACATCGAGAACATGACCCAGCCGGACCTGCGATGGATCAAAGGCACGCCCGTGTCCCGGGTCCATGTAGAGTCCGCCACCAACCACACGGCCTTCGATGAGGTCACGGTCGGCGGGACCCTCAAGATCGACAGCCTGACCTTGCTTTATGGGAGCAGCCAGACCCTTTACGCGATGCAGCGGTCCTATTCGATAAGGGTCAACGTGACGGACCCCTTGGGCCACGGTCATCTGGACTTCGTGAACATTTCCTTGCCATTGGCCATCGGGCACATAAACCTCACTTGGTACCATGACTCCAACACCTTCAAGCTCATCGACCCCAACCGCTACACGATCCTTGACGGCGCGTCCTTCGCGGACAACCCGTCGCAGAACCGGTCCGTCGTGACCTTCCGCGTGTTCTTCAACTGGACCTTCCCCGACGAGCTCTATCACTCGATCCTTTGCACCGTCGGGACAAAGGACAAGGATTACGTCACCCGGGGCCTAACGGACATCTACCGGGTCGAAAAGCACCTCGATTTCAAAGGGAACCTGAAGGTCCAGAACCAAAAGGGGGCCTCCCTCGTGGCACGAAACTCCTTGCTGCCCAACGAGAACCTCACCTTCACGGGGGCCATCGTCGTGTACCAGGGGACCACGGACCAATACCCGCCCAACTCGGTCTTCGATGTGGCGGTCACGGACACCGACAACAACTCCTGGGTCGGCCAAAAGAGCTCGGGCTCCTACATCTACATCAAGGCCCAGGCCATGGGGGTCTCCACCCTCTATGACAACTTCACGGTCACCGTCCTGGGACCGCCAGCGGCCAATATCAACAAGACCTTGCAGATCTCCTTCAAGGTCGATGGGCAAGAGGTCTCCTTCTCGGACCCGGCGCCCAGCTATGCGGACTGGCAGGTCAACACTCGCGTCATGGCCCGTGTCAACATCACGGACGGCACCGGCAGCGGCGTGAACGCCAACAGCATCGAATATAGGGTCCTGCCCAGCGGTGGTCAGTGGGGCCTCTGGAAGAACGCCGAGCTCACTGGGACCGTCCCGCAGATCCAGGCCTCGGCCCTCGTGGACCTCTCGAACGGGCCCTTCAACGAGATCCAATGGCGCGCCACCGACGCGGTCGGGAACCTGGACCCCTGGGGCAACAAGACGACCTCCCCGATATACACCATCAGGGTCGACACGGTCGCCCCGACCTTTACGAACCTGTGGCCCGGGGTCGGCAACAAGTCCAAGAAGGCCGATGTCGTCTTCGGCGTCCGGATCCAGGACCCCTGGTCCTTCGTCAACGGGAGCACCGTAGAATACACCGTGTCCACCGACGACCAGACCACCTGGACCTCCTGGGCCAAGGCCAACTATTCCGGCATCAAGCCCCTGTTCGATGTCAAGGCCAACTTCACCTTCCTTGACGGTCCCAAGAACTGGGTCCGCTGGAGGGCCGCCGACGGCAATGGCAACCTTGCGATGTCGGACCCGCTCCAGATAACCCTGAACCTCACGCCACCGCCGCCCCCGAACCGGAGGCCGGTGGTGCCCGCGGTGCCTGACAAATCCGTCAATGTCGGCTCGACGCTCATCTTCACCGTCAACGCCTCCGACCCTGACAAGGACACTTTGACCTTCACCTTGACCGAGAGCCCCGAGGGCATGTCACTGACGCCCCAGGGCCTGCTGACCTTTTCCCCGACAAGGGACCAAGAAGGCGTCCACAACGTGACCGTCATGGTCTCCGACGGCAAGCTCAATGCCACGACCTCCTTCCAAGTGACGGTCGTACTAGTGAAGCCCACGGTGGGACTGAACAGCCCAGCGCTGCTGAATACGGACCTCAAGAGCAAGGTCACCCTGACCGGGACCGCCTCCGGCGGCGTCCAGGGGATCGCTAAGGTCGAATACAGTGTCGATGGCGGGGCCTTTGTAACAGCAACCGGCACCACGACCTGGAGCCTCGTCCTTAAGACCACAGACCTCAAGAACGGAGCTCACAACCTGACCCTGAAGGTCACGGACGGTCTGGGCACGACCAACAGCGTAAAGTACGACTTCACTGTGAAGAACAAGGGCAAGACGGGCAGCGGGACCAGCGGCATGCTGCCCATCCTCCTCGTCGTAGTGGTCGTAATAGTGGTCCTAGCGATCGTCGGCGCTGTCATGATGATGAGAAAGAAGAAGAAACCCGAGCCGGCCGCGCCAGCTACGCCCGCAGAGGCCCAGACGGCCGCCCAAGCGTCAGCGGCATACAATCCGGCACCTCAACAGCCGGCTAAGTAAAACGGAGGGCCCTTCAATGGGCCCTCAAACCTTTTTCAATACCCTTGCGACGACCCTGTAGAGCTCGCACACCGTGCTCATCTGGACCTTCTCGTCGGGGCTGTGCGGGTATTTTATCTCGGGACCGATGGAGACCATGTCCATTCCCGGGAACCTCTCGCCGATGATGCCGGTCTCGAGGCCAGCGTGGATGGCCTTGAACTGGGGCTCCTTGCCCGAGATCTCCTTGTAGGCCTCCTTCGTGATCGCCAGGAGCTTGGACTTCAGGTTCGGCTTCCAACCCGGATAGGAGTCCGGCTCCTCGACCTTGGCGCCCGCGAGCTCCGCGACGGCCCGTATCCGGTCCCTTGTCGACTGGAGGGCCGACTTTATCGAGGACCGCGAGGACATCTGGATGAGCAGGTCTTTTTTGTCGATCTTAATTACAGCAAGGTTGCAAGAGGTCTCGACCAGGCCGGGCATGTCCAGGCTCATCGCGAGGATCCCGTGGTGCTGTGCCAGGAGCATATCGATTATTGTCTTCGTGAGCTCCGAGCCCATGACCGTCGATGCCTTGGAAACGTCCTTGCCGGACTTGACCTCGAGGCACAGGTCCTTGTCGACGGGTCTGAACTCTTCCAGTATAGCTGCCGCGGTGTCCTTGAAGGCCTTTACCGTCTCGTTCTTGTCCTTGGTCTTAACGCCCAGGACCGCGAAGGCCTCGCGCGGGATTGCGTTGCGCAGATTGCCGCCCTTGATGTCCGCGATGTAGAGCTTGTGGACCTTGAACCCGGCGTTCAGTATCCTTGAGAGGACCTTGATCGCGTTGGCCCTCTGCTCGAGGATGTCGACGCCGCTGTGGCCGCCGCGAAGGCCGCTGACCTTGAGCTCGACCGTCTCATAGTCCTTAGGCATTGCTTTGGTCTTGATGGGTAAGGTGATGACGGAGTCGCCGCCACCCGAGCAACCGACATAGATGGACCCGAGCTCTTCGGAGTCGAGGTTGAGCATCAATCGGCCGTGGAGCATGCTCTTTTCCAGCGCGAAGGCGCCTGTAAGCCCGGTCTCCTCATCGACCGTGAACAGGGCCTCGAGGG
>Ga0209777_10005285_pt1 | contig 14954 bp, 18 predicted proteins | sample FrelakmetHBP12HB_FD_187147 | JGI IMG/M metagenome (GOLD analysis project Ga0209777, IMG submission 187147) | Freshwater lake sediment microbial communities from the University of Notre Dame, USA, for methane emissions studies -HBP12 HB (SPAdes)... | ecosystem: Environmental > Aquatic >... | reverse complement strand
GTCCCTTACTGCTATGGCCAGGTCAGTTCTTTCTGTCAGTGGATTGTAATGGTATCGGGCTACAGCGATGCAGGACTCCCCTACATCCTCGTTGAGGATGCCGGCCAATGCGAAGTCCGAACGGTAATTGACATGCGTAAACCTGTAGACCCATTCTTCCGGCAAGGCATGGAGGTGGCGCAAAAAGCGGAGATATATGGAGTGGGGAGACAATTTATTAAAAAGATCAACCAATAGGCTGCCGTCCTCTGGCGTGATCGGCCGGAGGAACACTTTCATCCCGTTTCGCAGGACGACCCATTCCTCATATTCTTTCAGATTTTCACCATACGCGTTCAGCATCCCTCAAACCCATATGCTTATTTCTTTCCTAAAATACTACCATGGAAACCAATATTTTTAAATGCTCAGTATTTTGGTCCCGTCCTCGGAGTTTCTGGCGGCAGACGGAGTGAAGAATTGCAATGAATGGATCCAATAAGTGTTATCAAGCTGAGTCCAGTGCATACACTTTTGGAGCGTGTTGAAGTCTGCATAATTAGAGCAACTTGCACGCGACCAGATCATCAAGCTCCTTGCAAGATTCAGAGGAAAAGGCTAAGCTCTGTCAGTCGAGTCAATTCCGATTGCCCAAGGATATTTCTGTTGAAAAAAATCTGGATCGTTGATTCGGCAATATAAATTTTACGTAAAGGCGTCATCGTGAGCTGAGGCGCGTCAAGAGCGGGGCTCGGATCCTTAATAATGGATCCCGATGGAAAGATCGTAAATTCGTGCGAAAAAGATAGACAGCTCGTCACGTACCAAGGACAACTATGCTGGAGAAGTGGAAGTTACAGAGAATCAAGGAGGCTCTCTACCCAAAAAGTGTTGCCGTCCTCGGCGTCTCTGACGCGGCAAACAATCTCGGCACGCAGGTTGTGGATGTCCTCATGGTGGAAGGATTTCCCGGTGCAATATACCCTGTCCATCCCCGCCTCAAAAACCTCTTGGGCCTCAAGGTTTATGCCAGCCTTGAAGAAATCGGCCATCCCATCGACCTTGTCATCAGCGGTTTAAACGCGAAACTGACTACAGAATCCGTGATCGAGAGCTGCGCAAGGATCGGCGTCAAAGGAATCGTCTGTCTTGCCGGAGGATTCAAGGAGGTCGGCAATGAGGGTTTACAATATGAAAAGAAATTGAAAGAGGTAGCAGACAAAAATCAGATCATCATCTTTGGTCCGAACATTCTCGGAGTGATCAACAACGACCGGCGACTCTACGCGACCTTCTGGTCTTTCAAGAAGGGAAATCCGCCGGGTTCAGTATCTATCGTAAGTCAGAGCGGCGGTACGGCGTGCACCATGTTGAATGATTTAATCGACCGGCATGTGGGCGTGAATAAATGGGTTTGCCTGGGGAACCGCACGAACCTTGAGTTCAGTGACATGTTTCACTACTTCGCAGATGACGATGACACACGGGTAGTTGCGGCGTTCGTGGAAGGGATCGAAGACGGCCGCGGGTTCATGGAGGCCGCAAGAACCCTGTCACAGAAGAAACCCCTCGTCGTGCTCAAGGGAGCAAGGTCTGAATCGATGAGCGCCGTTGCGTCAAGCCACACAGGCACCATGGGTGGGACATACCGGATATTCAAAGACGCCTGCCGGCAATACAAGATCCTCGAAGCGAGGAACTCGAAAGATTTGGCGACAGTCTGCAAGGCTCTGGCCATAGCCCCCCGTCCCGAGGGAACGCGGGTGGCCGTTTTGACGCACACCGCGGGCCCGAGCATTCTCGCATTGGACACACTGATCGAAAATGGTTGTCCCTTGGCACGGGTGTCGGAACAGACTCTTCGCAGGATAAAGAAGATGATCGGGGAACATGCTCCTATCGTACTCTCCCCGAACCCCATCGACCTCACGGGCTCCGGTCTTTTCGTCGATATCTATCCAAGGTGTGTGGAGGCAGTATTAGAGGATGAGGGCGTCGACATGGTCATCTCAATTTACGCCATTCACAGGAACTTTGAGACTTCTGCACGAGCCCTGGCGGATCTAAAGCGACGGACATCGAAGCCGATTATCGTTTGCATAGTTGCGTCCCGGGAGGAGATGAGTGAGGATGAGCGAATTATGCAGGAGGCGGGAATCCCCGTATTTCAAGCGCCTGAGGATGCCGCTCTCGCCGCGAGCTATCTCGCGAGATATAACCAGTACATGCTGCAGGGAGAAGAGAATGAGCGTGATTGAGCGGGTACGAAAGGAAGGGCGTAGAACCTTGACCGAGTACGAAGCCAAGATGATTCTGGGTCATCGCGGCATTCCTGTTGTCAGGGAACGACTGGCTTACAATCAAGAGCAATGCCGTGCCGCCATCAATGAAATAGGCTTACCCTTGGTCATGAAAGGATGCGCACCGGAGATTTCACATAAGTCGGAACTCGGCATGGTCATGCTGGATATCCAGAGTGAAGGTGAAGCCGAGGCGGCTTTCGAAAAGATTATGAAGGCCATGCCCGCAAAGACGCCGGCTGTCCTCATCCAGGAGATGGTAAAAGGAAAGCGCGAACTGGTTGTGGGACTCGTGCGCGACGCTCAATTCGGACCGACGGTCATGTTCGGGCTTGGCGGCATCTTCACGGAAATCCTGTCAGACGTCGTCTTCAGGCTTGCGCCGTTCGACAAGCAAGAAGCCCTCAACTTGATCGAGGAGATCAAGGGCCGGAAAATACTGGATGCCGTCCGGGGTATGGAGGCCGTGGACCGCAGCCTCCTCGCACATATCCTTGTCAGTGTAGGCGAGATGGCCGTGGAATATCCGGACATCATGGAAATTGACATCAATCCATTCATCGTTTCCGGACGAATCCCGATTGCCGTTGATGCCTTGATTGTCCTTTCTTGAATCTTCTCCTTCGTCTTTCAAGAAACGTTAAGCATGCCCGCCCGAGATACTGGCTTTCAAGTTCGTGGAGCACACTATGTTTAAGACACAATGGATCTCGTGGAGGTGCAGGAGGCCTTTGCAGTCCAGGTTTTAGTCGATGCAATGTTCTCCGGGATCAGCGAAATAAATTGGGAAGAAAAGGTAAATGTGAACTGATCGGGCATTTCTCTCGGGACAGCAAATGATTCAGAACATGGCAAAAAAATTTCGCCAAGAATGAAATCAAGCCGTATGTAGAGGACGAAAAGAATCAGTACTGGCGCAGAGAGAAAAATTGTGGTGAGGAAGAAGAGAACCATGCGATGACATTAGCAGCCTGGCGCCAGTTGATATTATATCTCTGCATCTTGTCCCTTGTGGGCTGTGCGGCTCAGACAACCGCCCAGACAAATGTCGTCAAGCCGGATTGGCAGAATCCTGCCCACAAGAAGGTCATCGAACAAATTGTGCCTCTACTGCAGAGCGCCGGCCGTTCCCCGGGTAATTGCCAGGTCCTCTTTATCGACTCTCAGAAGCTAAACGCCGTGTCTATGGGCGAATGCAAGTTTGGCTTTACTACGGGCTTGATTAACACGGGCGATGAGAGGCTCATTCGCGGGGTGGCTGCCCACGAGATAGGCCATGAGGTTTTGGGTCACGCAGATAAAAGGAAGACTGCGATCGCAGCAGAACAGCTAACCAGCACTGCCTTGTCCTTTATCCCGGGGGTGGGAGGTCTGATTGCTTCGCATGCTGTCTTGCTGACGGGCATGCTTGCTCTTCCCGCCTATTCGCGTTCTCAGGAGACCGATGCGGATAACAAAGCTGTTGAGATCCTGTCAAAGGCCAAAGACCCTGATCCTGCTGGGACCATGGCCTACAGCTTTCGCTTCCTCTTGAAGTCGTCGGGAGCTACGGGTGGCGGTCTGCTCGATTCGCACCCCAATACCAAGGACCGTCTGGAAGCCATGGAGAAACTCGGAAACATCAGTCCCGCCAAAGCGTTACCACAGACTGCACCGGCCGCAGACGTCCCCACAGATGGGCGGAAATGAACTGTGGCTCGTTAGAATGGAGGTGTAAAATGACCAACAAGAATGCTGTAAAGAAAGTGCTGGTTTTATTGGGGAGCCCCAGAAAGAAAGGCAACAGCGCTCTGCTGGCGGAAAGGATTGCCCAAGGAGCAAAGTCCATTGGCGCAAAAGTGGAGACCCTCTATATCCACGGTATGAAAATCGCGCCGTGCAGATCATGCTACGCATGCCAGAAACCAAACAGCAAAGGATGCTCGATCAATGACGACATGCAGATTGTCTACAAAAAGTTGCGGGAATCGGATGCATGGGTAATTGCGAGCCCTGTTTACTGGTTTACCCTATCGGCGCAGACGAAACTATGGATGGATCGCACCTTTGCTTTGATTCCTTACGCCAAAGAAGTATTTGCAGGCAAGAGGATTGCAATAGCCATGAGCTATGGAGATTCCGACCCGTTTAAATCCGGTTGCGTCAATGCTCTTAGAACCTTCCAGGATGCATATAATTATGTTGAGGCATGTATCGTCGGGATGGTTTACGGAAGCGCTATGGACGCGGGAGAGATCGCAGATAATAAACCTTTGATGAAGGAGGCTACGGAACTCGGAAAAAGATTGGTGAGTGATTATGGCAGCCAATAGTCACAGTATTACTGCGCAAAGAGCCGCAATGATGCGCTCTGCACATCAGATGCTCGATGAACCACGAGTCTTTGATGACCCCCTGGCGTTGCGTATCATTGGTGTAGAAGGCTCATCGGTGTTGCAGACTGCTCCAGCCTCGGTCTTACTTAGAGCATTCATTGCAGCGCGTTCCCGCTATGCCGAAGACTTACTTGGCGAAGCAGTCGGCAGAGGGCTGCGCCAATACGTAATTCTGGGTGCAGGCCTTGACACGTTTGCTTATAGAAACCCTTACACACAAGCCCGACTGCGCGTTTTCGAGGTTGATCACCCGGCTACGCAAAGTTGGAAGCGCACGCAACTTGAGGTAGCTGGTATCTCTATCCCCGCTTCCCTCACCTTTGTCCCGGTGGATTTTGAGACACAGGCGATGGCGGATGGACTGCGGCAAGCGACTTTTGATTACGGTGAACCAGCCTTTTTCTCGTGGTTGGGAGTAACCCCTTACTTGACGGGAGAGGCCGTCGCCTCAACTCTTAAATTTATTGCCAACCTGAAGCCAGGGAGCGGCGTCGTCTTCGATTACGTTATTTCACCTTCATTGCTCAATCCCCAGCAGTTGTCGGCATTCGACGAACTCTCGAAGCGAGTCGCCATGGCAGGCGAACCCTGGCAAACATTCTTTGATCCTTCGTCGCTGGCAGCCGAACTGAAAGCGTTTGGTTTTGATGAAGTTGTAGACCTGGGGCCGGACGAAATAAACGCACGTTACTTTGTGGGTCGTAATGACAATCTGAGTGTCCGCGGTTTCGGACATCTTATGAAGGCCATCGTGTAGAGCAGAAGAATAGAAATCAAATCGGGAAGAGACACCCAAAGCATCTTCCTCATAAGGAAGGACGTGTGCAATGGTCTCAATGCAGATCTCGTACCGCAGGCGCCTTAGATGAAAACGATGATTAAAAAAATCCCCCCGTTTCTGCTTATAATTCTTATCATCGGTTTGCCTGCATTAGCTGATATATCAAATCGTCCACCGGAGTGGGCAACTCCGGTACAATTGCCTGGCGTCCCGAATTTACATAAAATAGATGACAACCTCTACAGAAGCGCGCAGCCAACAAAGCAGGGTATGAAAAACCTAAGAAAGATAGGCATAAAAAATATAATAAACCTTCGTGCCTTCCATTCTGACGCAGATGAATTAAGAGGCACAGGTTTATTAGACAAAGAGCTAAGCGTAAAAACCTGGCACATCGAAGATGAAGATGTCATTCGCGTTCTAAAAATCATAAGAGAGAAGGAAAATGGCCCATTTCTCATTCACTGCCAGCACGGTGCAGACAGAACCGGGGTTATGAGTGCGATGTGTCGTATTGTGGAACAGGGGTGGTCAAAAGATAAGGCCATTGAAGAAATGGTTTATGGCGGATATGGATTTCATTCAATATGGTCAAATATAATCCGCTATGTTAAGAATGCGGATATCGACAAAATCAAGGAGGCGCTGGCGAAGTAGGGAAATAGTTAAGAACTCGACTGAACCCGCTCTTCTCAGGATGGCCCAGATTCTGCAATAGTTTCTTCACGAGAAAAGATTAAAGTGTGTCACCGCGCTGGAAGATTTTCTCACGCTGATTCCCGGCAATATGTCCTGCGCATTCGAGTTCCGCAGCCCATCCTGGCTCGATGCTGAAATTCTGGACCTCCTTCGTGGAAACCGATGCAGCCTGTGCATCGCTGATGTTGATGAGGCTCCGGTAAGTGAAATCATCAGTACGGCGTCCTGGGGGTACCTGCGCCTGCGCCGTTCCGATTACACGGATACCGATCTCTCGCAATGGATGAAAAGAATCCTTTCGCAAAAATGGAGGAGGGCTTTCGTTTTCTTTAAACACGAGGAAGAGGCCAGAGGGCCCGAAACGGCGATCCGCTTTCGTGAGCTTGCCGATTCAAGGGTAAAGAAAAGCAAGACCGTCAGATCCCAGCCATAATTTGAAGCCTCAAGACGACGCTTCTCTATTCCTTCGGTTTCCCGGATCTTGCGTCCATGATCTTGTCGACCATCTGGGGCATCAGCTCTGACACCCTCCCGAAGAAGCCTTTCTTTTCATTGACATTGTAAACACAGATGTTTCCCTGTTCATCAACACTCACAAGGGCTACAGGAGCGATACGCATGCCGCCGCAGGTACCTCCGCCCTTCCCCTCCCCTTTGCCCTGGCCTTTTCTACCTTTTGCATCGGTGCCGCCGCCTTCCCCTTCGCCCATGAAGCCGCCGCCGCCAGCACCTATGCAAATTTCAATGACCGGGACAATCGTCTTTCCTTTGATGTCCATGGGTTCACCTACAATTGTTTTCGTACTCGCAAGTCCGTCGAGTTTTGAAAACAAGGTTTCAATCAACATCTTTACATGTTCCATAATCTTCTCCTTTCTCACAGTTCTTGGATGATTTCACGCCCCTCGCGGGATAAGACAAACTTCATGCAGAGTGCGAAAATGCTGACCAGCAAGATGCGGACAGTGAGCCAGCCTTCCACATTGAATTTCTCCTCTTCGAATTCCGGCACGATCGTGAGGAACGGCAGGGGCAGACAAGAAAGGCAGCACGCTACCATCCCCATGAACATTCCGGTCTCAGCCGGATCCCCAAGCCCTACCACCCCTTTGATGCGCCCCTCAGGACAAAGAGACCGAAAGAATTCTCTTACCGTTACAAATACAAAAGGGAAGTGGATGAGTATCCAGCTCTTTGACTTTCCCTTTCGCCTCTTCTTGGGCGGTTCCTTGCGGTCCTTTTCTCGTAACTTTTCTTTTCTTATCTTCCGGAAGATAGTTCTTCCTGCTATGAGAATCCTTATCTCATCTTTGCTGTAGTCGAATCCCGCCAGGTCCCATAGCCACGAGATGGCGAAAGAGCCCACAAAACCCTCTTCATAGTGGCCATTAAGCTTAAGATGAAAGGGCACAAAAAGGAAAAGTACGAACAATGTGAACAAGACTGCCAACAAAGGGATCATTGCGGTCATCGCCTAAATATAAATAGAGAAACAAACAGTTTCTTCCCGCGGAAAGTGCGGCCTGCCAAGCAATCTGACGCAATTATCATAACATTAGTCCTGATCTTGGACAATCAGGATTACCCTGAATAGGCGGTCATCTTTATTCCTATATGAGTGCCATTGTTCATTGCCATATAGCGGGTGACGGAGTGGGTCTCGACCCATTTCATGGCGCGAGCGGCTATCCATGCCATCTCACTAGTTCGGGGAAAACTTATTAGATTAATCAATCAGTCTAAGGATTTCAAACCGTAGAATTATCAGCTTTTGCGAATGACCAATTGACTTTCCTCCTAAAGCACTATAAGAAAACCTGAACGCAAGAAATACGAGATGGACAAACCTGTTGAATAAACGCCTCATCCTTAAGATTTTTTTTCTGATTTTGCTTCTGATCATCGGCATCAAGCTAATCTTTAGTTATCATTATTATGCTTACTTTACATATTATAACCAAAAACTAATCGCCTTCATTGAATCTTTTCATCCATATGATGATCTCGTTTTCATTATTATTCAGATCTTCCAAGTATTGGTCGCGGGAGCCTTACCTGCCGAAATTTCTGGATTCGTTGGCGGTTATCTCTATGGCCCCGTAGTGGGGACAATATATTCCACAATTGGTCTTAGTATTGGTTCATGGTTAGCCTTTATCCTCGCGCGGGTATTCGGAATGCCGCTCGTAAGAAGGCTTTTAAACCCCATAATTATAGACAAGTACGATCACTTCATAGAAGCGCGGGGTCCTCTAGTTTGCTTTATTCTTTTTTTGATCCCCGGGTTCCCCAAGGCTGCGCTTTGTTACATAATAGGTTTGAGCCAGATGAATATCTGGATATTCATAGCTGTTTCGACCGTTGGCAGGTTATTTGGTACCATTTTACTTTCCCTGACGGGAGATAGTGTCAGAACCATGAGAATTGCTGTTCTTCTCATAATCGTGGGGCTTATAGCTATCTTTTATTTATTGGTTTATTTATATCGACACCGATTGCTGGAAATGACGCGAAAACAATATAAATAGCGAAATTGAAATTTTTCTCTTGCAGTCAATGAAAAAATAGGGTTTAGGCGGCTTCTTCCCGTAATGGGCACGGCTTGGGGTCAAATCTTTACTATTGACATTTGGCTGCATACCTTTGTCAATAATAAAGATTTGACCCCCTTCGTGCGGCACAGGAGGTCTAATGAGAAGATTATTTAACCGATGCGGATTTCTTCCATATCACAGACAACTTGTGTGCGTTACCCTTTGCATTGCATTCCAGTTTCTCTTTGCGGTCACGACAAATGCGGATGTGCCTAAGAGCATCGACGAATGTGCGAAAATTGAGGACAGCGCGAAACGACTTCAATGTTACGACGAGCTGGCCGGGCGCAAGGAAGCCCCAAGCAAACCAACGAGTATAGCCGCTTCCGATACAAAGCCTGCTTCGCAAACCCAAGTCTCATATCTGGAACGGTTATGGGAATTGGACACAAAGTCCCGGAAAGATAGATATGCCATATCACCTCACCGTTCGAACTACATCCTCCCCATCACATATGTCGAGTCACCTAACGAGCAGGCCATAAAGAAGGCTAATCCTGATAAAGAACTTAAAAACACTGAGGCGGCTTTTCAGATCAGCTTCAAGACGAAGATTTGGCAGGACATCTTCGGACAAAACATGGATCTATGGGTTGCTTACACGCAGCGATCGTTCTGGCAAGCTTACAATTTCAAAGACTCCGCATTTTTTCGCGAAACCAATTACGAACCAGAGGTTCTTCTGAACTTCCGTACGGACTATGATCTGCTCTGGCTGAAGAACCGCTTCATTAACGTGGGCCTCAACCACCAGTCCAACGGTCAGACAGGGCCCCTGTCGAGAAGCTGGAACCGCGCAGTCGCGAATTTCGGGTTTGAAAGAGACAACCTCGTCCTGATCCTGAAAACATGGTACAGGTTTCCAGAGAGTGCTGAAAATGATGATAATTCAGACATCGAGAACTATCTTGGATATGGCGAACTTTGGGGATATTATTTTTGGAAGGGTAACAGATTCGGCATAATGGCTCGAAATAACTTAAACTCCAGCACAAATCGTAGTGCCGTACAACTTGAATGGAGCTTTCCGCTCTTAGAGCGAATCAGCGGATACATTCAGTACTTCAATGGCTACGGCGAGAGCATGCTCGATTATAACCACAACATCAACCGCATCGGGATCGGTTTCATAATGAGAGACTGGGAATAGCCTTTTATGTTACATTACAATTGGAAATAAATAGAAATGGGTCCCTTAGGAACCTTCAAAATCGCGGAACCCTGACTCAAAATATGGTACAAAGTAAGAAGGCAGTTTATTATTTTAACAAGAATGGTACATGATGGAAAGCACGATAAAGTGGGAAACTGATATAGATGCAGCGTTATCAAGAGCGCAGAATGAGAAAAAACCGGTATTGCTTTATTTTTTCAGACCCGGGTGAACCTACTGCAAACAGATGGATGCGGATACGTATCCAGATAAAGATGTGACAAAATTCATAACAGAAAATATCGTGCCCTTACGCATACTATTCGGGGCAATGCCATTATCCAAGGATTTTAAAGCTAAATGGACACCCACCCTCATATTATTAGACGCGACTGGCAGGGAACACTATCGGATTGTCGGTTTCACAACCGCGGAAGAGATAATCCCCGCATTACTTCAGGGTATTGCAAAAACCTATTTTGAACTTGGTCAACCTGATCAGGCAATTAGAAATCTGGACAAGATTATCCAGGACTATCCTAAAAGTAATCAGGCGCCTGAAGCAACATATCTCCGGGGTGTTTCCCTTTATAAAAGTACCCATGATCGCGATCATCTCAGGCAAGCCTATCATAAACTTCGAGATGGATACCCGCAGATTGAGCGGGCAATGCGGGCATCACCATTGGCAAAGAGTGTTATCAGACTGTTGGTTTCATATCTGTGGAGGAGATAGTCGCTTCATTGTTCGTTCTTCCCGAACTCCACACATCACCGCTACCGTAAAACATTCAGGATAACAAATGATAATACATACATTGTTGTTCATTTTTCATTGACTCACAAGGCTACCCATCGTATGCTTTTGCCTCTCGGGCGGAGAGAATCGGGAGACATCTGGAATAAAGGCAAATTAAGGTGGAAGGAAATGATACAGGATCATCTTGACAAGATTGAGGAGAGGCTGAAGCAGAGCGAAGCGGTTAAAGAGAGTGACAAAGCCGAGCTGTTGACCCTCCTGACAACCCTGAGGACGGAAATTGCCGACCTTTCTCAGACCCACTATGAGCAGGCGGAAAGCATAACAGGATTTGCCGAATTATCGGCCCGCGAAGCTACACGCAGTGAAAAGAATCCGGTGCTCCTCAATTTGTCAATTGAAGGTCTGGCCTCATCAGTTCATGGCTTCGAAACATCTCATCCAAGGCTAGTGGAGATTATCAATACCTTCAGCACGATGCTCTCTAATCTGGGAATATAGAGTCCATGATCCGGCCACCTGTCCCGTCTGGTTATTCATCTGCTCCTGAAATTTACGATTGCCGCCTCACTCTGTTGTCCATGACAACCCGTTAATCCATAGATACAGTCTCGTGATCGGCAGCACTGAGCGCTCTGTCCCTTCCTGTACTGTTGATTTTCTGATTCAAACAACCCATACTACACTTCACCCGGTAATTACCAAAAAAATCGCAGAACTCTAACTCCGAATGTGATATATGTTCTGGGGGGCAGGTCAGTCAAAAACGTTCCCCTGTTTCCTGTCATACGACTGCTGATTTTAAGGGAAAATCATGTTATTATTTCAGTGAAAATGGATTAAATCTCTGCCGTGGAATATCCTTCAACCCTGATATCGGGGGCCTTATGGAGATGATCGGAAAACCCTGGGCCACAAACAAAACGCGAGGCATGGTATTCTTACCTGCTACATCAGCACGATGAGAGGGGCATCAGAAGAGCGGCGATGCTTCATCAAAATCAACAATAGGGTTTAATCATGAAGGACAACAGGAAGACCAGGAATCAGCTCATTGATGAATTGGTTGCCTTACGCCGAAGAATTAAAGGGCTCGAAAAATCTGGCTCGAAACACGAGAAGATCGAAAGGTCGCTCCATGATGCGCGGGATGGCCTGACGCGTCAGGTCGAAGATAGAACGCATGAACTTCTTGCGATGAACAGACAGCTGAAGAAGGAGATAAAGAAGCGCAGAGCCGTCGAGCGTGAATTGCGAGCCTCGGAGGAGAAGCATAAGAGCGTAATCGACCATATCGGGATCGGCGTATCTCTCATCAGCCCGAGCATGGAAATCTTGACACTGAACAATCAAATGAAAGAATGGTTTCCTCAGATTAACACGTCAAAGAAGCCTCTTTGCTACAAGGCCTTCAACAATCCTCCGCGCAGGGGTATCTGCTCCTATTGTCCAACGTTAAAGACGCTTCAAGACGGAGAGGCTCATGAATCGGTGACGGAAACGCCCATGGGAAATGTCGTTAGAAACTTCAGGATCATTTCAACCCCCGTAAAGGATCCGGAGGGTAACATCATTGCGGCTATAGAGATGGTTGAAGACTACACAGAAAAAAAACAGATGCAGGAACGGCTCGAAGAATCCGAAAAATGGTATCGGACGATATTTGAAACGACCGCTTCAGGAACCATGATCATTGAAGAAGACACAACCGTCTCTCTTGTGAATAAGGCCTTCGAGGAAAGGATCGGTTATTGCAAGGAGGACGTGCAAGGAAAGAAAAGCTGGATGGATTTCGTTCCTGAAGAAGACATTGCCATGATAAAGAAGAGTCACGATCTGCGAAGGGTTGATCCGGCAGCGGTTCCAGGAAACTATGAGGCCCGGTTCGTCGATAATGCGGGACATCTCAGGGACGTCCTGGTCACTGTTGCCATGATCCCGGGAACAAAAAAAAGCGTTGCGTCACTGCTGGACATTACCGACCGCAAAATCTTCGAGAGGTCCCTGAAAGAAAGAGAGGAAGAACTCTCGATCAAATCCCGCAACCTGGAGGATGTGAACTCGGCTTTAAAGATCCTTCTCAAACAGCGGGAGGAGGATCGAATGGAATTGGAAGAGAAGGTTCTCGTCAATGTGAAAACCGTTATCCTTCCCTGTGTAGAAAAACTGAAAGAGAGCCACGTGGATGACCGCCAGAGAGCTTGCCTGAAAACACTGGAGATACACCTTCAGGATATCATCTCTCCCTTCCTGCATCGGGTGTCCCAAGCCTGCTTCGGTCTCACGCCCCAGGAGATTCAGATTGCCGGTTTCGTGAAAGACGGGATGACAACCAAGAATATCGCCGAGAATCTTGGCGTCTCCACAAGGACGGTTGACACCCACAGAGACAACATCCGAAAGAAGCTTGGCATCAAAAACAAACACACAAGCCTCAGATCCTTTCTGTTGAATCTTTCTTAGAATACCGATTTTCGCTCCGTATTTTTTCCATATTTATTCCGTATTGTGTCCGGTACGATCTCCTCTTACCATCATAATCAAAGCAGCTCCCGGCGACAAGCGCCGGTCCTAATTTGCAGAAACCATCCTTGGTTTTCTTTCAGGACTGGCAGCGAGTAGAAACGCGAGGAGGTCGGTATGTTTAATCCCAAGAATATACTCGTGCCCACCGATTTCTCGGAGGATTCGGATCGGGCTCTCCAGACGGCCATGGACCTTGCCGGAAAGTACCACTCAAGGGTCTTTCTCCTTCACGTCACGGGTGGTACCTTCCAGCAGACGTTGGCAGATTACCGCATCGATCAACGCGCCGTTGAGCGAATCCTGAACGAAAGTATCCTTTTCGCCGATGAGAAGCTCCGGGAGACCGTCGACAAGTTCCCGAAGACCAGGGAGGTGAAAGTCATCCCGGATGTCCGCAAGGGAGTTTCTCACGAGGAGATATTGATGGAAGCGGCGGAGCAGGGAATTGATCTTATTGTAATTGCCTCACACGGCAAAACTGGTTTGAAGAAATACTTTATCGGCAGTGTGGCGGAAAAGGTAATGAAGGAAGCCAAATGTCCCGTGTTGCTCATCCGGAGCTAAGAGAGAAAGGAGGGATATTTATGTTCGAGAAAATTCTGGTTCCATTGGATGGTTCACCATTGGCAGCAACCATTTTACCCGAGGTCGAGGATCTCGCAAAAAGCCAGAAATCCGAGATCACCTTGCTGACGGTGAGTAATGTCCCGAGCCCGGCAATCTTGGCGGAAGCGGGCGCCGCGATTATTGATCCGATATTGAGATGGCGCAAAAACTCTGCGGAAGAATATCTGAAAGAGACCACGAAGACATTGATGGCGAAGGGCTTGAAAGTGTGTTGGGCGTATCGGGAGGGTGCCCCGGCCAGGGAAGTTCTCCGTTATGCCGACGAGGCCCGGTGCGATCTTATCGCCATGGCCACGCACGGCCGCGGTGAGATCGCCTGGGTGCTAGGAAGTGTAGCGGAACAGGTCGTGTCACACGCGACGGTGCCAGTGCTCCTGATGCGGGTCCTCAAAGGCCAGCCGTTAATGAAAAAGCAGGATCTCATGAGTGGCCCATAACGGCGGCGACAGATAAGTATTCGGCGTATGATTAATGGGATGGAAAGGCAGCGGAAGGCTACTCACCCTGTTTTCGCACGAAGGATGCGTGCAGTGAGGATTGTCCATGGAAAGACGACTGCATAAATCTCAGATGAATACGGCTTCCGGCTACAGGGCGGATAGCCCTCAGGGTATGTACGTAAAGAACCGGCCGCGCCGACGTAACAGAAAGCATCCGGTGAAAGGGATGAAGAACGTAAAGAGATTTACGATCCTGAAGAAGGCGGGAAAGACGGCGGTGCTCCTTATCGCCCCGGAGACGGGCAGGCTGCCGGAAGATATGGGAAGCCTTGCGAGATATATATCCGGCAAGTCAGGGGGCCTGGGAGAGGTGGTTTCTGCGCTCTCCGAGGGGCTCAGGGCGCGGGGGATCAACTGCCACCTGGCGACGCTTAATCTGAAAAGACGATTCCGGGAGGAGAGCGGCATGGATGAACATGCATGGCGTCAGGTCAGATACAAGGTCGATCCCGACAAGATCCACCTGGTGAGCTCTTCCATCTATGCGAACCTCCCCAGTGCCTATTCGGGGAATCCGCTTTCCAATGCCGCCGAGTTCCAGAAGGAACTGGTCAACAACACCATCAAGACAGTGCGGGCAAGAAGCGGGGGGATGCTGATTGTGCACAGTCACGACTGGATGGCAGGGGGTGTTGTCACGGCCTATGCGAAATCGAGGGA
>Ga0209777_10005284_pt1 | contig 14955 bp, 9 predicted proteins | sample FrelakmetHBP12HB_FD_187147 | JGI IMG/M metagenome (GOLD analysis project Ga0209777, IMG submission 187147) | Freshwater lake sediment microbial communities from the University of Notre Dame, USA, for methane emissions studies -HBP12 HB (SPAdes)... | ecosystem: Environmental > Aquatic >... | reverse complement strand
TCTCGCGACGCCCATCGCCTTCGGGCGCGATCCGCGCCTGGTGTGGGAGTGGTACGGGTGGCGCCGCGCGGAGGTGGGGAAGTGCCGCCCGAACGCGGCTCACCTGGCGCTGGCGCGCTGGATGCTCTCGCGCCCCGGCGTCACGCTCGTCTCGCAGAACGTGGACGACCTGCACGAGCGGGCCGCGATGGAGGCGGCCGGCGGCGGGGAGGCCGCACGCCGCGCCGAGCCCATCAAGCTGCACGGCTCCCTCTTCCACGATCGCTGCACGCGGTGCGCCTACCGGGCGGAGGGCGCCGCGGTGGACGCCACGAGCTTGGGCACGCTGCCGCACTGTCCGGAATGCGGCGGCCTGATGCGTCCGGACGTGGTCTGGTTCGGCGAGATGCTGCCGGTGCGGGCGGTCGAGGCGGCGTTCGGCGCGGCCGGCGAGGCGGAGGCCTGTCTCGTCATCGGCACCACGGGCGCTGTCTACCCGGCCGCAGGCGTGGCCCACGCCGCGAAGGCGACCGGCGCATCCGTCATCGTCGTGGATCCCGGTCCGACCGACCTCGACGCCATCGCGGACATAAGGCTCCGGGGCACGGCCGGCGACATCGTCCCCACCCTCCTGGCCTGATCCCGCGACCGCGCTGACCAGGGCATCAGGCTAGCTACGCTCAGACCGCCCGGCCGCGCCGCTTGCTCTTGTGCGACGGAAGCCCCACCCGGCTGCCTTCACAGGGGCGGGGCTTCGCCTACGCGGTTCGCGGGCGGCCTTAGTGCCTTCGAGTTGTAGGCCTTCCTCCCTCACCCGGTTGCGTGCGGCGCCGGTGCCGGACGATCACGACAGGCACACGCAGCAGTTTCCCGGCTCGGCACACCTGGAAAACCAGTAATCGCCGCCTCCGCCACCATAATTGTTGCAGCTCGTCACGCAGTTGATGCTATCCTGCGTCGGGTTGCCGGTGTTGGTACACGCGCCCAGCAAAGGGAAATGGTACGGGCACGAGCTGTAGACGGCTCGGGCGAGGGCCTGGTTGGCACCGAAGGCCAGCGCGCCGACGATGCCAAGGCCATAGACCACCGTCGAGATCCTGCGCATCATGCGGGGCATACGTCCTCCTCCCAACCGAAGTGGAACACCAAGGAGCTAGCGGTCACGGCCTCCTGCAACGGGAACGCCTGGCAAGCCGGAGACGGCCGCGGCGCGCGGTGGGAGCGTGGTGGCCGCGCGAAAGATCGAGTCCAGCGCGGCAGCGCTGTCCAGCAGCCCAGTACGGGCGTACAGAACACGTCCCCCGTCATCTAGCACTACCGTCTCGGGCGCTGCCACAGCCCGATAGAGGTTCACGAGCTTCCGCTCCGGGAACGTCAGCACCGGGTACGACAGGTGATTGGCGAGGCCATAGGCTCGGGTGGCCTCTGCGGCATCCAGCGAGATCGCGTACAGGTCGATCCTCGGCGTCGTCACGCGCCGCAGGGAATCGGCGATGCGCCCCCAAACCGGAAGCGTCGCGCGGCAGTAGGGACACGTCGTGCGCAGAATGAAGAGAACCTGCCGCGTCGCCGGGGCGGCGGCTCCGATCGTGACGCGGGCCCCGTCGAGTGTGGACGTGCTGAACGCGGGGACCTCAAGTCCTGCGTGAGGCAACGTCGCCCACAGGCGCAGCTTCTCATAAGCGCGGCTCAGATTCCGATGTTGCTGCGCCATGACCACCACGAGCGCTGCGGCTCCGGTGAGCGCCGCCCAAGGAAGAAGCCGCGACGTGACAGAGGGATTGCTCATGGGGCGAACGTAGGAAACCGAGTCTGCCAGCGATAGTCTAAAAGGATTTTAGCCGACCGGCGTTCTCCGGATTCCGGAGCCCGTGGTGGATCAGGTGAGCTACCTTGAAAAGGTGCGGGAGGTTGGGGCCGAGGAGCGGCGTGAGCCCCAGGGCCCGCAGCAGCGATAGTGATTGAGTTGCATAGCGTTGGGCGCAAGCCTAACGCCCGGCTAACGCCGGTGTATTAGTATCGCATGCGTTGAGTTTCGGGTGCGGGCGACTACGATTGCGGCGACGGCCTGGAGATGGCGAACGGCGCTGGCACCGGGTCACTCGAGCTGGCATGAGGAGCGCCATGTACACCACGCGAAAGGACGCCCGGCGCCTCGGCGGCGCGGCGGTGCTTGCCACGCTGTTGGCGTGCGCCACGTGCAGCCACGGCGAGATCACCGTCCTCGAACCCGCCGCCAAGCCCCCCAGCAGCGCGCTCACGCTCACCATCCTACCCGGAGAGGCCGCAGCGGAGCTGGGCTGGAAGGCCGGCATCCCCGGCGCGGAGGTCATCCTTGCGCCGAGTGTGAAGCCGAGGGCGTGGGGCGGCGGCGACACGGCGACGGGGCCGCCGATCGCGACGCTCGTCACGGACAGCGCTGGGCACGTGAGCGTGCCGGATCTGCCCGCCGGCTGGTACTATGTCGAGGTGCGCCGGTGGCTGAACCCCGCCGAACGGGGGCGGCTCTCGCCCGGCGAGGATCTCATCGGCTTCATGACCCAGGAGGTGGTGGAGCGCGGCAGCGTGACGCTGACCGTGCCTGGGAGCCACCGTCGCTCCATCGTCATCAGCGAGGTATCGAACTTCCCCCTGTGGGATCCTGTCTCCGGCGGAAACTACACCCTCGGCGGCTACTTGGAGCTGGCGAACAACTCGGACACCACCGTCTACCTCGATGGCCTCGTGATCGGGCTGATGGGGGCAGACGCAGAATCCTCGCCGCCGAACGGCTGGTGTGCGGCGTGGGCACCTTTCGACAACGACCCACTCGGCGTCTGGGTGTCGTACATGGACTCGCTCCCGGGGACGGGGCGCAGCTATCCCCTCGCGCCGGGCGCCGTGGCCGTCCTTGCTACAGATGCAATCGACCACAGGCCCATCAGCCCGCTGCAGGGTCTCGATCTCAGCCACGCCAACGTCGACATGTGGGGCAGCGCGGACGCGAAACCCCCCGGTATCCCGGAGAGCGTCCCCATCTCCACCAACGGGGTGTGGGATCCCGGGCACGGCATGATCTTCAGCGCTGGCCTCGCCTCCGCCATCGTCGTGGCGCTGCCGGTGGACACGACAGCGCTCCCGAGGGTGCAGAAGTACACGAGCGACCGGGGGTGGGTTCAGCGGATACCGCGTGACCACATCCTCGACGTGTTGTGGGCCTTCTGGCCGGACTTGGTGACCGTCTGGAATGAGTTGTGCCCGATCCAAGTGAATAGCGCCTTCGACCGCCAGCCAGCCCCGCTCTGGTGGACCTACCTACCAGACGGCACGTGGCAATCGCTGGGCACGTATTCCATTCAGCGGAAGGTGGCGTACACCCGGACGGACGGGCGCAAGATCCTGCAGGACACCCGCAGCACCGAGGCCGACTTCTTCGTCGGCCTCCGCACGCCGTTCCAGCTGCCGTGAGACGCATCGCACGAAAGTCACGATTGGGCGCCCGGCGCCTCGGCGGCCCGGTGGCCCTCGCGGCCGCTCTGTTCTTCGCCGGCGCATCCCGCGCCCGCGCACAGGAGCAGCCCCGTGCGCCCGCCACGATCACGGGGCACGTGACGGACGCCGAAAAGCGCGTCCCGGTTGACGGCGCGCGCGTGCTGGTCGAGGGCACCGGCTGGGGCGCCGTCACCGACACCGCAGGGTTCTACCGGCTCATCGGCGTGCCCGCCGGGCCGCAGATGCTGCGCGTCAACCGCATCGGCTTTGCGCCGAGCCGGAAGGAGATCGTGGTCCCGACGAGCGGCCAGATGGTGGTGGACTTAGAGATGGCCTCCAGCCCGCTCAAGGTCCCCGACATCACGGTGACGGCCGAGCCGGTGGGCCGCGCCCGCGGTGAGCTGGGTACCGCGAGCGTCATCGAAACGGAGGCCATCAAGAACCAGACGGCCACGAGCCTGGCCGGCATTCTCGAGCTGCTGCCGGGCCAGGTGCTCCAGCCGCCGGGCCTCGATGGCGTGCACCAGATCTCGCTGGGCGCCGTTCCGGTCGGGTTCGGCGGCGCGGTGCCGGGGGGCTCCAACGTCGCCCAGCCGTCGGCGCAGAGCCTAGCCTCGTTCGGCACGCAGATCGTGGTCAACGGCGTGCCGCTCTCCAACAACGCCAACCTGCAGACTCTCGGGCCCTCGGGCGAGCTGACCTTCCCCAACTCCGTGGGCGGCGGCATTGACCTGCGCCGCATCCCCGCCTCCACGATCGAGCGGGTCGAGGTGATCCGCGGCATCCCGTCGGCGCACTACGGCGACGCGACCAACGGCGTCATCATCGTGGACACGCGCGCCGGGGTGGTGGACCCGCTGCTTTCCGGCCTCTACGACGCGCACACGCTCGCCGGCAGCGTCGTGGGCGGCACCGCGTTCGGCGCGCAGCAGACGGCGACCGCGATGGTGGACGTGACGCGCACCATGCTGAATCCGGGCGTCAACGACTACAGGGGCTTCCGCCTCTCAGGGGAGCTGGCCCACCGCCTCATCTTCGGCGCTACCTCGGCCGAGCCGGACGAAGCCGCCGAGCCGCGGCTCGTGATGGACACGCGCTTTGACGTCTACAAGCTCTACGACGACGAGCCGGGGACGATCGAGCAGCCGAACGTGGCGTCGAGCAGCCGCGACGCGGGCCTCCAGTTCTCCGAGCGCGCGCGGCTCCGGCTGGGGCACGACTCGCGGCTCGACCTGACGGCGTCGTTCGAGGGCATCCAGCAGCGGTCGTGGACCACGGAGCCATTGATCAGGGGCGAGATTCCGTTTACCGCGAACCTCGACACCGGCTTCGCGATCGGGCACTTCATCGGCGGCACCTACCAGGCGCGGGTGGACGTGGACGGCGGGCCGCGGGACCTCTACACGCGGCTGGAGTGGACGAAGTTCGGTCAGGCCCTGGGCGCGTCGCACGAGCTGCGGGCCGGCACCGAGCTGCGGCGGGAGTGGAACGCGGGGGCCGGCTACCAGTTCGACATGGAGAACCCGCCGCAGACCACGTTTAACGGCGTGCAGGGCTATGACCGGCCGCGCCGCTTCGACGTCATCCCGCCCGAGGTGACCAGCGCGTTCTACGTGGACGATCGCGCCTCCTACCGAGTCGGCGCCGCCGGGCGCTTCGACGTGCAGGCGGGCGTCCGGCTCGACCTGCTGCATCGCGGCAGCTCCTGGTTCTCCAGTCTGCGGGACAACGCGCTCCAGCCGCGCCTCAACCTCGAGTACGCGCCCCAGCCCTGGCTGCGGCTGCGGGCGGGGGCCGGCCGGATGGCGAAGACGCCGGCGCTCGCCGACCTCTATCCAGCGCCGCAGTACTACGACGTCGTCAGCGTGAACTGGTACGCCACCAACCCGGCCGAACGGCTCGCGGCGCTCACGACCTCCATCCTGGACCCGACCAACCCGTCGCTCGGCTTCGCGAAGGCGGACCGCGCCGAGCTGGGGCTCGAAGCCGACGTCCCAAACGCCGGGATGCAGTTCTCGCTGGTGGGCTACCTGGACCAGTTGAACGGGGGCGTCGGGATCGAGCCGGAGCCGACCTACCTCCTGCGCGCGCACTACCAACTCTCGGACTCGACCCAGGGGACGGGCGTGCCGCCCACGATCATCCAGCCGCCGTCCTCCCACGACACCGTGCCGGCGCTCATCTATCGCCGGGCGAACAACCTCACGCTGCAGGAGCGGGGCCTGGAGCTGACGGCGACCGTGCGCGACATCCCGGGGCTGCAGACCGGCCTGCAGATGCAGGGCGCCTGGTACTGGAATCGGGTCGACAAGGTCGCCATCGAGTTTCCGAGCGGGCTCTCGGCTTTCCAGCTGAGCCAAACCCAGCCGCGCATCCCCTACTGGACCGGCACGTCCACCATGGGCCAGCTGATGCTGCTCACGACGCGGCTGATCCACCGCCAGCCGGCGCTGGGGCTGGTGGTGACCTTCACGGTCCAGTACACGCTGCGCTCGACCAACACGGACATCGCCGGCAGCGATTCGCTCTCCTGGGCCGGGTACATGACACGCGCCGGAGCGCTCGTGCCGGTGCTGGCGAGCGAGCGCGGCCAGGCACAGTACAACGACCTGCACATCGCCCGGTACGACATCTACAGCCAGACCCAGAGCCCGACCGACTGGCTGCTGAGCCTGCAGGTGAGCAAGACGCTGCCGCTGGACGGGCGGCTGTCGGTCTACGCCTACAACGCGCTGGACAAGATCGGGAAGTGGGGGAGCGCCGCCGAGTCGGCGATCCTGTACGCAGAGACGCGGTTCGGGGTGGAGATCATGATGCCGCTCGCCGCCTTCTGGGGCGGGGCTGCCCGATGAGCGCGCGCGCGGCAGTGGCACTGTGGGCACTCGCCGCCGTGGTAACCGCCCAGGCGGGAGCCGCGCAGTCGCTCGGCCTGGCGCAAGGCCGCGATCTCCCGGCGTGGATGCAGGACTGGAGCCCGATTGACTCGCACGCCGATCTTCCGCGCCTTCTGCCGAGTGCGTCGGATGCCCTGCCGCTCCTCCTGTTGCCGACGCCCAAAGTGGGGCTCTTCTGGCTGGCGGGGAATCCGGGCGCGCTCCCGGCCGAGGTCGGGCCGGAATACAGCAGCTTCATGGGCGCCCGGTTCGGCCAGTCGGGCGACTATCGCCGGCCGCTCGATCCGGGCGGAGACGACCTGACGCAGGTCTCGGCGCTTTCGTGGCAGCCGATCGGCCGGCGGGCCGCCGCCATCGGCCGCATCGTGGTAGACCAGGAGCTGCAGGACCCCGGGACGTACGCCGACCAGGCACAGCCCTACACCAGCAACCCGTTCGCCGTCACCGACACGGCGCAGAGTCCCATGCGCCGGATCCGCTTGCGGATGGAGGGTGCGGCGGGCGCGCGCGTGGGCGCGTGGGGGCTCGGCGGGGCGCTGGGCTACGAGTCGCGGGACGACTACACGAGGCACGCGGCGTTCATCCGGTTCGACCGCCAGGTGACACCGGCCGCAACGCTGGGCCTCACGCGCACCTTCGGCGACTCGGGGCTCGTGCTCGGCATCCACGGGCGCTGGAGCGGCGGGGCAGAAACCGTGAACATGAACCGGCTCACGGAGCCGGGGCGCGTCTACCAGCTCGAGGGCTACGCCGATGTTCCCGCGCTCGATGTGGACACCTACTACCGCCGGATGGAGAGGGACGAAGTGTCGGGCGGCGGGGGCGCGAGCGGGACCTTGGCGGGCGCTCGCTGGGTGGTGTTCGGCGAGGCGGCCCGGTACCGCGAGGGGCTGTGGAGCGCGACGGGCACTGACAATCCTCCCAAGGACCACTGGCAGACGCACGCCTGGAGCCTGGGCGCCGCGGTCCAGCGCCGGCTCGGCAGTCAGTGGCTCGTGACGCTCCAGGGACGCTACACGGCGCTCACGGGGAATGGCGATCTCGTCGCGGATTCCGGGGCCGTGGTCTTCCGTGCCGGCGAGCATGCGCTCTCGGGGAGCGCGGAGGTCCGGCTCCTGCCGACGGCGGATGGCTGGACGGGCGTGGCGGTGTTTTCGCTCGTCACCGACCGCCGCCGGCGGACGGACTCGGTGGCGGACATCTGGACCGATCTCAAGACGCTCACGCCGGGCATCGCGGTCGAGGCGGGCCGGACGGTGCTGAGGCGGCTCTTCGTCTCGGCGGGCGCCGCGTATGCGATGTATTCGCCGAATGGCACGTTCCCGGAGCCGCTCGCACGGGGGACGGCCTACCAGACGATGATCGCGCCGGAGATCGAGGTCGAGGCGACGGAGGCGTCGGTGTACGCGCTGTCCCTCTCGCTCCGGTGGCAGGTGCGGGACGGGATGGCGGTGTGGGCCTCAACGCGGACGGAGTCGCTGGCGCCGACGACCTACGGGCTCCAGCTGGTCTCGGGCTTCCGGCCTGACGGGAGTAGGACTGCCAGCGATGTGGCAATGGGGGTGACGCTGAGGTAGGCGTACCTCGGTGGCTGGAGAAGAAGGCAACACGCTCACGGCCCCCCTCGCCGCCAGCGGAGGGCGAATGATCGACGCTCCCATTTCTCCGGCCGCGAGGTTCGAGTCGCTCGATGACCGCCGTGGGCGGCCTCGTCTGATCATCTGCGACGACCACCGCGTAGTGGTGGACATGTTGAGCAAGACCCTTGGAGACGACTGCGACATCGTTGGCGTCGCGTTGGACGGGGAGACGCTGCTGGATGTGGTGCGACGTTGCCCAGCGGACTGTCTTCTGCTCGATCTCCTGCTGCCGAAGCACGACGGCATAGAGCTGATCCCACGAGTGCGCGCCCTGCAGCCGTCCATGAGGATTCTCGTGGTCACGATGGTTCTCGACCGAAGAACTGCCGCCGCCGCCTTCAGAGCCGGCGCGCATGGCTACTTCCCCAAGGACGCGTCCTGGGTGGAACTCCGGCACGCGATCCACGAGGTCCTCGCCGGTCGTCGCTACCTCTCGCCGCGGGTCCCGAAGAACACGCGCAGGGTGGGGCTGCGCGCCCTTCTCCCGGCTCTGTGCAACCTCACGGCGCGGCAGGAACAGGTCCTGGTGATGATGGGCGAGGGGAAGTCTGAGACGGCAATCGCTCATCAGCTCGGCGTCAGCCCGACCGCGATCACGTTTCACAAGCAGAAGCTCGCGCGCGTCCTCGGCGTCGAGTCCGAGGCCTCCCTGAAGCATCTCGCGTTCATGGTCAGGGAGGCGATAGGCACGGCACCGGCTGGCGGCCCCTGGCGCGCGCTTCAAGCGCAGCGGCCCGACAAGAGCCGGGCGCGGCCGGGCGATGAGACTTGACACTCGGGCACTTGCCGATCCCCGACGTTCGGCTCCGGGGCCCGGCGGCTCGAGGCCGTCGCAGGCATCCTCGTAGTGCCAGGCGATGCACGCGCCGAGCAGGGCGGGCCGCTTGTAGATGCAGTCGTCTTGCACAGCCCTGCCGAGGCCCTGGCTGGCGCCCAAGGTCGCCTGACGTCGCCATAATCGGGACAGGCTCAGCGGCGTAAGGCAGCCTGGGACACGCCGGTGTCGGCATGCGGAAGCGCCGGCTGAAACCGCTTCTCAGCTACCGGCCGCCAGCCAGACCGTTGGTCACCCTCTCGCATCCTTCTTGCAGTACTCCCCATTCGACGGCTGCGGTCCTCGTCCCAGATGGGCCGCGCGAGACCCAATTCGAGGGAGAAGCCCGCTCATGGCCAAGACGATCACGGCAGAGTGCATCAACTGCGGCGCCTGCGAGCCCGACTGCCCGAACGAGGCGATTTCACAGGGAGACCCGGTCTACGTGATTGACTGGGAGAAGTGCACCGAGTGCGTCGGCCACTACGACACCCCGAAGTGCCTCGAGGTGTGCCCGGTGGACGGCGTCATCATCCAGAACCCCGACCACGTGGAGTCGCACGAGGCGCTCGAAGCGAAGTACGCCGCGCTGAACTAGGAAGAACCAGGTTGTGGGTTGTAGGTGGTAGGTTGTGGGGGCGCTGCATCCCTACCACCTACCACCTTGTGTTTGTCACCCACCTACTACCCACAACCCACTACCCACAACCTGTCTTACCAGATCTGCGGAATGCTGTCCCGGCCCCTCACCATCGGGTCGCCCGACTTGCAGCCGAACGCCTGGGCGAACGCCGGGATGTTCGACAGCGGGCCGTTCACCCGCCAGAACTCGGGTGCGTGCGGGTCCACCCGGACCCGCGTGCGCAGCCGCTCCGGCCGGTTGTGCACGCGCCAGCTCTGGGCGTAGCCGAGGAAGAACCGCTGCTCGGGCGTGTAGCCCTCGATGAGCCCCGGCCGCCCGTCGCGCTGCAGCGCCCGCTCGAGCGCGTCGTAGCCGATCAGGAGTCCGCCGAAGTCCGCGATGTTCTCCCCCTCCGTCAGCTTGCCGTTCGTGTGGAACGTGTCCACCTGGACGTAACCGTTGAACTGCTGCACGACGAGCTCGGCCTGCTGGGAGAAGTGGACCGAATCGGACGGCGACCACCAGTCGCGGAGGTTGCCCGCGGCGTCGTAGTGGCGGCCCTCGTCGTCGAACCCGTGCGTGATCTCGTGCCCCGCCCAGCTGCCGCCCAGTGAGCCGTAGTTGGCGCCGTCGTCGGCCTTCGGGTCGAAGGTCTGCGGCATGAGCGCACCCGCCGGGAAGACCACTTCGTTCTTGGTCGCGTCGTAGTACGCGTTCACCGTGGGCACGGTGATGCCCCATTCGGTCTTGTCCACCGGCTGCCCGGGCCGGTTGATCGTGCGCTGCCACTCGAACGCGTTGGCGCGCGCGACGTTCAGGACGAACGGGCCCTCCTTGACCGCGAGGCGGCCGTAATCGCGCCAGTGATCCGGGTAGCCGACCTTCTCGGTCATCTTGTCGAGCTTGTCGAGCGCCTGCGTCCGGGTCGCGTCCGACATCCAGCTGAGGTGCTGGAGCCGCACGCGGAACGCGGCGCGCACGTCCTCGATGACGGCCCTGGCGCGCGCCTTCGCCTCGGGCGGGAACGTCCGGGCGACGTAGGCCTGGCCGAGCGCCTCACCGAGGTCGCCATCCGTCTCGCGGAGGCAGCGCTTCCAGCGCGGGAGGAGCTGCTTCGCCCCGGTGAACCGCGAGCTGAACGTGAAGTTCTCCTGCACGAACGGCGTGCTCAGCCAGCTCGAGGCCTCTGAGATCACGTGCGCGCGCAGGTACGCCTTCCACTGGGCGAGCGGCGCCGTGGCGAGGAGCTGGTTCACCCGATGGAGAAACTCCGGCATCCCCACGTTCACCTTCGTCACCGGCGATGTCAGGCCGACGGCATGGAAGTACCGGGGCCACGGCATGCGCGGGGTCAGGGTGTCGAGCTGCCGCATCGTCATCGGATGGTCGGTTGCGGCGGGATCGCGCATCTCCACCCGCCGCATCGAGGCCTTCGCCATCTCCGTCTCGAGCGCCATCACCGCCTTCGCATCACGCTCGGCACGCGCCTGCGCCTCGCCGGCGAGGACGAAGAGCTGCGTCAGGTGCGCGACGTAGGCCTGGCGCGTCGAGTCGGCCGACGCCCCCTCGGTCGTGTAGTAGTCCCGGTCCGGGAGACCCAGCCCGCCCTGCCCGAAGGACGCCAGGTAGTGCTCGGCGTCGTGGTTGTCCACGTCCGGGCCGAAGCGGAAGGCCACGTTGACGCCGCGGACGTGGAGCGCCGCCAGCTCGGGCACCAGCTGCGCGCGGGCGGTGATCTTGTCTATCTCGGCGAGCCAGGGCCGGATCGGTGCGAGAGAAGCCGCCTCGATCGCCGTCGAGTCCATGCAGGACGCGTAGAAGGTCCCGAGCTTCCAGGAAGTCGACTCGGCCGGCACCGATGCGCGCGAGGCGGCCGCGTCGTCGAGGACCGAGCGGACCACCAGCTCGTTCGCGTCGCTCATGTCGCGCGTGACGCCCGACGACGAGTACGCCGCGGGGATCGTGTCGTTCCTGATCCACGCGCCGTTGGCGAACTGGAAGAAGTCGGTGCAGGCCTTCGCCGTCGTATCGATCCAGTCCGTGTCGATGACCTTGATCAGCCGTGGGGCGCGCGTGGCTTCCTGGGCCGTCGCGCGCGGGGGCGCCGTGGCCAGGGCCGCGAGCGCGAGAACGACGACGGAGAGCGAGTGCGGCGATCCGCACACGAAGCGTGACGTCAATGCAGGCATGTTCGATCTCCCGAATGTGAGGCCTTCCCTAACCCCTAATCCCTAACCCCTAACCCCTGTCCTTCACACCCTTCCCACCCGCAGCGTCAGCGGCCAGCGGACCTCGCGGGACGAGCCTTTCGGTCCCCACAGCGTCTCGATCTCGCGCTGCAGCGACTCCATCGGCTGCGTTCCCAGCGCCTTCTCCATCATCATGACCCCCGACCAGCTGCGCATGTAGCCGATGAAATGCGCAAGCGTCCACGTCGCGTGCATTTCGAGCCTTGGGGTTTCGATGCGCTCGAACGGGAAGGGGAGGGTGGTGTACTCCGTTTCCACGTGGCGGCGCTCCGGCGGCCAGTACTTCCCGAGCTTGTCCGCGTAGAAGCGCCGCACCGCCAAGTCTATGCGAGCGTCCACCTCGACCAGGTTGTAGACGCTCTGCGCGACGACCGCTCCCTTCCGTGCGACCCGCCGCACCTCGGCGTAGTACGAGGGGAGGTCGAACCAGTGCGCCGCCTGGGCGGAGACGGCCAGATCCACCGACGCGTCCGCCAGCCCGCTCGCCTCCGCGGTCGCGCGCCGATACTCCACCCGTGGGTGCGGCGCGGCGTGCGCGAGTTGTTCCGCGCTCCCGTCCGTCGCGATGACGTGCTCGAAGCGGTCGCCGAGCAGCACGGAGAGCTGGCCGGAGCCGCACCCCGCATCCCACGCGACGCCGGGCCGCGGCGCCGCCCCCGCCAGAAACTCTGCGAGGGCGGTCGGATACGCCGGGCGGTGCGCGGCATACTTGTCGGCCGCGACGGAGAAGTGGTCCTTGAAATCAGCCTTCTCACTTCTCACCTCGACCTCTCACGTCTCACCTGGCCGTCTCACCTCTCACGCCTCACCTCTCACGGTCGCCATCTGTTTTCGATCGCAGGATGCCGCGGCCACACGAACGGCTTCTCCCCCAGCTCCTTGATGGCCTCCGCGACGCCGGCCGCCAGCTGCGGGTCCTGGCCCTTCGCCATCAGCGTCGGGTCGTCCACCACCGCGATGTCCGGCTCCACGCCGCGCCCTTCGGGGAACCACTCCCCGCGCGGGCTGTACTGCCGGAACGTCGGCACGGTGATCGAGCCGCCGTCCACCAGGGGCGGCGCGCCGGTGATGCCAATGAGCCCGCCCCAGGTCCGCTGTCCGATCAGCGGCCCGAGCCCCGCCTCGCGGAAGTAATACGGGAAGGCGTCGCCGCCGGAGCCGCTCCACCCGTTGATGAGCATCACCTTCGGGCCGAAGTGCGCCATCGGCGGGAAGCGCCAATCGTGTCCGTCCCGCACCGCCCAGAACGCGAGCGGCGCGCGGTTCAGCAGCTCGATGAAGCGGTCGGGGATCTGCCCGCCGCTGTTCCAGCGCTCGTCGATGACGAGCGCCTCCTTGGTGAACTGGAATTGCAGCTGGCGCTCCAGCTCGGTCTGCCCGTCGATCCCGGTGCTGGGCACATAGATGTAGCCGACGCGGCCGCCCGATGCCGAGTCCACGTAGTGCCGGTTCGCCTCGATCCAGGCGAGGAACCGGAGCCGGGTCTCGTCCTTCAGGGTCTCGACCAGGACCTTCCTGGCGCCCTGGAGCTGGGGCCGGTCGTTCACCGTCAGCTCCACCGTGCGGCCGCCCAGGCCGGCGAACGCCGCCCAGGGATCGGCCGACGTGTCCATCGGCACGCCGTTCACCGCGAGCACGTAGTCACCGCGGTGCACGTTGACCCCCGGCATCGCCAGGGGCGAGCGCACCTCGTTGTCCCACGGCGCGCCGTCGATGATGCGGGCGATGCGGTACGCGCCGTTCTCCAGCGCCCAGTCCACGCCGAGCAGTCCGACGCTGAGCTGCTGCTCCGCCTCGAGATCGCCGCCGCTCCGGTACGTGTGCGACGAGTTCATCTCGGCGATCAGCTCCCCGAGGACGAAGTTGACGTCCCACCGCGTCACGCAGTCGTCGATGAGCCGGCCGTAGCGGTCGCGCATCTCCTTCCAGGCGACCCCGTGCATGTTCGGGTCGTAGAAGAAGTCGCGGTAGACCCGCCAGGTGTCGTTGAAGATCTGCCGCCACTCGGCCCGCGGATCCACCGTCGCGGTCATCTCGGCCGTCCGCAGCGGGTGCTCCAGCTTCTGGTCGGGCTTGAGGTCGATGATCGCGAACTGCCGGCCGCTGGCGATCAGCAGCTTCTTCCCGTCGGCCGACAGCGTGAAGCCGTCGGCGTCGGCGATGATGGTCTTCTCCTCGCGCTCCTTGAGGTCGTAGTAGACGATCGGAGTCTTGTGGTCGGGAGAACCCGCCAGCGGCAGCCGGCGGTAGACGACCTTCCCCTGCGCGGCCGCGAGATCGGCGTAGCTGCCCGCGGCGGGCGGCAGCACCACCAGCCGCTGTTCGAAGCCGGCGGTATCGATCTCGACCGGCGCGGGCGCCTTCGCGGTGGTGTCCGCGGCGGCGCCTGCGCGTGCGCGTCCGGCGCGGGTGTCGTCCGGAGCTGCGGCGGGCGGGCGGCCGAACTGAGGCTGCCCGAACTGCGGCCGGCCGCCGCTGCGCCGGGGTTCACCGGGCGAAGGCGGGGCCGGCGGCTTGGCCACGGCAGTGTCGGTCTTCGCCCCCTCGACGTCGTCGCGCGGCGCCAGCGGCGAGGGCACGTCGGCACGGAGCGGGACGGCCGCGATGTTCGTGCTGTTGGCGTAGACCCAGCTGTCGTCCACGTCGCCGTAGATCGGCTGATAGGTCCGGTTGGTCACGAAGTAGAGGTACTTCCCGTCCGGATCGAAGACCGGATAGTCGTCGCTGTAGTAACCCGACGTGACCTGCTGCGCCTGGCCCGCGCGCGTGTCGAACAGGAAGATCGCGGTGTTGGCGCGGTCGCCCAGGTCGCGTCCGTACGCCAGCCACCGGCTGTCGGGGGACCATGCCGGCCGGAAGTTCTCCAGTGCCCCCTCGTACATCCACGACGCCTTGTCCACGCGGGTCGTCTCGCGCGACTCCAGATCGAGGATCCAGATCCGCATGGACTGGTCGATGAACGCGATCTTCCTGCTGTCGGGAGACCAGTAAGGCTGATAGCGGAACCCGGGGCCGTACGAGGTGAGCTTCGTCTCCTGGCCGGTGCCGTCCGCGGGCCGCACGTACAGCTCGTACTCGCCCGACCGGTCGCTCCAGTAAGCCACCTGCTTGCCGTCGGGGGACCAGGCGGGGAAGCGCTCGGCGACGCCCGAGGACTGCGTGAGGTTCAGGACGGGCCCGTGCTGCGCCGGGAGCGAGAAGACGTCGCCCCGCGCGGAGATCAGGGCGCGCTGGCCGGTCGGCGAGACGTGCGCGCTCGCGATGAACGAGTCGGCGCGCGCGCCCC
>Ga0209777_10005283_pt1 | contig 14957 bp, 7 predicted proteins | sample FrelakmetHBP12HB_FD_187147 | JGI IMG/M metagenome (GOLD analysis project Ga0209777, IMG submission 187147) | Freshwater lake sediment microbial communities from the University of Notre Dame, USA, for methane emissions studies -HBP12 HB (SPAdes)... | ecosystem: Environmental > Aquatic >... | reverse complement strand
CATTGGTCAGATCAAGTTTGTCGCTCATCATGGCCAGTACCTGGGGATAGTGGCATAATGATTTTACACTTACGTCCCAGGGCTTTTCCTGAAGAGCCGCATCCAGCGAATCCCCTGTAAGACCTTGATTCTGTTTGAGCCAGCGATCTGCCTCGACCACTTCCAGAGGATAGGTTGATGCCATAAGAACTTGCGAAAGCAATGTATCCGGATACAAAGCAATTGGCGCAAGAAGCCTGTCGAGTTCTTCCTGTGAATAAATCCGCGGCTGTTGTGCGGCCGCGTTCTCTTCCGGTTCCTGCGCTTTAAGCGACATCGGCAACACCAGAGACAACACCAGCAGACATATTATTGCTTTTGAACAATATTTGATTTTCATTTCTTTTTCCTCGTAATAAGGTATTGATGCACCAATAAAAAATAAACAATAGAAAAAATACGCAGATGAATACGCGTTTTTACCACTTGTAGAAGAATACCATAATCTTATGTTAGGGGTCAATTACTATATATAAGGATGTTTTATATCATGCGATAAATTATAAAACACAAGGTGCTACGGACTAATATTTTCTTAAAAATATTCTTTTTAGAATTTAGAACATTTTTCCTGAAAGAAACAAATCGTCAACTGCGGCAAAAATGGCGGACTTCAATCAGTAATAAACACCATTCATGTCTGGCGACAAACATCAAAACAACATCTCACTTTTTGTGGTCAATATTTAATTGACATACAAAACAATTCTTCATATACTCCCGCCGCGAAAAAGCAATGCCTTATCAATCAGTAATAATGCGCAAATCGCATATAAGGAGAAAAAAATGGTGGCACTGTCTGTGGGCAAAAAACGCGAACTGGGGGTCTTGTCGAGCATGTTGACCAAGACCATAGGAACTATCGGCTTGATGGCCATTCTAGTGTCCTGCGGTGGCGGTAGTGGAAGAGGATACAGCTACACAGTCGGCGGCATTGTCAGCGGCCTGGCCGGCAGCGTGGTGTTGCATAACAGTACCGGGGAGACTCTGAGTATCTCTGCCAACGGTATTTTCTCCTTTGCGACGCCGTTGCACAACGGGGATGCCTACACCGTCACCGTCGAGACGCAGCCCCCGTTCTTATCCCAAACCTGCACCGTCAGCAACGGCAGCGGCATAATCAACGATGTGCCTGTGTTCTCTGTGGTGGTGAGCTGTGTGACACCGCCGCTGCACTCCGTCACGGTTGACCCCACAGGGAAATTTGCCTATGTGGCCAATACGGGTGACAAGACTATCTCCGCCTATACCATCAATTCTTCCACCGGCGCGTTGACTGCTGTAGGAACAACGGCAGTGACTGCAGGGACAAATCCTTACTCCGTCACGGTTGACCCGTTAGGGAAATTTGCCTATGTGGCCAATATGGGTGACGGCAACATCTCCGGCTATGTCATCGAGACTGGCCCGACCCCCCCCGCCGGGACGTTGACTCCCATCACAACAAGCCCGTTCACTGCCGGGATGGCTCCTAGCTCTGTCACGGTTGACCCCACAGGGAAATTTGCCTATGTGGCCAATACGGGTGACAACACTATCTCCGCCTATACCATCGATTCCACCGGGGCGTTGACCAGCCCAATGATAGTGGATACTGGGAAGAATCCTTACTCCGTCACGGTTGACCCCACAGGGAAATTTGCCTATGTGGCCAATTATAGTTCCAACGCTATCTCGGCCTATACCATCGATTCCACCGGGGCGTTGACCAGCCCAACGATAGTGGCTACCGGGACGAATCCTTACTCCGTCACGGTTGACCCCACAGGGAAATTTGCTTATGTGGCCAATACGGGTTCCAAAAATATCTCCGCCTATACCATCGGTTCCACCGGGGTGTTGACCCCCATTAGCGGAAGCCCGTTCAAAGCCGGGAAGAAGCCTTACTTCGTCACGGTTGACCCCACAGGGAAATTTGCCTATGTGGTAAATACTGGTGACAACACTATCTTTGCCTATACCATCAATTCTTCCACCGGCGCGTTGACTGCTGTAGGAACAACGGCAGTGACTGCCGGGACGAATCCTTACTACGTCACGGTTGACCCGTTAGGGCAATTTGCCTATGTGGCCAATACGGGTGACGGCAACATCTCCGGCTATGTCATCGAGACTGGCCCGACCCCCCCCGCCGGGACGTTGACTCCCATCATAACAAGCCCGTTCACAGCCGGGACAAATCCTAGCTCCGTCACGATTGTCCCGTTGTCAGGAGGGGAATTTGCCGCCTATGCGGCAAATTATAATTCCGCCAATATTTCGGCCTATACCATCGATCAGATCACCACCCTCGGGGCGTTAATCAACCCAACGACAGTGGATGCCGGGACGAATCCTTACTGATTCACGACAACCGGAGCTATTCAGTAATCAAGGACAGCGGCCTATTATGAAACCGCAGAAAGAGAAAGCTTTTTAAATAGCCGCTGTAGGTGTAGTCGGTAAGCACTTCTTCCTGTTATCCATAAATCATCAACCTCGAAGAAAATGCTGGACTTCAATCCGTAATAAACATAATTTGCGACCGCTGACGAACAGCGACACCTTGCCTAATCTTTGGAGGTCTATATTTTCTTGACATACAAAACCGAGTTTCTTATAGTTCCAGCGCGAAGAAACAATGTCTTTTCCAATGCTGCCTTGATATTATCTTAGAAATGGAGTAGTACTTGCGGCATACGGAATTTTCCGGACAAATTTACTTAATTTCAACGGAGGGATTATAAAAATGCGTAAATACATTTCCATAAGTTTTATTCTGTCCTTATTATTTTTGTGTTTTATGGTTTATCCTGTTTTCGCGGGAGATAGCGGCGGGAAGAAGGGATGCGCTGCGATTTCCCCGATGGAAATTCGGGATATTCTGAAAAACATAAACGCCAGTAATGCGGCCGTATTATATATAAAAAAATCTCCTCTGGCCGGGATATGCGAAGTCGCTATAGATCGGGGTGGGCAGCCGGCTATTTTTTATTTTGATATTGCCAAAACCCATCTAATTTTCGGCAACCTGGTGGAAAGAAAGACCATGACTAATCGCACAGCCCAGTCAGTCAAGGAAATCCAGGATAAAAAGCGGATTGACATCTCCAAAATCTCTTTAACTGCAGCCCTTGTCCTGGGCGATTTAAAAGCAGAAAAAAAAGTTATTATTTTTACCGATCCGGACTGTCCCTACTGCAGCGAACTGCACAAGGTAATAAAACAAATCAGCGACAAGAGAAAGGATATTGCCTTCTATATTAAAATGTATCCTTTAGAAATGCACAAAGATGCATACTGGAAGTCCAAGAGCATAGTCTGCAATAATTCTATGCAATTGCTTCAGGATTGCTTTGACAAAAAGGAAATAGAAAAAACGGATTGCAAAACAGAGGAAGTTGACAACACGTTAAAGCTGGCCAAATCCCTGGGCATAACCGGAACACCGGCAATTATTCTGCCGGACGGCAGGCTGCGCATCGGCACCATGCCGGAGACGGAATTGACGAATCTGATTGATGGCAAGATGTGACCGGAAATCGTCAATACTAACGGCAGTACGGCTTCCGGCGGCCTTATCTTCAGCAGATTATTTATCGGTATCCGGATTGCGGCGAGCTACACGACGGCTTGGCCACCCGGAGATTAATATCAGCATTAAATGGTAATTCTTGTTAGGCACGTACGAAACAATAGTTTCCTTGGTTTTCCCGGCCTATTGATTTAGTTCCCTATGCTTAAAACAGCGCTAATCTTCTGGCGCCAATATAAAATCAAAGATGAAATTATATTGACAGAATTGAAGTTATTTGCATTATCTACGCGCACTTTAATTTTTTTAACCTTTAGCGAAAGAGGAGGAACTTAAAAATGAAAAAGATATTTTTCTTGGCTTTCTGCTTGATTTTTATCACTGCCGCTATTTCCGGGGCAACGTCAATTCCGGCGCCCAAGATTTCCGCAACTCCTTCATCAGTAAACTTCGGCCCGGTAGCGCTCGGCGCAACATCAGCGCCCAAAATTGTTACGCTCAAGAATACCGGTACGAGCGCTCTTACTATCAACACTATCAACATAACCGGAACAGACAGTATTGAATTCAGCCAGACCAACAGTTGTGGTACCATTTCAGCGGGCGGATCTTGTCCGGTAAGCGTCACCTTTACTCCCGCTCTTCCCTATGCCAAAAAAACAGCTCTACTTACCATCGCCTCCAATGACCCGAAAAAACCTCTGCTCAATGTCAAACTTTCCGGCCAGGTGCCGCCGCCCAAGATTTCCGCAACTCCAGGATCACTTAACTTCGGTAAACTTCCGGCGGGAACGGTGAGCTCTAAGCAATCGGTCACTGTAAAAAACAGCGGCCTCAGTGACCTTGTGATTTCCTCCATAGATATAGCGGGAACCGATGCCGGCGATTTTTCGGAGACCAATAACTGTGGAACGGTCCCGGACGGCGGGTCCTGTACCATCGATGTTACGTTTGCGCCCGTGGTCCCCAATGCCGGAAGGAGCGCAACTCTGGATATAACGTCGAACGATCCCAAAAAACCTACGCTCATTCTGAAGCTGTCGGGCTCTGTCCGGGGTATCACAATCTCCGGCATCGTCTCGGCCCCAGGAGGTGCCATTAAGGCAATAGGTTTGAAGAACATGTTGGCTCGGCCGCTTGTCAGTGATGCTCTAGCACCGGCCAACGCAATGGCTCCTGTACCCCATGTAACAGTCAATCTTGTCGAGATCGATAATTCCGGCAAGCAGGTGGCTGTTTTAGCTACTGCTACTACTAACAACTCGGGTAAATATTCGCTCACAGCCCCGACAGGTTTTCCGCCAGCCACCAACTTACTGGTAGTGGCAGGTTCGGACACCACGCTTTCATCCTTCGTCACTAATACCACTGCCAATATAAATCCCTACACGCAGACAACAGTTGCTTTGATAACCGATGTTGTCAGTAGTGCTGGCGCCTCTCTCGGCAGTGTGAGTTTTGCTAATGTTGCCGCCGTTCAGGAAATCGTGGTCCAAAATATAGGTAATGTGCCAACAAATTTAACTGCCGACCAACTGGTGAGCGCCCTCCAGACTGTCATTCAAAATGACCCCAATTCCAACAACGTCGTCACCAGCATTGTGAGCTCTGGCACCATAACCGGGACAGTTACCGACTCCAACAAAGTGCCTTTAGCGGGCATAAAGGTCTTAGTCAGAACTTTTGGTTTACAGGTGAATCAGGCATTTCTGCGCACCGACGACTCCGGCAACTATACTATCTCCGTGCCACCAGGCGACTACATAATCGCCGCCATCAATGACACGACTACAAGCACTGCCGCCAGCCAGTGGTGGACAAGTACCGGCGGAACAATTGGCCGTTGGGGCGCCGAGAAGGTTACGGTCGGTGCGACACCGGTCAACATAGATTTTACCCTGGGCAATGGCGGTCGTATCAGCGGCATCGTAACGGGAGGTTCATCCAAAATACCCCTTGGAGGCATTGTAGCCTCGCTGTGTGACTTCGGCTCTCAGCAAACGTTCATCTGGTCTATTACTTCGACAAATGGGAAATATAGCTTAAATGTGCCCCCCGGCAACTACTTCATCGCCTTCCGTAATTATATGATCGATTTACCGTACGGGAGCGGTAATTACAACAGTACGATTCCCGGCGGCGCTGTTAATGGGTCTCAGGCCGAAAAGATTACGGTCACAGCTGGTGGAACAGTTACGGCAAATATAAACCTGATGGATGGCGGCCTGCTCCAGGGAACCGTGACCGATCCTGGTACGGGTGTTGTTGCCGGTCAATGTGTCCGTTTTCATGATTCCACTGGCGCGTATTCGGAAGGTGTTACTACTGGCGCCGATGGTACTTACAGCATATGGTTACAGCCCAACTCATACAAAGTATATGCTCGCGGGCAAATAGCTAATGTGACTGTGACTGCTAGCCCGGACACGCCTGTAACCCAAAATTTCAGCGCGTCCGTGAGTGAAATTACAGCATTAATCAAGGATGCCAGCGGAAATCCCGTGAGCATGGCCTATACTCAACTCTTTAGTACTACATCCCCCTATCCGTTTCTTGCGTATGAGTTCACCAACGGCGACGGCAGCCTCATTCACTATGCGACACCGGGCAGCAGTGTTTATCTGGTCATCGCCGTAACTGATGGACAAATGATCGGATCGCAGGACTATAACGGTAAACTGCATTATCCTGCCCATGGGGATCCAATTACAGCGCCTTACGATCTTGGTACGATCACGCTGCCTGCAGGGTCGGTCTTGACCGGTAAGGTGGTGAGTGCGTCAACTGGTCTGCCGCTGGCCAATAGCTGTATACAGGTACGCTATGAGGGGTATAACACCGGCTATATATTCTTCACCACGCGGACAATGATTGACGGTTCGTATACAATCAGTCTTCCCGCCGGTGTTACAGTTTGGTGTCTCGTTGCCTTCCCCTGGGACTACGCCACAGACTCACGATACGCTTATACAACTAACCTAGCCATAGGAGCGACAGGTACTATCACGATAGCACCGACTTTGTCATATTAACTGGTGAATTCTCGAAAGGCTGGGTACAGGTTTCCCCAAAAGGGGGCGATAATTTTTGGAAGACAAGCATGAATCCAGATAGTGATTTATGCAAGGCGGCTTTTTTAATTTAATGGAATATTTTTAACCTTTAGCGAAGGAGGAATTTAATAATGAAGATGAAAAAGATATTTTTCCTGGCTTTCTGCTTAATTTTTATCACTGCCGCTATTTCCGGGGCAACTTCCACTCCGGCGCCCAAGATTTCCGCAACTCCTACTTCCGTAAACTTCGGCCCGATAGCCCTCGGCGCAACATCAGCGCCAAAAGTTGTTACGCTCAAGAATACCGGTACGAGCGATCTTAGTATCAACACTATCAACATAACCGGAACAGACAGTATTGAATTCGGCCAGACCAACAGTTGTGTCACTATTGCCGCGGGCGGAACTTGTCCTGTAAACGTCACCTTTACTCCCGCTCTTCCCTATGCCAAAAAAACAGCTCTACTTACCATCGCCTCCAGTGACCCGAAAAAACCCACTCTCAATGTCAAACTTTCCGGTCAGGTGCCGCCGCCCAAGATTTCCGCAACTCCAGGATCTCTTAACTTCGGCAAACTTTCTTCGGGAACGACAATCTCTGCGAAATCAGTTACCATAAAAAACACCGGTCTCAGTGATCTTTTAATTTCCTCCATCGATATAACGGGAACTAATCCCGGCGATTTTACGGCCACCAACCACTGCGGCACGGTCAAGAACGGCGGGTCCTGTACCATCAATGTCGTGTTTGAGCCCCTGGTACCCAATGCCAAGAGGAGCGCCACCATGAATATATTGTCGAACGATCCCAAGAAGCCTACGGTCAGTCTGAAGCTGTCTGGCTCTTTAAGCGTATCGAAGTCGCCGGCAGCGGGGATTACAAACAGTAGCGGTAACGTGACGCTAACTTCTAATGGCGTGACTATCCCCGTGCAACTCACCGATCAGAATACAGGTTTGCCGCTTACAGGGGTTGCAGTTGGATTAGGTTATAATCCTACTACTCCAGGTAGCGCCATACTTGTCATGGCAGATGCCTCACAAAACCATCCACTCCAATTCGTTTTACTAGAGGCAGCATCGACAACAAGTTCTACTGCTGAGGCGAGTAGTGACTCAACTATATCTGTACCAGTTCAGAGCGGCTGCCCGACACAGAGCGGGACTACCGTTAGTGCAGCTATTAAAACCTCGCATATTCCGCCAGCGCCAGAACCATGGGCACTTGACCCTGATAAAGTTGGACCACAGTTCGTCAGTGCTTTTACTGGTATGCTCGGATTGCCTGCTAGTGCTCTTCCACCGGGATGGCTATTCCCGGCCATTACTGTTACGAGATATTCAGCACACGCAACGTGCTTAACTGATTTAGAAAATATTATATTAGGACATGCCACTCCTATGAATACTTTCTTGGCTGTGATTGAAAAAGCCGATCCCGCGATAATTGGATATTTATGGCCTTTGGATGTGGTAGGATTGTCAGAATTAGGACTTAACATAATTGATATATATAAAAAGGGCTGTTATTATGATACAGGCAGAACAGTAGAAATAGAAGAAACCTGTGTAGGTACATATTGCATCGAAATACCAGTGGGTCCGGCATTTACTCCAACATACTATCCCGTAGCCCTGACTGAGTCGCCACCTATACCTAGCCCTCCATCAAGCGTGGAATTTATCAATTCGGATACTCTAGGTTTAACAGTAGTTGGTACTACTGACAGTAACGGAAAAGCGACTGTACAAGTACCAGCAGGATCAAATACGGTGTGTATAAACTCTTCTGGCTATGCACAATATGTACAGCTAGGATTTGTTGTCTCAGCACCTGGGAATCCATTGAGTGTAACTTTAACGTCCACATGTACCTACACGCTTTCTTCACCAAGCCCATTTGACTCAACCGGAGGAACGGGTGGTGTGAATGTGACTACCGCAGACGGTTGTAACTGGACAGCGATAAGTAACAATCCAGACTGGATCACTATAACTTCAGGAAGCAGCGGTAGTGGCAATGGGAATGTTAATTATACGGTAGCTGCAAACGCCAGTACTGACCTGCGTACGGGGACGATGACTATTGCCGGGCAGACATTTACTGTGACACAGGCGGGTACCGCCTCAGCAGTGTTGAATATTAGTGCGGCAAGTTGCACTGACAACGGGACTGGGAACTACGATTATGATATTGCAGTAAATTGGAGTGCAACAGGACCGGTGGGCGCTTCACTCCAGTTTAGAACCCACATAGAAGTTACATCACCTGGTGTTAATTGTATAGATACAGGATGTGGATCGTGGACCGCACCCCCTACAGACGGAGATTGTACCCGTGGGCCTAATGATCCCGCAACAACTTCCGGAACTTGGTGTTATAGTGCAGCATGTACCGCAAAGCCGTGTAATTACAATGGGGGGGCTGACATAACTATGGTGGATTCTAACATGAACAGCATAGCCTATGAATCTACCGGTAGTCTCATATGCCAATAGTTAGAGGAGCATTGTGTCGAATTTATTTTCGGGACAAAGAAGAGCAAGGAACGGATGTATTCTCCCCCGTAATAGAATCGGAGGGTTTTATTAAACAAAGAAGCTAATAAACGCGAAAAGGAGGAACTTAAAAATGAAAAAGATATTGGTTATAGCGATTATTGTTTTGTTTTCACTCGTCGGTTTTAATCAAGCCAGTGCCCAAAACTCGAAAGGGTCACCTGCTGGGGTTCCAGTACTTATCCAAAACTATGCCGGCCCACTCACTAATCTCAATCTTAGCGTTGTTTATCAAGAGGGTATTCCCGAAACCGCGGCTCATTCCGACGGCCGCAAGCTGGTCAGAGTAGCGCCCAAGATTGTTAAAAACTATGATCCTGTTCTCTACTTTTATATGGACCTGGACGGAGCACTAACAGAGGTGGAAATTTCTTGGGTGAATCCCACGGGCGCATCTAATTACGGCCCTTTTAATGGTAATTCCACTACGAGAATATGGACTATAAGCTGTACTGGAGGAAACATGTTTGCTCCCACCCCAAACTTGCCAGATGCAGAGAATGGGCTGATCAGTTCCAAGTCACCGCTGTCGCTTAAAAAGCTTCCGGCTAAAGCAACCAATTCAGCTGCCGCTGTGTTTAGTTGCTGGTTTTGTCCTGATGGTTTCCAGTATGACAAAAGCGGAAGTAGCACCGGTGTATGTAATAGTGGTGCATCGTATGTAAGCGGCACTATGTACTTTCAAGGCACAGCAGTGGAGGATATAACAGGAACTCCCAGTTCATTTAAAAGAACAGTCGCTTCCTTTTCGGTTAAAGGCACGGTGGCTGGTGCTGGTTTCGACTATCTTGGTGAAGAGTGGAACACAGAAGATTGTCTAACTTCTGTCGACTTCCCAACATGCAAAGCCCTTTTCGATGGGTCTTTCGGAGCTAAGTTGACGCCCTGTTCAGGACTTGATCCCAATTGTCTGACTGTTCAATAAGTACACCGACCAGTTATAGGGGAGGGAGTTAAAAACCCCTCCCCTCAAATTTTCTTTTATTCCAGAGAAATAAAAACCAAGTAAGGAGGAACTTAAAAATGAAGATGAAAAAGATATTTTTACTGGCTTTAGGCTTAATTTTTATCACTGCCGCCACCTCCGGGGCAACATCGACTCCGGCGCCCAAGATTTCGGCAACGCCGGCTTCCGTAAACTTCGGCTCGGTAGCGCTCGGCGCAACACCAGTGGCAAAAATTGTTACGATCAAGAATACCGGCAAGAGCGATCTTAGTATCACCACTATCAACATAACCGGAACAGACATTAGTGAATTCGGCCAATCCAACAGCTGTGTCACTATTGCCGCTGGCGGAACTTGTCCGGTATCTGTCACCTTTACCCCCGCTCTTCCCTATGCCAAAAAGTCAGCCCTGCTTACCATTGCCTCCAATGACCCGAAAAAACCTCTGCTCAATGTCAAACTTTCCGGTCAGGTGCCGCCACCCAAGATTTCCGCAACTCCTTCCTCAGTAAACTTCGGCACACTTCATGGGGGAACGGTGAAATCTAAGAAATCGGTCACCGTAAAAAACAGCGGCCTCAGTGACCTTACGATTGCCTCCATTAATATAGCGGGAACTAATCCCGGCGATTTTTCGGAGACCGACAACTGCGGCACGATCCCGAAAGGCGGGTCCTGTACCATCGATGTCGTGTTTGAACCCCCCCTACTCCACAAGGTCAAGAGGAGCGCCACTCTGGATATAACGTCGAACGATCCCCAGAAGCCTACGCTCATTCTGAAGCTGTCGGGCTCCTTGGGGGGCAGCAAGACCGCCTCGATCCAGGTTTCCGGCACTATTAATACGTCCAACTATCAAGTCGCTGCTAAGCGACCATCCGCCCTGAACGCGGCAGTACCACCGGCGTCTCCCCCCGTCCCCGTCAACCCCACGGTTGATCAAGTTATCGCTATTCCCATGTTAAACGGTTATCTGGGCGAGGCGTGGCCGTGTATGCTGTACAGCCAATACGCGACCATCAATGGCGATGGCACATTCACCCTCGCGCTCATTAAGGACTATGATTGGCTCCTGATGCTGATCGATTCGACCATTACCGGCCCGGGACGCTTCGTCGGCGCCGTTAACGTCGCTCTTGATTCCGGCAGCCTGTTGAACCTGCCGATAACCGATTCCACACAAGCCGCCATGGATCTCGGCACCATTTCCCGAATTTCTTCCACATCTGGTGACGGCCTCACGGGCAATACTGTGGGCACTGCGGATTTCAATTTGACTGCCGCTCAGCTCACTTCCCTGGCCAAGACCGATCAACTCTTCCGCAACGCCATGAACATTATCAATAATTACGATAATAATACGGGAATATGGTACACGATGCGGCCCGATTTTCATTGGTATAGCGATTACAAAAACCTGAAGAATACATTCTTAAACCCCGCTGGTCTCAGTTATAACGGCATGAATTTCCAGATCGATACCAATTCCACCGCCGTCAATATGGACGACATCTGTACCATGTCCACTATAGTGTATCTCTACCCGCCCTCGGACATAACCCTAGAAAGTGGTGGTACAAGCGATACATACGGTCCCTCTAAACCCCTTTCGACTGCCAACCCGGCATGCGGAACTTTGAATAGCGGGCGGGAAACAACCGGTTCGATTATTTCTGCTATGGACAGTTATGGATCACACACATCGGGGCCACCGTTAACCTACAGTGTGCAAGCGTCTTTTACGCCCACCACCATTCCAGCGGGATCTTGGACTTGGTTGGAAAACGCGACTGAAAAAGCTTCATTTGACATCGCCGATGTCAATCCGCCGATCTCGACAGGTGGCAAGCCGGTGGGGTTTGTGCCGTCATACAGAGTAAATGTGGAGGATGATACAACGTGTAAAAATAAAATTATTTCCGTGGATATTCAATGGTACTACTACGATGCCGCCGGCAATTTGACCGGCCCCCTGGCGCCGGCAGATGTAGCGCTGCTGAAGCACTTCATCGGACAGGTAGAGGTAAAGTTTGATCGGACTTACGGCGGAAACCGCCAGACCGAAAATATTTATGTTGATCCGAGCGTTACGAATGTCGTGCCCACGAAGACCTGGTATTATGGTCAGTGTAGTACTAATCCCCTGCAGGAGACGGGGGTCATGGGCTATTATACAACCGGCGGATTTGGTTATTTCTTCGATTTCTGGAATATAGACGAGACGAAAGAGCCTTAATAGCGTCGGATAAATTAGCGCATCAGTTAAGGGCTCGGGGCCCCAATCCCGAGCCCTTTTTTATTACGGGAAACAGCGTTTATCCTTTTCCCTTTTGCGCCTTACTTCCTGATAACCAGTCGCGCCACTAAAAGAAGAACGGCGGAGATGTTTTCATGGAAGCACAAAGCTTTGATGAACACAAAAGATGGTAAATAAAATAATTGACTATTACAATAAAGAGGGTAAATTACGGAGAAAATAGGGAGAACATCAAAAAAGGAGGAGAGGTAATTATGAAGAAATTTATTGTAGTAATCGTTGCTTTATTCAATTTTCTGGGCATCCAGATGCTTTTTGCGGATACGACTCCCAATCACTTCAAATTTATCAAGCAGACGAATGTGAACTTGAACACGGTAGTTACTTCAAATACCATAACGATATCCGGGATCGATACAGCGACACCCATCTCTATTGTCGGCGGCGAATACTCCATCAACGGCGGGCCGTACACAGGTGCCGGCGGCACAGTGAACAACACCGATACCGTGACTCTGCAGCAGACTTCATCAGCAAATTTCTCCACGACAACGATAGCGACGCTGACTATTGGCGGGGTAAAAGGCACCTTCAGTGTGAAGACTCTGCCTGCGGATACGAAACCCGACGTATTTACCTTTATCCCCCAGACGGGTGTGCCCTTTAACACGGTAGTTACCTCGAATACCATAACGGTATCCGGGATCAATACAGCAGCACCCATCTCTATTCACGGTTGCACCTACTCCATCAACGGCGGGGCTTACACAAGTGCTCCCGGCACAGTGAACGACGGCGATACCGTAACGGTACGGCAGACTTCAGCGGGGAGTTACAACAAGAAGACGACGGTGACGTTGACCATTGGTAAGGGAAAAGGCAAATTCAGCGTGACCACGCTGCTTCACTCTGGTAAGTTGCCTTTAAAAGTCTTTGTAACCTCGGCAACGGGAAATGCTAACCTTGGTGGCTGGTCATTAATATTAGGTTCTGGGAAAACAGGACTTGACGCCGGTGACGCCATCTGCCAGGCCAGCGCAACTGCCGCCGGCCTTAAGGGAACATATAAGGCCTGGCTCTCAGATGATACCGATGAGGCCTATTGCCGCGTTCAAAATCTCACAGGGAAAAAATCTGCCAACTGCGGGCAGACTACGCTTCCGGTTTCTGCCGGCCCCTGGGTACGGACCGATGGCTATCCTTTTGCCGGTACTATAGACAAATTATTAAAATATGATGGTCAAGTTTACACTCCTGTTAGATACGACGAAAAGGGAGTACTGGTGACAGACCTTTATTTTACTGCCACTAATACTGATGGGATACTAGGTACGGCAACTCCTTGCAGCAATTGGATCGACGGTACTACCCACGCTTTAGTAAATGTAGGTAATACGGAGGGAACAACAGACTATTGGACTGGCGCCACTTGGTACTATTGTGACAATACGTGGCGCTTACTTTGTTTTCAAACCGGCACCGGAGGGCCGCTGCCCAAGATAGTCGCCCCGACCACAGCTAAAAAAGTCTTTGTAACCTCGGTAACGGGAAAAGGTAAACTTACCGATACTGCTTCCTGGCCTGACTACTCAGGTAGCGCAACTGGGGCTGCTGCCGGCGACATCATCTGCCAGGCGCGGGCTACTGCGGCCGGTCTTTTGGGCACATATAAGGCCTGGCTTTCCGATGGCTCTATCGATGCTAAAGATCGAATTACCTCCGACGGTCCCTGGTACAGGCTTGATGGCGTAAAAGTAGCGGATAACAAAGCAGCCCTTATTAATACGGCAACTACCTCTCTTTTTACCGCCATTACTTTAGATGAAGCAGGTATTTATCATGCCAACAGCGCCGTGTGGACCGGAACAGACATTGACGGTACGAATATCGCCGGTCATAATTGCAATAATTGGGGGAGTAATTTAAATACCGACCACGGCAGATCCGGACGCCCAAGTTTGTCGGATGGAACCTGGACAAACAGTTATTATGACGTAACATGTGATCTTGCGATCAGCGGTCTCTATTGTTTTGAAGATGATTAAAAAGGACGATATCCCTGTCTTCTGCTTTTGCTGTATATAGCTGTCAGTTGATGGTAAAAAGCAAATCTGGTTTTGCAATATCACTATCTAGCTAAGGCCGTCCATTCATCATGTTGCGGCGATTGAGGAGTTATTCTTCAATCGCCGTTTTTGTTTTGTGCGGTGCGATACGCCGGAAACATACACTGTTTGGTTTATACGTCTGCAAGTTTCTGTCCATAGCAGAGGGCATCTTGAAAGATTGGAAGTGGTAATCCTCACTTCAATTTTAAACGGAAACTTGAGTGAGGATAAGCAGATATGGTCAGCAAGCACTTCTTCCCGTAATATTGTTTTTCTTATTTTCCCAATTCAGACAACATTTCAATCCTGAAATATGGTATAATCATCAAGACAGATTAGCGGCAAACATTAAGCCACTCTGAAAGGATTAGTGATGGACTTCGATGAAGGCTACCGACTGGCAACTGAACACTCTAATGAGGGTGTAGTTATCGTCAGTGGAAATAAGCGTCTCTTCGTCAATCAGAGATTAATAGAA
>Ga0209777_10005282_pt1 | contig 14959 bp, 36 predicted proteins | sample FrelakmetHBP12HB_FD_187147 | JGI IMG/M metagenome (GOLD analysis project Ga0209777, IMG submission 187147) | Freshwater lake sediment microbial communities from the University of Notre Dame, USA, for methane emissions studies -HBP12 HB (SPAdes)... | ecosystem: Environmental > Aquatic >... | reverse complement strand
CATATACGAAGGTAGAGCAGAGGAACCGCTGCTCTACCTTCGTATATGCCGGTTCATCTGTTTCTTTCAACACCATTTTGCCTTTTACTTTCACCGTTTCCGTCTTTTTGCATTGTGTGCAGATCCGGTGTATCTCTCCCTTCGTTGGCGAGTCTATCGTTGTTACGAAGCTCACCGCTATGTTGATATACCCTTTCGGGTGTTGCCATTCCAGAGTTCCATTGGTAATTTTAATCACGCTCCTTTACATCTTTGCTGAAATTCTTTCTACTGCTTCTCTTTCTTTTATGAATTGTTCCATATTCTCTATCACTTCTTCCAAAGAACCGAGATAGCATGCATTGTTGTGTTCCATGTGCATGCGGGCCCTTCCTTCGTTCTTTTCTGTCATGGAGAAGAACCCTTCGGTCCCCCAACCAACGTATTCTGTCATATGGGGCATAAAGATGATAGAAGTATTGGATAATCAAATGCATAAAGGACAACGATGCAAAGCCCTACGAATCGGTTCGTACCTGTTGGGTTTTGGAATATTCCATCTATTTTTACTTGCAGCATTATGCTGTCAAGGCCATATTCCGACCAGTCAACAACTGTTCCTTGGAATCCACCCTTCAGTAAGACTTGTCTCCCTTGATAGTCTTCTTCGAAAATCTTTTTAGCGTCTTTTTTTCCGACGGGCATTCAATCACTCCTGTGCCATATTCTCAATCTCTTCTTCATCAGCACATGTGTTCTGGCTGATGTGGATGATCTCACATTCTTTGTAATGGTTCGTTGCGAATTCTCCGTTGATGTAGATGACGCCGCAGCCTTGCTCTTTGAATCCAGCAGTCTGTACAATCCCCCTTAAAAGATTGAACAGTGCTTCGTTGTCATCTCTGTTCACATACAGGTGCCGCAATACCGCTGCTTTCAGCTGCTTTGCAGCGTATTCGCGGTCTTCTTCCTGCTCATCTTTGGTGTGATGATCAAACTCATCGCACTCATGGGCCAGATCAAAACCCATGTCTTCATCATTTATGTCTAAGTCCGCTATTGTCTTTTCGTTCATGTTTTACCTCCGTCTTAAAAATCAGTTCTATTTCTCCATCGTCTTTAAGGCCTCCCAACAGTGCCATGAATTTCTTTCCATCTCCATTTGGGAAGTAGAATTTCCGCTCAACGAATGTCTGTGCGGACGACCCATGCGAAATCTTCACCGCACCGTTTGAGTCGTGCACTCCCAAAACTATCTTCTCTCGCTTAACTCTTTTTTTCATTTTGTTGCGCTCCAAATCCCTCATCTATGCAGTCTAAGTAGAGGTCGCCATTGTAATTCTTTGAGAGCATGTCCAAATCGCCTCTGACTTTCTGTACATCTGTTTCATCATCTCCGACAAAGACCATAACAAAAACTGTCTTTTTTGTCATTTTACGTCTCCTTTTGTCTTTTAACAAAATATATAAGACCCCTCTTCGATTCATCTTAGCGATCTATATGGCAGAAAAACTGAAATTTTATGATGTCAAGGGCAAGAAAAAGTTCTCCACCGACGTATACAAAATTAAAGAGAAAGGTGGAAGACGATTTGCAATTGCAGATGCCCCAAGCGGAATCAAGGCCTGGAGAATCCTAGGCAAAGCGGGAAAAGCACCGGCTAAAAAGAAAGCCCCAGCTAAAAAGAAAACTGCTGGCAAGAAAAAGAAATAGTCTTTTCCACTTTTTTCTTTTTTTTCTCACCCCATAAATCATTTTTAGTTCTTCTCTAACTAGAAAAGGTCTTTGACATAATCAGATGTTCTTCCTTTTACAGCCTCACTGTATCTCGCACATTCTTCTGCTTCTTCTATTGTCTTAAAATGTGTCTTATGTTCAAAACCAGTATCCAGTTCAATATAGAAGAAATAGAGTATTCTTCCACATAAAAGATAGTATACTTCCGTTCCCTCTACACATTTCTTCACCTTGTATTTTGGTCGATGTTTCATTATTCTCCTATGCTAAGAAGTTCTCGAACTTTATCGTTTCTTCTTCCAACTCTTCTGACAACTTTGCGAAGCTCGGGTCCTTGAACGTCAGCATCGCCGCTTTCTTTATTCTGGTCGACATCAGCTTCCTTGGTGCCAATATGTTCTCTTTGATGGTGTTCTTGTCCACCAATGATTGCCAGGTATCCTTCAGGCTCTGAGTCCCTCGTTCTATCCTCAAGACCGCCTCTGTTGCCGACTTTTCTTTCGCACGGCACTCTTCCCTCAATGCATCAACATCTCTGGATCTCCATCCAAGTGCATCTATGAAGTCATGCATGGTCAGAGTGAATATCTCCTTGGTGTCTTCAGAGACCGACATCTTTGACCGTTTTTTTGCTATTGCATATATGCGTCGATATGCTTCTGCCGAGAATGCTGTGCCGATGAGCAGGCCGAGAAAGAACAGCGGATAGATGATGATTGCTGCAGCCATCGCTATGATGACTGCTACAGCAATGCACACTATGACCAATGCGATGATGCGCCCGATGATGCCCCCGCCGAACAACCTAGTTAACTGCTTGAACATCTTCATCTTCTCCTGAGAACATTTCTCTCACTTTCTCACGGTCGATTACTTTCATCGCCCGTATCTTTTTCTTGTATTTTCCCAGCATGCCGAGGAATTCGCTCCGCTTTTTATTGTATTCTCCTTGTATCTTCTGAATCCGTTTGTTGTGCTCTTCTCTCACTTGCTGCATCTCATTGCTGACGACCTTGTCGCGTATCGACACAATTGTACGTCCGATGATGTAGATGAGGATGGGGCCAAAAAATACCCCTATCCCACCACCAACAATGAACTGAACTATCAGCTCGATTATATTCATTGTTCCTCCGCGGGAGTATTCTTCGCTGCTTCCTCCCATGACATCTTCTTCATGCTCTTCACTCTTGTATCGTACGTTTCACCGGCCACTCCTTCTTTGAATATGTCTCTTAGCCGCGTATCGTTAGTGAAGTGTATCGCTTGCCGTTCAGTATCTTCTTGCTTTCTCTGATTTGCCTTTGTATCCACATTGAATGTCTTCAGGGCTTCTTCAAAATCAGCTTGACACACCTTTTCCTTTGTCCCTTTCTTGATTGATTTATCCATCTTCATGGTGGCTGTCCTGACAACAAGAGCTTCGAGATCTGAACCAGACCAATAGTTCGTCTTTGATGCGAGTTCTTTCCAAGTGACATCATCTGCAAGCTTCAATTTCCGTCTTAGCATAGCATGTATCTTGAGTATCTCCGCTCTTGCATCTTCGTCAGGGAATGGCACTGGAACTACGCTGTCGATACGTCCCGTCCTTATCATCGCAGGGTCTATCGTCTCTACAAGGTTCGTATTCGCTATGAAGAACCACTTTCTGTCTTCATCACCGAGCTTCTCCAACAGCATCGAGAATATCTGCCGATTCACCTGCGCGCCTCCACTATCGTCTCCAGACGATGGCCCTGTGCTTCTTTTTCCGTATCTGTCGATTTCATCACAAAAGAAGATACAGGGTTGCATGGCATCGAGATATTTGAACACTCTTCTGAATGCCTTCTCCGATTCACCGACCCATTTTGAATAGATCTTGTCGGGCTGCATCGTTATCATCGTCATGTTGAGTTCTTTTTGGAGAGCTTTTGCCAATAACGTTTTTCCTGTTCCAGGCGGGCCGAATAAAAGCAATCCACGAGGCTCACCGATATTGTATTCTTTGGCATATTCTGGATACTTTATCGGCATGACAACATCGTTGATTATCCGCTGCTTCAATGCATTGTATCCACCGACCGCCTCGAATCCGAATTTCGGTGGATTGAGGACATCTATCACCGGGTCCTGCGCTATTATCGCCGTCTTCAGCCGGGCCAATACATCCAGGTCTATCTTTCCGCGGTTCCTGATGGACATCTCCGTGATGAGCGCATCTATCTGATCGAGATTCAAACCAGCGAGCAGCCGTATTGCCGATGGCATCGCTTTCTGGTTCACCTCTATCGCACCGCTTTCGATAGCGTTCTTCAGGTCTTCTTGCCGTTCCTCTTCGGTCGATTTTGGCGGGGTAACGATCTTCGTGCGAGACCATACAGATTGCGGCAATATATCCCTGTCTTCCAGGAACATGACTATTGTCGAACCCTTGTACATGATCTCCATATCCGTCGCCCAACTGTAGAGGACGTTGTTGATCATATCGTTCGTCTTCAGGATGTTCTTTACGATGAGGACGGACGGCTTCTCAAGTAGCTTGTCGCTCACCTGGCTCAACAGCATGGAAATATCTCCACCCATCTGCTTTGCGTCTTGTAGTGGCTTGTAATCCACCTGCTTCTTTTCGTTGATGATTGCTTCCTTGAACCCTTTCCAGTTCTCCAGGGTGAACCAATCCTCTCCACCGTTCACTTTGATGAACTGCGGACGCTGCTGCAGCAATGCCCGGTATCTCCGTTCGTCATCTGTCTCAACTATAAGCAACGGCGAAAACAATGTTTGCCGCTGCAGTTTCAGTTCTTTGATCCAATCATGCATAGTTTCCTCATTGATTGTCTTCTGATTCGATTCTAGGGGCTAGTGTGTATTGTACCGTTCCTTTTCCTTCTGCAAATTTATACGACACTTGCAGTGGATTGTCGTTCGACATGCCGAACTCGATGGCCCCTTTTGCCCCTTTTATTATGTTCTTCAGATAATCCAATGCGTACATGCTTGTGAAGGTCCCAGTCGTCTCCAGAGAATCCAATAGCTCTTTTGGCAGCTTATCGTCCACCACATCTGCATCGGATTCTGCAAACATCTCGACACCGTTCTTGTCGACGGTTATCTTCATGTGGTCGGATATCTGTTCGCTTGCGGTAAGCGTCCTCAAGAAATGCGGAGCTGCCATCGTGAACTGTCCGGGAGAGACCAACTTCGGAATGTTCGGGTCATTTATGCTCTCTGGATCTATGACGCCCATCTTCCTCGTCAACGTATCCATCTTTATGATGAGCCGGTTCTCTTTCTGATCATAGTCCATGGTCACGATGTCCTTCGCCAATTTCAAGATGTCAGACAGTTTCCCCAGGTTTATGCCCAGTTCGATGTTTGTCGCCTCGAATTCATCGCATGCATCGTTTTCCAGGAACAGATCGACAAGGCATACGTGCGCTGGATCAACAGCCTGTATCTTGATTCCTTTGGCCTTTATCTTCAATTTGATATCATCGACCAGTTCCGAACAGAGTTCGATCGTGTCTCTCAGCAGCCCTGCCTTTGCGACAAGATGGAATGTTGTCTGCTCATCTTCTGTTTCCTCTTCCTTTTGTTCAGTCGGCAGATCTCCTTTTATTTCTCCTTTGAACTCAATATCCTTGCCGTCAGGGATCTCTTTGTCGAGTATCCCTTCTTTCGGCATTTTTGCTTTTACTTTCTCCTTTGCCATATTCCCTCCTATATCTTCACCATTTCTTCCTTCAATTCTTCTTCAGTCAGCTTTCTGAATTTATCCACTCCTTCCAGTAACATCAATGTGGAACCGTCATCCCATTTCACATCTATCTGCCGCTCCCAAGGTGTTTTCATGTATCCCTTGACGGTACCTCGGTCGCCTGGTTTCAGGGTGGTGTACGGATCATTGATCTCTATCAGTTCGATACGGTCTCCTTCTTGCACCTGAGTCATAGTTCCTCCAAGTCCCAATAGCTTTCGCCCTCTCGCCCTTGTTTATATCCTTCTTCCAATTTCTTCTGTATTGCCCGTAGATCGTTTATGAGAGTCTCTACGGTGCTTGCTTCTCCATTTATTGTTAATGAATATCCTGTCATTTTTATTCCTGCGCCTTTAGCTGTTCCAATATGGCCCTAGCTGTTCCAATATGTCTCGCCATTCGTTATCATAGAACTCATTTATGCATACGGGCCGCCATCCGCTTTCGAACTTGTCTTCATCATTTGCTTCTTGTATATAGATGTCGTATTCTCTAAGCAACTCTAATGCTTCCTCTCTCGATATTGTTTCCCATGGTATCGGCATGTTGCCTCCTACAATGTTTTCGCTCTTGCTTTGAACAGGTATGTCCGGTTCCACAGGCATCCACAGAAACCACATCGGAGATAAAGAGTCACAACTCCATTCCTGATGACCATCTTATCCATCTCGATGTCTTTTTTCAGACACCCGTCACATCTGTCTTCCAATCCGATATCGATTATTCGGCTCATCACCACACATCTGTCGCTTTATTCTTTATCCAGTCCACCTGTGCGTCCCTTGCTGCGGTGTCTGATGCCCCGATGCTTTCATGCTTCTTTTGAAGAGCACGCCACGCGGTGATGAATTCATCCCATGTTTTTTTGAATTCCTTTGTTGCGACTGCGTTCTTCTGCCGATCCTCAACCGTATCGTCCTTCAAAGAATAGTAGAGGCTGAATGGGTTCTCCATATCAGCCGTCTTTTGCTCTTTCGCATTCTTTTCCGGAGTGTATTTGTTTTTGAGTCCCCATTTCATGGTGTCACTCGCTTTCGATTCTTGGCGCCAGCAGCTCCGTCATCTCTATCGATGGATCATTGAACGCTTCCCCTTCTACTTCACCCGATATCATCACTGGATTATCGGTCCCTATGCTGATCTTCAATGTATGGAAGAAAGGCAATGCATTCTTTATGGCCAATATAGAATAATCGACGGAGAACAGACTCTTGAAGTCGTGTTCTATCTTGAGGCCTTTTGGAATTGGCCTGTATTCGACCTCATCTTCATCTCCTTCTGCAAAGAACCTCACGCCGTCCGGATATGCTTCGATGGCGAAATGGTCGCTCACCTTCTCCGCTTCCTTCAGAAATTCCAACAGTTCTTTTGTGTTGACATTGAAGCTTGCGGGAAGGCCGAGCCTCGGTATCTTCGATTCTGGGATTCCTGCTGTATCCACTTGACCCAGCACCCGGATGTGTTTTCCATATCCCGTTTCCCACGAAACATAGATATTGTCATCGTCCGTATATTTGTCCAGGCCCATCATTAGCCCTTTCGTTTTTCTTCGCTTTAGCAAACTGAGCATCTTATCGACATTGATACCGACGTCATGCGCTTTTACCTCGTTGCCATTGTAGTTGTATTCTGCAAATGCCGATTTCGGTGTTATCTTAATATCGACAAGCATGACATGCGCTGGATCCACGCCCCGGTATTCGATGCTGTCCTCTTTGAATGTCAATCTGCATTCGCTGTTTATCGTTGCAATTGCGTCAAAGATTGGACGGAGTCGTCCTAAGTATGTTTTCACATGGATCAGCTCTGTTTTCTTTCTTGCTCTCCATTCTTCTTTCTTCTTCCGGGCAAATTCGAGTGCTTCAGCAGCCTGCTTGTTCTTCAGCTCCATCTCTTTAAGCCGGCGTTCCATTGCCTCTTGCTGCTCCGCCTCTTCAATCTGTTTCTGCATCTCTTCTTCCTTCTTCTGAAGAGACGACAATTCCTTTTTCAAATCCTCTGATGACATTTTCCTCCTTTTTCGAATGTCTCAATTCTATTCTCTGGTCTCTGTGAATTCAGAAATTCAAGACCCTTCTCTGTGATTTGGTACATGCAAATGCTTCTACCATGAGCTATGTCTCGCTCAGTTCTTTTTCTTCCGACCACCTTCAAAAGCCCCGATCTCAACAACCCACCGGATGCTGCTCCCACAGTCATATCACCCGAGAATCTTTCGGCCGTCGCGTCATGTACATCGTCCGTAGTTACTTCACCACGTATGACGGCTATCCGCAGCATGAGATTGCTGATGAGTGCCATTTTCTGACCCTTGAAGGTCCACAGTCGTTCTATCACGCTCTCGAAATCATCACAGTCTGCATCTCGTATGTCCCTTCTTCTTGCCGTCTCAAGGCATAATGCCTCGAAAAGTTCCTGGCTGCTTTTGAAAGAAGCATACAAGGATTTCAACTGGGCCTCAAGAATGTGCCTGCATGGCTTCTCTTTATTAAATTTAAAGAAGTCGCATGCCCCCAACGGCTGCCCGTCTTCTCCGGCGCAGTACCACTTTCCATCCGATTCATGGACTTTGTATATCTTGTCAGTGGTTGCACTTTTGATAAAGAAGACGTTCAATCCTTCAGGGATGGTCGTCTGCTTTTGTTCCATAGATTGCTTCGTCGTGAATCAAATCTATCGGCTTAGTCCTTGCAAAGCCATCTGGATAATATCTTCCTCGAATTTGTCCAGCATTGCATCCTGGTCTTGGAAATCAAGTCCCCTGTATTCGTCGATCATGTCCAACAGATCGGTGATGTAGATTCCTTTCTTCCCATCGCGAATCTTCTGCAGCAGAGTCGTCTCATTGACATATTGCTGGATATCCTTCTGCAGTATGGCCATCTCTGCCTTTTTCTCCGTAAGCAGATCCATCGTCTCTTTTATCCGCCGCTCAACGTACGTCATCTCTTTTTGTGGTTGCAGTTGCTCATCGTTGTCGAGCAATGGCTGTGGCGACGTTACCGGACTTGCTTCCAATACCTTCTCTTTTTTAAACATAAGTCTCTTCCTCGCTTCTTTCCCATTTCTATTAAATATCTGCATTATGAATGCCTCATCGCTTTAAATTTTTTTCTTCTTCAATCTTCTTCTGGAAGAACTCCTTCAATGCCTTTGGCGTCGTCCCATATACGGTGAAGGATGTGGTTCTTCCTTTCTGGTTTGTTCCAATCAGGCCTTCCTGCATTATTACATAGACCGAACCAGATGGCTGCCCTCTCCTCTTGTTTTTTTTCTTTTCCAATTCCATCATTTCACCATCCAATGAGATTTTACAATAAACCCTTGCTTCTGATAGAACCCTATCGCTGGATTTTGCACTGCGACGGCTAAACCAATGAATGGAGCGCCCTGCACGCGAAGTCTCTGAATTAGTTCGTCAAGCAGTTTTTTACCAATGCCCATTCCTCGGTATTTCTCAAGCACGTAGATCTCGTCAACGAACCCTTCTTTATCGATTATAAAGACAGGCTCATCTCGTCCTCCGACATGGCCCGTTGCCACTCCTATGACGTCCCCATTATCCATCTCGGCAATGAGGAATATGTTTCCTTTTTTCTTCATGCATTTGCGCTGCGCTTCGATGACTTTCTTCTTTACGACGTCTTTTTCCTTCGTCCTATCGAGGACATTGTAGTTGATGTGCTCTATGCTGCTCTGCCACCACATCTCGAAGAATGCCTCTAAATCGCTTGGCCTTCCGTTTCTTATTTTCATACTATCACCACGGTTCTTCATCTTTTTCATGAACTGGAATTATATACCAGTTACGAAAACCATCTGGAAAGTCATGTTCCATCTCATACGCATCGCGTCTTGATTCTGCTTCGATTCGTTTATGAGTAAAAGCCAACAGCCCTTCGCACTCATATGCTATCACTTGAATGTATTTCTTCATCATAGTTTTTTCCACCCAAGGTTCGTCGCGATATATAGTTCGTTCTTACTGAGCCTCACAACATCCCCGACGCTCATCGATGTATGCACTTGGTTTTCCCGTATCCACTTCTGCCGTTCCAATAATGGATTATGTGAGCCATTCAACAGCGCAAAGATGGAATCGAGATTGTTCCTGTTGATTGTTATCGGCAATTCAACATATTGCTGTTCGACCTGATATATCGATGGCAGCTTCCCTTCCATGACGTCTGTAAGCCAGCCGACGTCCCTCCAAAACAATACTTTTACATCCTTTGACATTATTTTTTCTTTGCCTAAAGTCATTCTATCGTCTCCAATATCGGATATTGGTCTACATTGTGCTGTTGTATCATGTGCCGTCGGCCATGGCGTGTTGCCTGAATATGAGACACTGGCTGAGTTCCTTTTGCTTCACAGTCTCGGCATTTCCAAATCCATTTTCTCATCATCTCACAAGCCCAGGGAAATACTTCTCGACGCAACCGAAATACAGTTCTTCTTCGTCCGATGAAATCATCGTTTTTTCTATACGATCCCTTCCGTGCATTCTCACTTCATCCCGCAAAGCACTCAACAGTTCATCGATTTTCCAGTTACCCGGTTCTCTGTAACTAGGCAAATAATTCGTATGCATCAATTTCAAGAACTGCGCCATCGTTATCTGCCCGCAGGAGAACTTGATGTCAATGGTGATATATCTATATCCGTCATCGGTTTTGTGTACTGTTGGATTCATTTTGTTCCTCCAGCCGTTTCTCCAGCTTCTGACACGCGATGGTCTGCTCGTACAGCTTCTGTTTCACTGAAGCGAAATGGTTGTCCAGCGCCTCTCGTACTATTGCGCTTCTGGTCCCACCAATCCGCTTCTTCTCAATTTCCAATCCTTCTCTCAAATCTGTTGTGAGATAGACAGTTATCTTATCTTTCTGTTTATATTTTTTAATCATTTTAACCTCCTATTTCGCTATCAATATTGCCAACCAGGCAATGAAGAATATCATGCCCAGCAGCCAGGCAATCACGATCAGTGCCAGTATGTTTTTTTCTTCCATTAGCCCACCAGCTCATAGATCCCTTTACGTTTTGGATGATTGCTGTTCTTGCAGACGAATGCCTTCCATTTTTCATCCCAGGCCATCTTTGAAAAGCACTGCGGGCATTCCAACATCAGGATGAGCGTCCTGCCGTTCTTCCTGCACGTCCTCACGAGCGTTGCTGCCATCCTTTTTCCTGGATTCAGACTATCCATGATGAATATCTCGCCATCTGGAAGCACGGGGAGAGTATTCTTCTCTTCCCGTTTCTTTTTCATGCCCCTTTTCAATGCCTTCATCATGATCTTGTCGTGATCCCGTACTGATGCTCCTCGTGCCATTTTCAGTCCCCCACCATCAATTTCAGGAAAGTTACTTTTGCCTGGCTCAATGCATTGAGGTCGTTCGTGGCCACACCCTCTATCTGCGAAAGGATGTTTTCTATGAGATAGTTGTTTAGGCTCTCTTCGATGTACTCTGCATTCTCCTCGACTTTCCTCGTTATCTGTTCGCGTTGCTTTACGTTCATTTTTTCCTCAGTGATCCATCTTTGTTCTGTCGTCGCATTTGAATCTTGGTCGCGTCTCACCGAGCATCCAATACAATTCATCCAGCGATGTTTTTGCTGTCAATTGCATCAATGCCCGTGGTGCATTTACCTGGACTGTCGCGGGCCAGCAATCGAGCACATGAAGATAGCTTTGCGTTATCTTCGTGATGCGCTCTCGAATCTCTTCTTCGGTCTTTGCTATTGTCATTTTTCATACCCCTTTATCGGCTCCAATGCTATGCTCAGTTTTCCTTCCATTCCTACATTCAGCATCCATTCCAAATTCCATTCTTTCATTTTTTTCTTCATTTTTCCTCCAAGTTTTTTCTTCCACAAAATGTACAATATATTTCGATTGGCGGGGATATTGGTTCCCCGCAGTCTGGACAGATTTTTATCTTGAGTTCGTTCATTCCGTCTCCTTTTTGAGCATCTGGTATCTTGTCATGAACGGATTGAAATCGTCCCCTTTATCTCTGATGTCCTCGGTCTTGAGTCCTGGATTATCCGGATTTTCAATCACCTGGTCGATATGATGACATTGCTTCCTATGGAATATCCACACAGGACATGAGCATCCGTAGTTTCCATCTCTATCGATGGCGACAATCCATGTTCTTCCGCTATTTCCTACGACTTCCCATCGTTTCACCCATTTGCTCATGCTACACCTTAATTCCTATCATCTCACAGACCTCTTTGTATCTGTTGAATTCTTCCGATGTCAATTTGCGTTCCAATGATAGTTTGCTCAGTGCCCGTGCTTCTGCACTGTATCGCATATATTCGAAATCTGTTATCGCTTTTTTTGCTTTATTCATGGATTATAGTTCCCCTTCGTACACGAGCTCTATTTCGCTCATAGCAGTTGACACAAAGGCCTTTCGTCCGGGCAGTGTGGTTGCATCCTTCTGTTGAACATTTCTTGCCTTTATTCCAGACCCAGTTCCGTTTTCTTGCTATCGTCGATTTCAACGGCATCATTTCTTCCCCCGAATGTGCAAAACGCCCAACAGGAAAAGACATCCGGCCAGGAAGTTTAATACCGCCATCGTCTCTACGGTGTTGCTGGCGTTATTTGTCACAAAGACCACATCAGATATTATGAGTATTATCCCGCACACGCAGAACAACGCTATTGCGATCAGGTTTTCTTTTTGCATGCTAATTCCATCGCAACTCGTTTCATGATGTCTTCCCCCAGATCAATCATACCGCGTATGTAGAACTCGTAGGCAACATATGTCAGTACCAAGCTCCACGGCAGATAGAAGTGGTTGCAATATTCCTTCTTTGCCAATTCGTCTTTCGTGGCCTTCGCAAATGCTTTCACATCCTCGTTTTTCACATTAGACGTGAAATCGATGAACCGCTCCAAAAACTTATCCGTGATGACACATTTCGTCACCTTCCGCACTTCCATTGTCTCTCTGCCGACTCTACCAAAAGGATACTGTCTGCAGGCTTGCGGCCTTACTTCATGGACATTGCATCGGTGCGTCGTCTTCTCGTAGAACGGGCAGTACGACACGCCCGTTTCCGTAAAGCTTTTTCCATCGACCTCCATCGGGAAATCCAGTTGTATCTTGTCCTCCGATTCCACGAACATGAGGACACGCCCAGGCGACTTCATCATGTCTTCCCCGCTCTTGCTCGATACCTTCGCATTCATCGCTTTCAGATAGTTCTGCTTAGTCTTCGTGTATTTGTTCCTAAATTCGTTCGGTTTCTGTTTCAGATGCTTTGCCAACGTCTTTATCTCAGCTGAATGCACTTCCAGCATCTGGTTTGCGCAACATGATGTCTTGCATTGCGAACAGGCAATTCCATAGAATCTATCTGATATGTAATGGAGCATCTCGTAGATATCGTGGTCGCTCAAGACGCTCCAGTGCTTCGTTTCCATTTTAATTTCTACGTCCATCGTTCATGCCTCCAATTTTCAACTGCTTCTTTACAGTCTGGACAGAGTTTTATTTCTTTTTGCATTTTCACCTCAAATAAAGAAAAAAGAAAGAGCTTTACAGCTCCAGCTTTCCTGTCGTCTGCAGTTGGTTCAACCTGGCTGCGTATTCCTTCTGATTAATCCCTTTGCTGTTGATGCGCTCGATCGGCTTCGAGAAGATATAGTCGTCTCCTTCTGAAATGACGCGCATCTTCCATACACCGAGACCGTATCTCAATCGCGGCATCATTTCCCGCGGGACGGTTATCCTCTTCTTCTTGTCCGAAGATATCTGCAATTTCTCGTCGTATACGCGGACCGTTGCAAAGAAGACCTTTGGATCCTGCTGTTCTGGGATTTTTTCATCTTCCACTTTCTCGACCGGCAATGCAAAGATGAAATCATCTGCTTCCTTTATGACTTCCATCTTCCACATGCCCCAGAGCTCTCGGCGTACCGTGATGTCTTCTCGCTTCTCCCGAGGCAATGATATCCTCTTCGTGATCCCTGCCGCCTGGACATGGATGTTTCCGTCCTTGTAGAAGATCTGCGCGAAGAACGTTTTCTTCTCCGCTTTCTGTTTCTCATGTATCTTCATTATGCGTATCATCGCGGTCCATTCATTGCGGATTCCGATGACCTGAACCGTTACTTTGTCCACTTTGCCCAACAGCTTCTTTTCCTCTTCAGTGATTCGTGGGATTGTCAAGCGGTATCCTGGCCCTTTCGGATGTTGAGGAAGACCGCGTTTCACCGGTACCGTTATCACCGGATAGTTGTCTACGTTCTCTGCCTCTGAAAGACCCGCTTCCTTCATCAGGAAGTTATATCGATCGTCATCTGTCAGTGTCTTTTCACTGTCCTCGAAATTGCAGTTTGGGCATACAATCAGAATTGCACCGCTGATGGTCGCCTCTCGACAGTTTGGGTTCACATTCCCACATATCTCACAGACTTTTTCATGACGGATGACTGGATCCTTTCGCGCTCTCTTCGGGCGGTTCGCCTCTGCCGCTTCCTTTTTCATCCGCTCCATCGTCTCAAGATAGACCTGATATTCGATCAAGGCCATTGCAAGGGGTTTTGTCGATTCCTGGGCGATCATGGTGGCGATCGCCTCATCGGCATTGCCGTGGAATCTTGTGTCGATGTATTTGGCGACGCTTGGGCCTTTTGCCGCGTCCCCGAAATACCCGCTGATGAACTCAGTCAAAGAGTCCTCCATGATGACGGGTTGGTTCATGACGTTCTCGCCCTTGTTTGTGTTGCCGGCGAGCATGACAACATTGTTCTTTTCTTCTTGCATGCTTTATGCCTTCTGCCGCAGTATCCGCTGCGGCGCCGGTCTGGAATACGCCAGATCGTTCCTCATCACTTCACCGAAGTGTGCTGCACGATGGCAGCAGGCTCATCTGTTGGAGTCGAACCAACAACAATTCCTTCGATGGCAAAAATTAAAAAGATGCTTCGCATTCTTCTTATCGTATCACCCACCCTTGCTCGGAAGGGCAAGCGTGGGCCAAAGCATTACGGTGTGGTGTAATAGGACAGCATGATGGGCTCATAACCCATAGGTCCAGTTCGAGTCTGGCATCCGTAATTTATTTATAACAAAAATTAATCAATACGGATTGCATTCTGTTCTTGCCGGTGAGAAGATATGGCCGATTGGAAGAACAAGATATATTATGGGGACAATCTCGACATCTTGCGAGACAAGATTTCTGATGAATGCATTGATTTGATTTATCTTGATCCACCGTTCAATTCCAAGCGGGCGTACAATGTCATCTATAAGGAAGCGAACGGACAGGATTCACAGGCACAGATGAAAGCATTCGATGATACGTGGAAGTGGAATGCGGAAGCAGAACAGATGTACAAAGAACTCATTCAGAACTCCACTGACAGAATTTCCAATACGATTGAAGCGTTCCATAAGATTCTTGGCACGACCGACATGATGGCGTATCTCACGATGATGACACCGAGATTGATTGAATTGCACAGA
>Ga0209777_10005281_pt1 | contig 14962 bp, 13 predicted proteins | sample FrelakmetHBP12HB_FD_187147 | JGI IMG/M metagenome (GOLD analysis project Ga0209777, IMG submission 187147) | Freshwater lake sediment microbial communities from the University of Notre Dame, USA, for methane emissions studies -HBP12 HB (SPAdes)... | ecosystem: Environmental > Aquatic >... | reverse complement strand
AGAAGCGATTCAGCGAAGTTGGGAATTCCTCGTGGATGAACTCTGATTCGATCCAAAAAAATTGGCAGTAACGGTCTTTGAATGAGACAAGGATACATCGAGAGATGAGGAAACAGCGTGATATTGGAAAACTGTAGGAATACCTGAAGATAAAATCGCCTATATGCCGGCAGAGAATAATCGACGAAGTCCTGGACCGGTCGGACCTTGCGGACCTGATACCGAAATATTCTATCGGGTAGGGAAAGCTAAACTTCCTCCCAAGGATTCTAATCCAAGGACCGATGAAGATAATTGGCTGGAAGTATGGAATAATGTGTTTATGGAGTTTTATCGTGATGAAAAAGGCAAGCTGACAAAATTAAAAAATCAGAATGTAGATACGGGAATGGGATTTGAAAGAATGTGTACTGTCTTGCAACAGAAGGAATCTGTTTTTGATACGGATATTTTCGTCTCGTTGATTGATCTTATAGAAAAAACGCTTGATATCACGTACAAAGGGAATGAAAGAAGATGCAGGATCATCGCTGATCATATCAGGGCGGCATTCTTCCTTATTCTCAATGATATCATCCCTTCCAATGAAGGGAGAGGATATGTTCTCAGAAGATTGATCAGAAGGATGTATTATAATTTTATGCTCTTGAAACCGGTTGCTGAGGAAGTGTTTGATTCCTTTGTAACCACCATCGTTACATTTGTTGATGCATTGATGGAAATGAAAGCGAACACCAAAAGTATTAGCACAGTAGTGATCAAAGAAGTGCATCAGTTCCAGAAAACCATCACTCACGGACAGAAATTGCTTGATGAGCTTATCATATGAGCGAGTAAGAAGACTATTTCAGGAAAAGATATTTTCAAACTCTATGATACTTTCGGATTCCCACTGGAATTGACCAAGGAGATTGTTGAAGAACACTGATTGTCGCTCGATGTGAAATGATTCGAAAAAGAGATGAAAGCACAACAGGAAAGATCCCGTGCATGATCCAAGGATATGTTCAAACAGTGAATAGATCGAGCAAGCTATCTGCAATGAATTCCACCTACGATTTTCGTTTGATACCAAACCTTGGAATCTGATGGTATGAAATTATTGAAGGATTTTGAAGCAGCATCCCAAAGGATACTCGTCTTTGATAAAACTCCATTTTACGCGGAAAGCTGAGGTCAAACGTGAGATAGGTGAGTTGTAGTGTTGGATGACGGCAGGGAGGTGAATGTCGTTCAGGTTCAGAAATATAATTGAATTTTTCTTCATTTTGTCGAATAGATTTATTCTTAAAAAATTATATGAGCAGGGATGTCTTGTTGAAAATATTATGATTGTTGGTTTTGGCTTCAGGAGAATTCTTTTCAATCTATGGGGAGATGATAGCATCAAAAAATGGATGGAATATTAATCTGCTTATCAAGCCTTCTTTGATCATAATTGTCGCATGAATATTATTAATGCTAGGATACCTCTTATCTTATATGTTTTTTAAAAATATCTGGATAGTTACGGTTATCTCATTTACTTCTATCCTTATAATAGAGCCGATATTGGCTTGGTGATTTTTTCATCAGATACCGACTAAATGACCGATTATTGGTTTTATCTGTGGAGTAGTGTGAATGTTTGCTACGATTTTTTTGTAGAAAATAATTTGTCTTTATATTGTGATTGTTCATGATAGAAAATGAATCTTCTTATATCGTTCCAAAATTTCCTTCTTCTTTTCCTTCCAAAGACGAACGCAAAGGAATGTGTGGAATGTACGCTCTCAAAGCGGTAATTGAATGATATAACGGAAATCAGATAAATAATTATAGGAATTATGCAAGCGGATGGTTCAGCAGAAAAACCTGATATATGCTTCCTTGAGGATTGATGAGAGTATTGAGGCAATCATGATTGCCATCCAAAAGAATCCATTGCAGATGGATGAAAAAAGAGAAAAAAATCGAAGTTCTTAAATCTCTCTTACATAAATGACCTGTCATTCTCCTTATCTCTCATGCCTATAACAGCAAGAGAAATTTTTCTTTTCGTAGGGCATTTACCTTACAACATTATATTAGTTTACGGTGATATGATGATGAAAAACGTATCTTCTATGTCTATGATTCCAATACGGAAAAAACGCACCACAAATGAAGTACGCTGCCTGTAGGGAATATTATCCTGGAATATGATAGATTGTTTCGATACTGGCGTCTTGGCGGTCGAGGATTTTATAGAAATTTCGGTATATCCTCTAGTCTATCTTATTGTATCTAGGGAAAAACGTATAAACGATCTTATAAAACGAATCAATGACTTTATCGAGTCATTTTTCTTGTTTGAGCATCCTTTCCGTGAGGATTCATTCCAGCTTAAACATTTCTTGTTCTACCTTACTGCCTGTTTCCTGGAATTCCTTGCTTGCATTTTCTCCTTCGTTGAGTGTCCTGAACTTCCAAAATAGTTCATTATACACTTCAAAAAATCTTTTGAAGAGCTGACCTCATTTAGTCTTGTTCATGCCTTCTATCTTTTCGGCGATATAATCGTTGATGATATGCTGGATATCTATTTTCTGTTCAGGAGAAACACTTTTGAATATCGGACCGAATATTTCATGATGTTCTAAATCGGAAAAATACGGGATATATCATTTCTTTTCTTCGATGTTTATGATGATATTTCTGATCTGGTCTGTTTCCTGTTGGTTCATAACAAACGACTAACGATAAAAACGATGAAACGATTATTTTTTCCATTTGAGCCAAATATTCTTGAGAGCGTTGAGACCTAAAGTAGATAGCATAAATCCTAGTGTCGGCACGATAGCATTGATTCGTGGTTGAGGGAGTTTTACTGTATAGAAAAATATAACTATGACAGCGTAGGTGAGCAGCATGATGATTATTTTTCTTGCTAAGCTTGTCTCTCGAGCTTTATCAGCTTCTACACGTCTGTTTCTCGCTTTGAGCTTTTCTATCTCTTTCTGAATGTCTTGCATGGAATTTTGATAACTAAATATACCGAACTGCGTCGGTATTGGTGCGACGTTTAAAATCCCTCAAAAATATCGGGATTTCATAGCGTCTTACCAAAAATCCTCTAAGGAGGACTTCTTGATGGCTATATTATACTAATTTTTCTGATTAATTTCAATGGGAAATTCTTTTTAACGGATATCCGCTCATTCCAGATAAAATCATCCATTGAAGGTATCTTTCCTGATCTTTCCTACCAATGCTACCGGTGTCTCTCCATGACGTGCAATTAATTCTTCTACTTCATCTCATCTTCATCGAAACATAGTAGTGAGTTTTTTGTCGCCAAATATACCGTGGATTTTGAGATGGCATTTGCCTTTTGTTCATACCTTTTCTATCTTTTTTATGCTAACGTTCTCCAAAAGGAATATCGGCTCTTCATTCCCTTCACCGAACGGTGCTAGTCTATCTATATTAGTAAGCGTAGCATTATTTCGTTCGTGTTCGTAGATTTTGGTATCGACTTTGATGGACTTGATTAGATGATCATCACTGATGCATTGTTCGCAATAGTCGTTGAATTTCTTAATGAGTTTATCTAAGTTTTCTAACTTTACGGTTAATCCACCGGCTCATCTGTGACCGCCGAATCTTACGAGCATATCTCAAGCGCTTTTGAGCATATCGATGACGCTGAAATAGTCCGGACCTCTGAGCGAAGCAACAGCTACCTGTTTTTCCTGATCGATTTTCATGATCATAGAAGGCTTGTTGTATTTTTCCGTGATTCTTCCTGATACAATACCGACGATTCCTTCATGAAACTCTTCGTGATATGCTATCAGTATTTTCTTTTCTAAGTCCAACATAGTTTCAGCTTCTTTGAACATGCGTTCTTGTATCTGTCTTCTTTCGGTATTGATGAGTTCTAGATTATCCAGATATTCCGCTTGTTTTTCCCCGGAATAGAGGAGTGCATAGAGACTGTCATAGGGAGATCTGATTCTGCCTCCCGCGTTGATCCTTGGTCAGATGATATATCAGATATGATAGGTATCTATCGTTCATTTGATCTTCAGAAAATCCAAAAATCACTTCAGCGAAGCTGACAAGTGTTTGCGAGAATTCAAAAGTTCCAATCATTTTTTTACCATCATCCTATTCTCATTAACCAAAGGGACAACATCAGCTACGGTTCAGATGGTTACGATAGGAAGAAAATAATTGAAGATATGATTTTTCTCTTTTTGATCAAAGTTAGACTTTGTTAATAATGCGCAGATAAGTTTGAATGTCACGCCTACGCCTGCTAATCCCTTGAAGGGATAATTGGGAGAAATTACGGGATTCACGACCGCCACAGCTTCAGGAATATCTTCCAAGTCTTGATGATGATCGGTGATGATGAGATCGATTCATTGTTCTTTGGCATAGATTGCTTCTTGCAGTGAAGCGATACCGTTATCTACCGTGATAATGAGATTCACTCATTTTTTCTTGATATCATCGATATGCTCTTTCTTGATGCCGTAGCCTTCCTTGATCCTATCCGGATATTGGATGCTGACGTTCTTATATTTCAGGAATCTGGTGATGAATTCATACAGGATATAGCTTGAGGTCACTCCATCGACGTCGTAATCTCAGAAAATCATTATTTTCTCCTTATCTTTTATCGCAGCAATGATCCTTTCTACAGCCTTATACATATCGTTGAGCAGGAATGGGTCCAGCCGGTAATCGCTGAGCTTGGGATCCAAAAAAGAGCCAACGTTGTCGTTGATTCATCTTACAATAAATAATCTAGTCAACAGATCTTCGTCTGGATTGTCGTGCACTACGTGATAATTCATATTCGGATATATGTGAGAAGTTTGAAACAAATTTAGTGCTTAAACTATGTTGTGTGAGCATTGTAGATTTTTATAGTGGAATTACAAACAAAAAAATCCCCGGAATACTCGGGGATGTGATTTATGATTATGTTGATGTCGTTATTGTTACAACATACCTGCTGTTTTCATTGCTTGGGTGAATCCGGAGAATTCTTTTTTGAGTATCTGTAATTTATTATCTCGTCTTTCTTTCTCTTTTTTCACCATTTTCCTCATCTTTTCTATTTTTTTCTGATTTATGAAGTATAATGCTTCTAAGGTGGTTTTACGTCCCCGCATATTTCTCCATCTATCTTTTTCTATCTGTTCTTTATTTATTTTGACCATTTTGCAATCTGTTAACCACCAAATCTCTTCGTCAAAATTTTTAACGTAGTGAGATCCAGTCCAACCTGAGAGTATTTGGAATGTTCCACTGTTTTTTTCGTGAACTTTAACAATTTCGTGGATACTGTTAGAGGCGAACTGGCTACCGCTTATTTCTACCAAAAAGATCTGATTGTCTTTTAAGTCTGAAAATTTTATTTTTTTCATATGTTTTTTATTTTTATTGGCTTTTATTTTGATTTATACTATACATATTATTTGTTATTTTGCAAGAATAAAAAAACACTGAATGGAATACCATCAGTGTCTCTCCCTTTTTATTATATTTTATTTGTACACAACTTTTTAACGAGAGAGCATCGGGTTAGGCTTCATACAGCCTACAGTAATAATTAACAGAGCTGATTATTGATGTAGATTATAAGAACCGATACTCTCTCTGGGTCCATCTGATCTTATTGGGTATAAGATCTAGATAGTGTTTAAGGAGGAAATACCTCCAACATAATTACCTATACCAAGGATGTATAGTGAAGCCTTACGATAAGTAACTATGTTATCTTAATTATACCCTGGATTTGTAGATATGCAAAAGTTTGAGAGTATTATTTGTATTTTTTACTCTTTTACGATTGACTTATAAAAGAATATACACCTGAAATGTATATAATTATTTATTTGCTAACGAAATGTTATCAAGCTATATTTTTCCAGTCTTCCTTGAATTCGTCCCCATAATAGATTTCGAAGACAAAGTCGGAAAACTCGTTTTTGAATTCTTCTTCACTTATTCCTGCCTTGTAGAGGAGATTGAATATGAATTCCTGAGGATCTGGCAAATCTTCCCGGACAGAAGGGAGAAAAGTCGCTTGCTTGTATCCCAGCTTGATGATCAATCCGCAATGTTCTTTCTCTAGAAATTCAAGCAGTTCTGTAGAATCGGCGAATTTCTTTTGATAGGTAGTGGAAAGGATGGTGATTCAGATATTGATGTCGTTGTTTTCTATCTCGAACATGGTCAATGAATTGAATCTTGGATCTTGGAAGGCGGCATTCTTGGCGTTGGCGATTATATCTTGTGAAAGCTTGATATACGGGATGACGGTCCCTATACAACCTCTGAGTTCATTATTCATCTTCAAGGTAACGAAACACGCTCTTTTTTGACCGAATTGCTCGTCATTGAGTTTGATCTTCTTGGGGTCGCCGAGTCCGAATTCTTCTAATATGGACGATTTAGCTAGCTGAAGGCATGTTTGCTGGAATGCGTTCATGGTATATTGAAAGCGAGTAAATACTTGTGTACGTCATTTCGAACGTAGTGAGAAATCCCTGTAAATATAGCGTAGATTTCTCACCTGCTTTGCAGGTTCGAAATGACTATCCATGGTAAACTACGGATCAATATCCTACGACACGGGATTTGTCTCCGGCAGTATCGCCGCTATTTTTGTACTCAAGGATTTCTGGCGTCCGTTTCGCTTTGATGGCTATCTGAGTCAATGCTAATCGTGGATGGATACCACAAGCATCCGCTTCATGGACGATCTTGTTGATATCTTTGTCGACAAAATCACTGAGGGTCTCTTCATCTGTCTTCACTGCATTGCTATATTCCATGAAATGACTCAAATCCGAACTGACGATGAAAAACATTCCTTCTTTCTTTGAGAGTTCGAATAATATATTCCCGATTTCTATCGGATTCATGTTACCGAAAACCAATGGTAATATTTTATATGGTCACTGAGCAATATATTGCAGGAAGGGGAGTTGCACTTCATAGGAATGCTCCTGGTCGAAAGCAGCCGGAACGAAGGAAAAATAGTCCGGATATTCGTTTATCAAATTTTTTCCTAATGTCATATCGGTATCTATAGCACCTAATGGCGTTTCGAATTTGTCGAATAATCACACGGATACTCCTTCGAAGTATTCATAGTGACTTGGCGCCATGATGACGAAGGTCTTGGGAACGATTTTCCGATTATCCTTCAATGCTTGATAACTCCATGCGGCGACTTGTCCAGAATAGATATATCAGGCATGCGGCGCTACGATAGCTTTGAGTTTGCTTATCTTGGCTTTCAATTTCACGTTGCTGAAAAATTCTTCCATCATCTGTATGATAGCTTCCTTGCTGGAAGGGTAGAATGCTCAGGCAACGTTAGGTGATTTAATCATGATTGAAATATATGCATGTCTATCAAATTTTCAATAATAAAAAAAAGAGGCTGGTATATCAGCCTCAATACATTACTTACCGTACTTTTGTATCATCCATTTGAAGATTTCTTCAATAACGTTATCGTCACTAAAAAATCTGTTTATTGATAATAGCCATTCGGCCTGTTCCGATGCAGAATCCCAATAGTGTTCCCAACGATCGGAAATGCCAAAGGTAATCGTTGATGTGCCTCTATCATCCTTATACAGAGCTACCAAAAGTTTTTTGGTTTTGTGTATGAATGTGCCGTTTGTTACAATGCCGCTTTGTATATCCAAACCTGTCGCATTATCGATAATAGAATCGCTCAAGCTTGAGCCTCTACGTTTTGAAATGACTATGCTTTCAAATCCTAAATTTTGTAAAGATTTTAATGTTATTTCCATCGTTTTTTTATTTTTTATATCATATTTATTTTATGTTTTAAATCAATCTATTTGATTTACACCAATCCTTGCTGGATCATGGCATCAGCCACTTTCTTGAATCCTGCAATATTCGCGCCTTTGATATAATTCACATAATCTCATTCTTTGCCGTATTGGATGCATTGTGCGTGGATAGTCTTCATGATGTTCTGTAATCTCTGATCCACTTCTTCACTGCTTCGTGACAAGCGTAATGAATTCTGAGACATCTCCAATCCTGAAGTTGCCACTCATCATGCGTTGGATGCTTTCCCTGGCGAAAATAATATTTTCGCTTGGTGGAAGACTTCTATCGCTTCAGGTGTGGATGGCATATTCGCTCATTCACCGACGACAATGACTCCGTTTTTGACTAAGAGTTCTGCGTCGCTTTTGTCTAATTCGTTCTGTGTCGCGCATGGCAAGGCGATGTCGCATTTCACTTCCCGTGGCTTTTTGTTCTCGATGAATTTCGCTCCGAATTTGTCGGCGTATTCCTTGATTCTTCCGCGAGTATTGTTTTTCAAGTCTTTCAAAAATTCTAGCTTCTCTTGCGTGATTCCACTTTCGTCATAAATATATCCTGATGAGTCGGAAGCCGTGACGACTTTAGCTCATAAGTGGATGCATTTCTCTATCGCGTATTGCGCGACATTTCCTGAACCGGAAACAACTACTGTCTTTCCTTTCATACTATCTTTCTTCATCGCTAACATTTCTTGGACGAAATAGACTAATCCGTATCAGGTTGCTTCTGTTCTGATTAAGCTTCCTCATCGATTAAGTCCTTTACCGGTCAATATGCCCGTGAATTCATTTCTGATTTTTTTGTATTGTCCGAAGAGGTAACCGATCTCTCTTCCACCGACTCCGATGTCGCCAGCTGGTACGTCGGTATCTGGTCAGATATGTCTTTGTAATTCTGTCATGAATGATTGGCAGAATCTCATCACTTCAGCATCTGATTTATCATGCGGATCGAAATCACTTCCTCCTTTTCCTCATCACATAGGTAATCATGTCAAAGAGTTTTTGAAGATCTGTTCGAAGCCGAGGAATTTAAGAATAGAAAGTGTGACGGTCGGATGGAATCTGAGTCCTCCCTTGTATGGTCCGATAGCACTATTGAATTGAACCCTATATCATTTATGTATCTGGATTTTTCCTTCATCGTCCACCCATGGAACTCTGAACATGATTGTCCTTTCCGGTTCGACTAATCTTTCGAGGATGTTCTCTTTCTGATACTGCGGATTCTGTTCTACAAATTCTTTGATAGAGTCTACGACTTCTTCTACTGCCTGGATGAATTCAGGTTCGTTAGGGTTCTTTTTCTGTACATACTGTACAAAGGCTTTCGTGTCAAACATTTTACATAATTATATGATAAAATTTACTTACATACTTGTGTGCAGACTTTGAGACTTTTATTGTTCATCAGTACATCAGCTACTTTCTTGTGGGCACTTCTCAGTATTCTACAAAAGGTAGGAGCAGAGATTTTCATCTTCTTGGCTGCGGCTATCATCGCCAATTTTTCATGATCGGACAATCTGATGGCTTCGTATTCGTCGAGTCATAACTCAATGATTTCCTTGCTTCATTTGCTGAGCAGGGGACCGAAGAGATGACAGACCGGTGCACATTTGATATGCCTTTCTTTTTTTGTTCTAGCCATTTAAAATTAATTAATAATGAAAAATGAATGATGAATAATGTAGGAATTGTAAATTTATGAACTATTGTGTCCAATGTAGTAATGAAATATATTTCATAATCAAGAGAAAATATATGTTTAACTTTTTTTCCGTTTTTTGACTATTTTAACTATCTCCCAAAAGATAAATCATAGCGAGCTAAGTCCGATGATTTGTAGCCAGTTGATGAATGAGAGAGGAGTGAATCTGAAGGCGATATGCAAAGGCGTATACATGACAAGAAGATGCAATCACAAGGCAACAGCAACGCTTCCGATGACATATCGATTGATCTTAAGTTCCCATATATTGTATTTGTCACTTCTGACGGTGAAGACCAGAAAAAGTTCAAAAATGATGGCGACCGTGATGACGATCGTCCTTGCTTTATCGATTCCGTTCACATGATATTCTCAGAGGAATAAGAACAAAGAAATGATGGTTGAGATGATAGTAGTGATGATGATGAATCACCATGCACCTGAGAGGATATGCTCTTTCTTCGCTCTAGGTTTTCTGAGCATGATATTTTTCTCCGCAGGATCTAGTCCGAGTGCTATAGCTGGCAGGGAATCAGTGACAAGATTGAGCCGTAGGATCTGTACCGGTAGCATAGGCAGCGGCAATCACATAAAGATAGTTATCGTTATTACGAGGATCTCGTCAAAATTCGCTGAAAGCAGAAGCTTTACGAATTTCTTGATATTATCGTACATAACTCTGCCATAATGCACTGCATTCACTATCGATGCGAAATTATCGTCAACTAATATCATATCAGCAGCCTCTCTGGCGACGTCGGTTCACTTGCGTGACATGGAGATTCCGATATCCGCTTTCTTGATCGCTGGGGCGTCATTCACACCGTCTCACGTCATAGCCACGATTTCTCCTCTTGCTTGCAGTTCAGTCAGTATTTTCACTTTATGTTCTGGATTCACTCTGCAATAGATATTCACATGTTCAATCGCCCAATCCCGATTTTCAATTCATTCCAAGTCTTTTCCTTCCATAATCTCCCCTTTGATTCCTATATCTTTCGCAATCTGGGCAGCTGTCTCTTTCTGGTCACCGGTAATCATGATGACCCTGATTCACGCTTTCTGGCAGGTCGCTAACGCTTCATATACTTCTTCTCTCGGTGGATCGATCATTCACATCAATCATACGAAAACGAAATCTTTCGTTTCGGTCTTGTAGGCGAATCATAATACTCTGAGCGCTTTGGATGCCATCGTAGTATTTTTTGCGAGCAGTTTTTCTTTCTCTTGGTCTGTCAATTCTACTATCTTATCATTGATATGAATATGTGTGCACATGTTCAGCACCACTTCAGGAGATCATTTGAGATATTCGATTCATTCGTATTGAGTGATCATAAATTTCGTTGATGAATCAAACGGGATTTCTCAGATTTGTTTCTGACCGCCTTTCACACCGCCATGCAGCGAGACATCAAGCAACGCTAATTCAGTAGGATCTCCAATATCAGGAAGGACTGCATTATTACAGTTGCTCGCGATTTCAAAAATCAGTTTTAATTCGTCATGATGTATCTTTTTGTCATTGATAGAGAAATGTCATCCGTCTCCGGTATGATGAGCTTTGATGTCGTGATCGTTGACGAAAATATCTGTCACGGTCATTTTATTCTGTGTCAGTGTTCATGTCTTATCTGTACATATTACTGTTGTGCTTCCTAGCGTCTCTATCGCTTTAAGTTTTCTGACGAGCACATTTTTTTTGTACATCTTCTGCACTCACAATGCCAATACGATAGTCACGACTGCAGGCAATCATTCGGGGATGGCGGAGACAGCGAGTGAAATAGATGTCAGCAACATTTCAAACCATTGCATCTGTCTGAGTATTCCTATCACAAAAAGAATTCCGCAGATTACGAGAATGATGATTCATAGTTGTATGCCCAAGGTTTTAAGCTTTTTTTGGAGCGGGGTAATATTTTCGGAAGTGTTTTGTACCATATTGGCTATCTTTCATAATTCAGTCTGCATTCATGTTTCTGTCACAATTCCTGTAGCCTTGCCTGTTGTTATAGTAGTACCGGAAAAGAGCATATTGTATCTTTCTCCAAGCTGAACTGTTCATGTGATGATTTCAGCATTCTTATTCACTGGTACGCTTTCTCACGTGAGAATCGATTCGTCCGCTGCAAGTACAAAACTTTCAATGATTCTGATATCTGCACATACTTTATCTCCCGATTCAAGGAGGATGATATCGCCAGGGACAAGTTCAGCGGCAGGGATTATGTGCTGTTTTCAATTCCTTATCACTTTCGCTGTAGGTGAACTTAATTTTTTGAGCATTTGGATGGATTTTTCTGCTCTATATTCCTGGAAAAATCATAGCAATGCATTCACTATGACGATCGCTGCGATAACTCGTGCATCAATGAATTCACCAACCAAAAAACTGAGCAAGGTGGCTCAGATCAAGACAATAACAATCGGATCCGTAAATTGGGAAAGAAATAATTTAAGCAGAGTGAAATGCTTCTCCTGTTTCAGCTCGTTCTTGCCATATGCTATTAATCTTTTGCTGACTTCATCAGAAGAAAGCCCAGCTGTAGGGCTGGATTGAAGTTCGTGAAATACGGTTTTGATAGGTTTTTGATAGAACATTATGTTATCCGCCAAAGGTATGTGAAATAAATATTCCTACGAAGTATGTTACAATTATTACGATGCCTGCAATTCATACATGTTCAAAGATGCCGTACCAAATATTTTCCTTCTGTCTTTTCGCTATATATCAGCTCAGGATGCTGAGCAACAATAATCACCAAATTGTACTCACTATTGTCGCCGTAATCAAACTTTCAAACATAAGTACAGGAATAGCAAATGTCAGTGCCACAAGAAATTTTGCGATAAAGGTCGCAAAAGTGGATTCCCGAATTTCTTTGGTCTTATTCTTTTTATCAGATTCTTCAGAAATATGCACTCCAAGTGCATCAGAGAACGCATCAGCGATAGCGATGGTCAATATTCCTCCTATGACTGCAATCTTCATGTGTGTTCCGAAACTCAATCAGACCATGAGTCCCAGTGTGGTGATGATTCATGACGTTGTTCCAAATGCCAATCAAGTCTTGAATGATTGTTTCATAAAATATGTAAAAAAATAAAATTACTTTATTCTCCCCGTCTTCCAGCTATTTTAGCTCAGCATTTCGGGCAGATGCCGTTTTTGAAATTCTCATCTACGTGTATGGAATATCCTGTTCTAGAAATCACATGAAGTCAGCATTTCGGGCAGATAGTATCTTCATGTCCGTTATTGTAGATGTTGCCAAGATAGATGTAATTCAGTCAGATTTTTTTTCCTATATCATATCATTTCTGCAATAATTCCAACTTGGTTTCAGGAACATCCAACATCTTATATGCCGGATAAAAGGCTGATAAGTGCCGTGGCATGCCAGGAGAGACACTATAGATGAATTTCGCTATTCATTCCAAAATTTCATCCTGATCATTGTATCCAGGAATAACTAACGTCGTCACTTCCGTCCGGATATTGTGCTCGTAGCATCGTTTCACGTTATCCAATACCGGCTGTAATCTTCCTCCGCAGATATTTTCATAGAAATCTTCGGTATATCATTTGATATCGATATTGACGGCATCGACGAGTTTCTCTATTTTTTCCAGACATTCCTTGGACATGAATCCGTTGGTGACCCGGACATTCTTTATTCCATGTTTTTTCGCTAACTTCATCGTGTCATAGGCGTATTCAAAAAAGACGGTCGGTGAGTTATACGTGTAGGCTATGCTTCAAATGTTATTTTCCAGACAATAGTCTACGATTTTTTTCGGTGACCGTGATTCACCTTCGTTTACGATTTCCGGGAATTCCTTGGCTTGAGACATCTGCCGGTTCTGGCAGAATTTACACGTGAAATTGCATCATGCAGTTCCGAATGAGAAGATGTTCGTTCCTGGAAAAAAATGATATAACGGTTTCTTTTCCATCGGATCGATATTCACTCCTAATGCTTTTCCGTATACTAACAGATAAAGCTCGCCATCTTTGTTTTGACGGATGCCGCATTTCCCTGTGTTACCCGGAGCTATGGTACAGTAATGATTACATACCTGACACATTACGTTCTGGTTCGGTAATTTTTTATACAAGGTTGCTTTTTTTGCCATTTTCTTGTAAAAGAAAAAGATAAATGAGTGTTGTCCATACTATATGCATTATTGCAGGGTTTTCAAATCAATATATCGTTGAAACATTCCGAAAAAAGAATATATTCAGGATGATTTATTTTTCTTATTATCGGCATGAAACATTTCATCACCTGTGAATCTGCTTTACCGTGACATCCTGATAAAGTTTGTGATCAGCTTGCTGATGTTGTTTTGGATGCTTGTCTGAAACAGGATCCCATGAGCAGGGTAGCATGCGAAATGCTGATTACGAATAAGACGTTGGTCGTAGCAGGAGAGATCACCACTACAGCAAAGCTCGATGTTGAAAAACTCCTGAGAAAAAAAATTGTCGAGATAGGCTATGATAGCGATGAAAAATGTTTCAATGGAAAGACATGTAAGATCATCAATCTGCTCCATCATCAATCTCCGGATATCGCTGTAGGCGTGAATAAAGGCGGTGCTTGAGATCAAGGTATCATGTACGGATATGCGACATCAGAGACTGACCAATATCTTCCGCTTCCTTTTGTTCTGGCAAATGATTTAGCGAAAAAACTCGCTGAGGTAAGACGCAAAAAAATCATTCCTGCTTTGTATCCTGATGGCAAGACACAAGTTACGGTAGAATATCACGATAAGAAATCTATACGTGTTCATGCAGTTGTTGTTTCTGCACAGCACAAGAAAAATGTCGATCAGAAAAAACTGCATGAAGCTATCATCCAGAAAGTCATCAAACCTGTGCTTGGAAAACGGATGGACAAGAAAATAGAGATTTTTATTAATCCTACGGGTGTTTTTGCAATATGATGACCAAAAGCCGATACCTGACTTACGTGAAAGAAAAATATCATTGATACCTATGGAGGTAGAGCTAGGCATGGTGGCGGTTCATATTCAGGAAAAGATTGCACCAAGGTAGATAGGAGCGCTTCATATATGGCGAGATATCTAGCTAAACATGTTGTTGCCAGCGGATTGGCTAAGGAGTGTGAAATCCAGATCTCTTATGTTATCGGCATCAAGGATCCTGTGAGTTTGGATATCGATTGTTTCGGTACGGAAAAAATTCCTTTGCAAACAATTCTTGCTGCAATCCAAAAACACTTTGACCTCACGCCGCAAGGCATGATAAAAAAACTCGGTCTGAGAAAACCTATTTTTGAAAAAACCGCATTATACGGTCATTTCAGTGATCCAAAATATCCACGGGAAAAATTATCCGATATATCTTTCTTTAAAAAATTAT
>Ga0209777_10005280_pt1 | contig 14962 bp, 10 predicted proteins | sample FrelakmetHBP12HB_FD_187147 | JGI IMG/M metagenome (GOLD analysis project Ga0209777, IMG submission 187147) | Freshwater lake sediment microbial communities from the University of Notre Dame, USA, for methane emissions studies -HBP12 HB (SPAdes)... | ecosystem: Environmental > Aquatic >... | reverse complement strand
ATGTCAGCCCCCAAAGGATATCGGTGTTCTGCTTCGAGTCCGAGACCATCTGGGGGCTGACATCTGGTGTGGGGTCATTGGTGACCCTTATATCATTGGACCAAAAGAGGCCGTCCGGGGTCGCCAGGGTCCTTGCTTTAATCTCGTGGGTCCCGCCAGCCGCTGGGGCAAAGGTCGTGGCGCACATCAGCAAGGTAAAGATAACGCTCAGGAACATTTTCCCTTGGTCTTTCATAGATGTCGCACCCTAAGGACCCTCTATCTACTTCTATAGTGACTGATTTTGATAAATATATATTGGTACATCCCGTCTAATTACGGGATTTCTAAGGAAAACGAATCTTGAAAAGACAATAGAAATTTGTTAGAAAAGATAAAAAACAAAAGGAAAGAGAGGGGCCCTTTCGGGCCCCTCATTGCTTGGCTCTATTCGTTCTTGCGCCTGGTGGCGACAACGACTGCGACTGCCGCGAAAGCGACCAGGAACAGGATAGGCTCGAAGCCGGGCACGAGCCCGCCGCCGGACCTTACCGTTACCTTGTCGACCTTCTGGTTGTCGTCCTCGTTGGTCTCGATGACCTGGTCGTCTGGGTCGATCTTGTAGGTCAGCTTGTAGGACCCAGAGTGCGTTGGGATCCAGGGGAAGACCACGGTCTTGTTGGTGTCGCCAGCGAACCTCTCCAGCACGAGGCTGCCCGCGGGGGTGCTGCCATCGTAGAACCTGATGGTAACATTCTCGCAGTCGACCTTGCCGGTGTTCCTGACCTGCACTTCGATGGACACTGCCTTCTTGACCACTAGCGTAGAGGGCGAGTAGGTGACCTTCTCGATGGACAGGTTCGGCTTCTCGACATCTATGACCAGGGACACATCGTCCTGCATTCCGACAGAGGAGGTGCCCACGACCGTGAAGGGTAGTTCCGCGGCTGCCGTTGTGTAGGGTATGGTCAGCAGCAGCGAGACCTTGTCTTGCTTCCTTGCGTCAAGGCTTACCGAGTTCGTAACCTGGTTGTTATAGATGAACTCGTACTTCCAGTCGGTCGGGAGGCCGGTTGCGTCCAGCGTGATCGTGTCGGGCCCGTTGCCCGGGTTCCTCACGATTATCGTGAAGAACACGACCCTGCCGGGGCTCCCGAGCTGCTTGGACAGCGTCGTCGTAACATCGATGGCGTAGATCTGGTTGACCACCGTTGTCACGGCCACTTCGTAGGAGTTCCCGCGGTCATCGGCCAGCTTGCTGACCACATCATAGACGCCCGCGAGCTCGCTCTGGGGCACCTGGATCTCCAGGAGGTAGGTTCCCTGCTTGCCTGGGTTGATGAGGAGGTCCTCGATGCTTGTGCCGGCGCTCGTGTATTTAACGGTCCAGCCTACTGGGAGCTTGGACTCCTGGAGCTTGAGGTCCTCGACGCCGTTGCCGTTGTTGGCCACGGTGACCTCGTAGGTGGCAGTGTTGCCTGGGTTGACAGAGACCCTGTCCGGGGCCGCCGATATGTCAAGCTTGTGTATCTGGTTGCATATCGTGGTGGCCTGGACATCGGCCTTCTGAGTCCTCTGGTCGTTGTAGCCCGAGACCCTGACAACGAGCCTGGAGTTGGCCAGGCAGGTGGCCGGGGGCTGCACCGTCAGCTTGACGGTGTCCTGGGCGTTGGCCGCGAGGCCTACGCTGTTGCGGTCCAGGAAGGCGGTCCAGTCGCCCGTGCCCGACACTATCTCGAGCACGATGACAACGATGCCTGGCATGTTGCCCTGGTTGGACACAGTTATAGTGAAGTCTGTGGAGTTACCTGGGTCCACGTACTTCTCCGGATCTAGGATATCCAGCTTCAGGAACATGGTCGGGCTGACCATCGTGTGCGTTATCGCATTGCCCTTGATCTGGGGCCTCTCGGAGGAGCGGCCTTCGACCATGACCATGCCGATCTCGTTGGCCAGGGCGTTGCCTGGGGGAGTTACGGTCAGGGTCACCTGAGTGGCGGTCTTAGGCTTGAGCAGTACCTCCATTATAGAGAGCTTGTAGTCCCAGTCGGCCGGCCCTTCGGTCGTGAGCAGGACATCCTCTTCCAGGTCACCGGCGTTCTTGACGTTGATCTGGTATTCGGTCGCCTGCCCTGCACCCGTCACATGGACGTTGTCTGCGCAGTTGAGCTCGATGCGGCTGTCGACTATCAGGAAGACCTTGAAGGTTATCGTGTCGTTCTTCCACGGGTTGCCCTTCGAGGTTGCGTTTATCGAGATCTGGATGTTGTCGTTCATGTTGCCAGTGGTGGGGCCCTTCACGTAGACCTGCATCTTGTAGGTCTGCTGGGCACCGAGCTCGAGCTCCTCAGAGTCGAGCCAGGCCTCCCAGCCCACGCCTTCGTGGCCGTTGAGGTTCGTGGTGATGTTGAGCCAGATCGTGTCGTTCTGACCACCGAGGTTCTTGATGGTTATGTTGGCCGCCTTGGTCTCCTCGGGGTGGATGAACATCATCTTGGCGATCTCTTCGGGGGCCATTCCGAGCTCGACACCGAAGTTGTAGGCGAACTTGTAGTATATTTCGTCGTTGCCATTCCTGTCGTCCTTCCAAACACAGTGGAGGTTATCGTTGGGGTCCAGGGACAGCTTCGGGTTTCGAGCCGTTCCCTGGGTCGTCAGCTTGATGGCCTTGTGGACCTTCGCCTCGGTGCCGGGCTCCATCTTCTCGTAGTAGAGCTTGCCGTCTCCGTTGTCGGCCCAGATGATATAGACATTGTTGCGCGAGTCGCAAGCGATGTCACCGTAGTCGGCCCCTGTGGTTGATATAGTGATGGTCGTGGCCGATCCGATGATGGGCTTGTTGTGCTCGTCGAGCTTCATGTAGGTAAGGGTGCCGCCGCCCTGCTCGGAAGAGGAGATGAGCAGGTGGACCGCGTTGTCCGGGCAGGCCGCCATTGCGGGCATTGGCGGGAAGCCGTAGGCACCGGTCGCCCACAGGTGCTGCGGGGGAGTGTCAGCGGGCCTAACGCCGTACTTGTCCAGCGTGGTGGCCCACATGCCCTGGTCTCCACCGTGCCAGACGTTCTGGAGGGACCGTAGCTTGTTCTCCCAGTCGACCGTCAGCGTGGCACCTTCAATGTACCAGGCTGGTTCGGAAACATCGACCGCAGTCTTGATTACGTTGCCCTTGGGGTCGATCATCGTGAGGCCTTCCCTCTCGGTGCCGCCCGGTGGGTAATAGTCGTAGATGATGTACACGTTGTCGTTCTTGGCAACGGCCAGGTTGGTTCCCTGGGACATCTGCAACCCGGAGGAAACATCGGTCGGCTGTATCAGCATCTTGCCGTTCGAGTCGTGCTTCTCCCACATGACCGGGCCGAAGTAAGCTCCGCCCTGCCTGTATATGATATGGAAGTTCTCGGACCCATCTATACCGATGGTCTTACCATACTGACCGCTGTGTTGCGTTGGGATGGACGCGGTCGCGATGGTCCTCTCCTGGATCAATATCTTGCCCAGGTAGTCCAGCTTCACATACATGTAGTCGCTGCCCCTGAGCCAGATCACGTGGCTGTCTCCCCTACTGTCGACAGACAGCTGGGGGTACGTGTCCGGAGACGGGTTGTTGGTTATTCTCTTGTCGTCCGCCCAGTACAGACCGTCTTCGGTCAGTATGGGTCGGCCGTGGGTCTTCGCCGCCACATAAGTGAACGGCATGAAGGCCGTGGCACACATTACGAATACTGCCAATACGCAGAGTATTGCCCGCTTCATGTTATTCAACCTCCACAATTTTATTTTCATGCTAATGTTATTCAGGGGGGTATTTCCCCCTTACTGGACTTAGATTATTATATACCCTATTTAAATAATGTTTGGTTTATACATCAAATTGTGAGGCATGTTGTAAACGAAAACTGAGTTAGAGTTTATATACTAATTCCGAATCTCGCAGCCCATTGTCCACGATGAACACTATTGTACATTGTATATATTAATAATGATTGGTCTTATTTTCTAACAAACGTGTTGAATTTAAGGAACTTTTCAAATTCTAATTGATTTCCCTAAAATAAAATGGTTGGAGGAGGGCAGACCTCGCTCCAACCATCTGGTCTTTGTTGATCGGGAATTCCTAAAGATACTCGGGGGAGCAATCGTTGAGCTCGTAGACCTCTTCCCATCCGTAATGGTCAGGGCCCTCATCGCGCTCTTCCCAGTCCTCTTCGCCATCCTCATCGTCCACTTCAAGGACCGGTATGTCAGGCTCCGGGTCCTTGATGGTAATATGCTCGACCTTGATGTCCAGGTCCTCGCACTGTTCCTCGGGCGCGTGCCTGGTCATGGATGACACCTGGGCCTTTGCCGCCCTTCCAAGCAGGACGAATATCGTCAGCGTCATTTCCTTGCCTCCGTGTTTCTCCTCACCTTTACTTCTGGTGTAAAGAGGATATATACCTAACAGGGGGGGTCCAGTGAAACTACTCACCGTTTTTTGCCCGGAGGCGTTGTTCACGCTCTTGATCTATCGTCGGTAATGCATCTTTAAAAGGCCCTAAAAACCACAGTGAAACTAAAGTGAAACTAAAACCGTTCCACCGTCGACAGAATACTTTCACTTTTCGGTCAAGACCCTGACGTTCCTATGGATAGTGTATATATCATAGACCTGTGATTCCCTGTCCAATGCCAATGTTTAGGAAGGTCTCATCATCCCTGGTCAAGGACCCCCGGGTCCTGGATTTCAGCTACGTTCCTGAACAGCTCGTGCACCGTGAGGGCCAGATGAAGATGCTGGCTGCCTTGTTCTCACCCGTCCTGGACAGCCCCCTTTCGCAAACGGCCTTCCTGCTAGGCCCCGTGGGTACCGGAAAAACCTGCCTTGCCCACCGCTTCTGCCAGGACTTCGTTGCCGCGGGAAAGGGTACAAAGGCCATCGAGTACAAGTTCGTCAACTGCCGCGACAAGCGCAAGAATATAACGGTCATGTACGAGATCTGCAAGACCTACCAGCCCCTCATCGGGAAGGGCTATTCGATCTCGGACCTGATGGAGGTCCTTCGCAAGGACATCGAGAAGCGCAAGATCCATTTCGTAGTTGTTCTAGATGAGGTCGACGCCCTGGTCCTCGGCGACGGCCCAGACCTGATCTATTCGCTCACGCGTTTCGACGAAGGCCGGACCGGCCAGGCCGGCTCCTTGTCGCTTATAATGATCTCGACCAAGAACGTCCTCAACAACCTAGATGTCGCCACCATGAGCACCTTCCGAAGCAGCCACATCATCAAGTTCGGGGCCTACTCCGAACAAGAGCTCATGGACATTGTGAGGCAGCGCGTGTCGCTAGGCCTGCACCCGGGCGTCATGCCAACCAAGGTCATGGATGAGATAGCCCGCATGGCCTCGGACCAGGGGGACGCCAGGCGGGCCATCGAGCTCATCCAGTTCTCCGCGGCCTTTGCCGACGAGGAGGGCCGCTCCAAGATCGCAATGGAGGACCTGCGCAAGGCCAAGGCCTCCATCGCAAAGGTCGATGTCGAGCCTTTCATTCTGGGGCTTGAACGGCACAAGAAGCTTACCTTACTAGGCATCGCGCGCGGCCTCAAAAAGAGGGCCACCATCACCATGGGCGAGGCCCAAGTGAACTACGAGATCGCCTGCGAGGAGGTCGACGAGAAGCCCAGGTCCCACACCCAGTTCTGGAAGTACGTCCACGACCTGTCCGCCTCCGGGGTCATTGATTGTGCCCAATCGGGCCGCGGCATCCAAGGTTCGACCACGCTCATATCGATGGCCGAGCTGCCCGCGAACACCCTGATTGATTTCCTGCAAGAGGACCTCGACCTGGCCTGAGCCCTTCAAAATCAGATCTTCTTCTTCTTCTTCAGGATGACCCGCTTTTCCTTGGCCTCGTCTCCCTTCATCTTGGCGACCTGTTTGACCCGCCCGCGCAGCTCCAGTATGCTCCACTCGATGCCGCCGCGCTTGGACTTGTCGGGCGAAGTGACATCACGTTTGAGGTCCGACAGCGCCTTGTCAAGCTTGCTGGCACCGATGAGCTTGATGCGCTTTTCCAGCGCCGAGAGCTCCCTGGCCCTGGACACGAAGATCATGACCTCTTTTCGGGCCGTTGTGGGGTCCTGCTCTATCATCTTGTCGAAGTATCCCAGGTCGTAGCCCTCTTCCTTCCAGGGCCCGAGCATAGTCTTGAGCTCGTCCTTGGGGTTGATGGCGACGTTCTCGTCGGCACCAGCCCCCAGCTCCATTTCCGGCTCATCATCATAGACCTCGGCGTCCTCGCCTTCGGCCGGCTGGCCCGGGGCTGCTGGCGCCTCTTCCTCGTCGAAAGAGACACCGCAGTGGGGGCACTTGGCGTCGTCATCATGGACGGTCCCGCCACAGGACGGGCACTGAAGGACCTCGATCTCCTCGGTCTCGAAGTGGGCCCCGCACTTAGGGCATCTCGAGGTATCGGCGGGCACGCGCGACCTGCAATCGGGGCAGAAGCTCTCGACAAGGACATCCTCTATCTCAGGCTTTGCGGCCGCGCGGATCTCGGCCTCTGCCCTGGTCTCCTTGCCCCTGATAGGGGCGGCCTCCTCGGAACCGCCTTCATGGGTGTCCGCCCTGGACTTTGCAAGGAAGGCCCTCTCGCTCTCGGCCCTTTCCTCGGATTCTAGGAAGCCCTTGAAGATATCGTCGAGGCTGGGGGACCCGCTGCTTACCACCGCGCCCTCTTTCTTCTTCTGCGGGGCCTCCTTGTCCTTTTCCGGGCCCATCCGGACCGATATGGCATTGACCTCGACCTCGAGGTCCATGTACTCGGACACAATGGAGGTCCCGCTCATGGACAGGATACAGATCTCGCGCTTGAGGGTCGGGCCCGTCCTGGTCCTCGAGACCTCTATGAGGCCGTCGAAGATCTGGTGGAAGGTCGAAAGGACCTTCTGGTCCTGGGCCTCGGAATCCAGAACGAAGAGCGTCGTGATGTTCTCCTGGCGGCACTTTGCCCTGGTCGCTTGGGCGAAGTTGTAGACAGTCTTTAGCCCAAAGGAGTTCAGGGCCGATGACAGTAAATTGATGACCGCGCGCTTTTGCTTCTTCTTGTCCATGTTCTCGATGGTCTTTGTGATCGCGATGCCGACATTGGTCAGATCGAAGGAGGCCTTGATGACGGCCTTTTCCTCGCCGGTCCCCTCTTCGATGGACTTGACCCTTTCATGCTTGTACGAATACCAATCGACTATCATGAGGTCCCCCGAGGCCTCGTACTTCTTGGGGTTGAGCCCTATGAACTTCAACTGCTTGCGGAACTCGTCGGGGGAGATCGTCGAGACCACAACGAAGACGGCCTCGCCATTGAGAAGACCTTCCTTCACGTACTGGTTCGCGATGAGGTCCTTTTCGTTCCCGGGGGGTCCTTGCAAAATGAAGCAGTTACCCTCCGGGACGCCGCCGTGGAGCATCTCATCGAGGCCCAGGGTGCCGGTCTTGATCCGGCGGTCCTCCTTGTGCTCAGGGGCCATTAGTAGATCTCCTCCTCGTGCATGACCTGGAGGCCGCCCTTCTTGATGATGAAGGGGTGCCTCTCGGCGTCGTGGTCGGTGTATCTCATCTTCCGGATGAGTATGGACCTGCGGAGGCCCTTGCCAACGTCCTCGAGCTCCAGTACTATGAAGGAATCCGCTAGGAACTGTTCGATATCGTACCTTGTCAGGCCCTTTCCTTCCACCAGGTCGGTGATCATCAAGGTGGTGATGCCCTGCTCCCTGAGGAAGTTGCAAAGCCGGAAGAGCTCCTGCCTGAGCTGGTCAGGGTCCTTCGTATAGATGCCCGCGGCCGTGATGGAATCGATGACGAGGCGCTTTGCCTCGGTGCGGGCCAGAAAATGTGACAGGAACTCTTGCAAGGCGGCCAGGCTCGCGACCTCGCGCCGCTCGTCCTCCCCGGAAGAATGGTGCTCGCGTATGTGGGCCATGTCGACGATGGTGAGCTTCCCCTCGAGCTCCAGCGACCTAAGGTCCAGCTCGAAGCTCTCGGCCGCACGGAGCAGGCTTTCGCGGGTCTCCTCCAAGGTCAGATAGATGCCGTGCTCGTCCTGATTGGAGGCACCCTGCACGAGGAAATTGAGGCCCAGGACGGACTTACCTGATCCCGTCTGGCCCGATATCAGGTTCACGGTCCCTCGCGGGAACCCTCCAGCGGTCATGATGTCAAGCCCGTCTATGCCCGTGGGGACCCTGTCGAGCGCCCCCCCTTGTGTGAGGGACGCGGCCCTTTGCGCCACCGCCTTCTTGCTCAAGCTCCGGCGCCTCCCTTGGGTATGCACAGCCGGAGGGCGGCGGTCCTTCCGCTGTCACCGAAGATGGTCTCAAAGATCGGCTGGACCATGTCAAGGGCGAGCTTTTCACCGAGCTCCTGCCTTAGAAATGCGACGAGGCCTTCGGTCCTTTCGCGCAGGCCCCTGCCCTCGATGGACGAATCCAACCTTTTCATCGCTGCAGGCCCCAAGGCCCTAGCCATCTCCGTGCTGATCGCATCGAAGGCCCTTCTCCAGTTGTCCTCGCCGCCGAGCATGAGCGCCCTTTGCGGCTTACTGTTCCTGATGTTCCTTGACGAGGAATACCGGCCCCTGTCGAGCTTGACCAGCTTCCCTTCGCGGGCCAATCGAGAAAGGAGGGTCGCCGTGACCTTCTGGTCCAGCCCTAGGCTATCGGCAATGGCCCTTGCAGTGATGATGCTGCCACCGTGGGCGAACACGAAATCGAGGACGGCGCCCGTGGCGGTCCTGTCCTCGAGGACCTGTGCTCTTGCCTTGGTCTTGGGCATCGGGAAAGCACCAGCTCTTATAACTGCTAGTTGCTTGGACCTATTTCAACATTATGTTGAATTTGTTGAAAGTTGAAATATCGAATGACGGCTCAATATTTATTTATATCAAAATTTCCATTCTAATAAATGAGGAAAAAAATTGAATAAAAAAACTCTTATTGCAGTTCTGATAATAGTTATAGTTTTACTGTCGATTCTCACAATCAATATTGAGAATTCTTTCTCGAATAAGTACTTTTCAGATGGATGCTGGTACGGTGAGACAAAGGTTGATATCTCCGATATAACCCTATCATTGAACACCACTGAGAAAACTCTAATCGACAATTTTACAACAACAAAGCTAACTGTAAATCTTTCAATATCAACTCAAGCAAATTTCAATTGGACCTATCAATTCCAAATCCTGACGAATACCACTGATAACATCACGCACTTCATTTTCTCCCCTAAATCCACGAACTTTGCATATAAATTTCCGCGACAAATCTCGAGATTCATTCTTACCTTCAGCATCAATTCATCAAATGCTAAGATACGAGGAATGACCATTTTCAATGGCTCGAACTTATTGTTTGGTACGGTTGAATTGCTTAAAGATGGTGTATCACCTATATTTCACTTAGACTGGGCCCAATCTGGTGCTCAACTTACTTATAAGGAAGGCCGGTTTGTGGCAATTGCTGTAAATGATAATGGTTGGGCGTTCCAGCTAGAGTTCCATAGTTATGAGAAATGCTCCTAATTCATCGTTAGAAAAACTTAAAATAGTGACCTTTCTTTATCCATCTCCATGGCCGAAGACCGAGACGGAGTGGGCATCGGGCGTAACATAGTCCGAGGCTTCTGCGCCCTCCTGATAATGACCGGGCTCATTCTCTTCTTGGTATGGGGCCTGGTCTTCGGGATCTGGTATGATGTCGGGCTCTACACAGTCCTGCTTATGCTCTTTGGTTTCGGCATCATCGGCTTCATTTTGTATTCCATGCCTGAGACCGAGGGCGAGACGGGGCCAAAGTAGATGGAATTTAATTCCTTTGATAAAAACGATTGATTATTTTTCATCTTCCAATATCGGATCCTTCATTCCAGTGGTCATTTTTTCGTCCATGGTTTTCTTCTCAATCCGTATATTATCTTTTTGTTTCTTTCGATGTAACTCGAAGAGTGTAATTGAAATCACACTTATTGAAATTAGCACAATAATTAGAAGGAAGTATAGACTCTCATATCCCTGTGTATATTTTATCGGTCTTACAGTGATAGAGAACTCAATCATCGATACATCATATCCATCTGTTACATTCACTTTTATAAGGTGTTTCCCGACCTGACCTTTAGTCGGGATCCAAAGAATTCTACCATCCTTCGTTATCGATAAGCCTGAAGGTGCATTAGCAATAAAAAATGACAGATTGTCCCCCGGATCCGGGTCATGTGCGATGATTTGGCTATTGAATTTCTCACCCACACTTATGTTCTTATCTTTCACAGGTTCCACTATTGGTTTCCGATTTGGTATGAATATTGTAAAGAGCTGATGAGCCACGGCTTTTTCATCAGTAACTACTACCTCAACTGAATTATTCCATTTCTGGCCGTTTGACGGTGTCCATTTAATCAGACCCGATTTTCCGTCAATAATCATTCCAAAGGGGGAACTTTGGAAATAGTATCTTAAAACATCCTGCTTATCAGGATCGACCGCAATGACCTGATATGTATATTCGATCCCCAATGTAGCATTTAGTTCGGGTTTACTTGTGATTACCGGAGGATGATTTGTAGCAAGCACGGTCAGATTGTATGTAATTGAATCGGATGCGTGCAATAAATCAGTTACAGTGACTGTCACCCAATATTCGCCAATATCTTGTATAGATGGTATACCACTTAGAATACCCGTGGTGGAATTGATTTTAAGCCAATTACCCGCATTGGTCCTGAGGCTCCAGGTAAGGACATCACCGATATCAGGGTCTGCTGCTGTGTATTGAACGGAATACAACTGATCCTGATTTGCCGTTTCATTGTTCTTGGAGGTGATTTTTGGGGCGTTATTTGTATTTGACACCATCAAGGTGAATATCGCATGGTCCCATCCATCATTCCCATCATCGACGGAAACATCAATCTGATAATTACCGACATCCTGGACCGTCGCTTTTCCTTCTAGGACCCCGGTGGAGGAATTGATGTGCAACCAATTGCCGGAACTCATTTTCAAATGCCACGTGATCTTTCCTTGACCATCATCAGTGGAATTATAGTCAGTAAAATAGTCCTCATTGACAATCGTCCGTATTTTATTCTCTGTAAGGATTTTCGGCGGGCTGTTTATAACGATGACTGTGACATTCTTCGAAATAGATTGTCCCCCGGGAATTGAAACGTTTACGGTCACAACATGATTACCCACATCTCCATTATCGGGAGTCCCATAGATCTCATGGGTGTCAGTCCTCCATTTAATCCAATTCTCAGTCGACGATTCCTTCCAAAGGCTTGTGACCGGGCCCGAGGTCCAGAATCGGTAGGTGAACGCCTCATCCTCCTTGATGTAGATTGTATCATTGCTAGGTGATATCGATAAACCGACATTTATAATGGCCTTAATTGCCGGATCCTTGACCGATGAGATTGTGATGTTTTCTCCTGCCACGGCCCCTATTGTCCTTTTCTTTTGGCTTGAAACATTCCCGATTGAGAAATTTCCCCGGTATATTCCAGTATTCTTCCCGGTCTCGATCAAATTGATTTGAAAACCTTTAGGATCTGTCGAGTTACTTCTCACTTGGGCAGTAGCAATATCTGTGTTGTTCTTGTCAGCATCTGAGCCTATCATTTCTACATAGACCTTATCACCTATGTACCCAGTGTTCATTTCATAAACACACATTTCCGTCGTGTATGCTTTAATAGAATTAACAATATTCGGCTCTGTTGTGAAATTAGGGAAGATGAGATATATCTTACCATTTCTAACACCGGTTTCATTGTGATCGGGTGCACCGATCATGATATCATCGAACCCATCGTGGTTTACATCCCCTCCACCAGCGACGTTCCACCCTGCTTCATCATCTAGGTTCTCCCCAATAAAAGACGCACTCATTTCCGAAAGATTCGTATCGATATGATATCTATCTGGCTTACCGAACACAACATATGTCTTTCCTTGGTAGGAGCCATTATCGAACCAAGGATCACCAATCAAGATATCATCGTACCCATCGCCGTTGATATCGCCCCCACCATGTACCAACGGTTCACCTCTAACCCAAGAAAATCCTTGAGTAAATGGATATATAAATGACGCATCGGAGGTTGTCGGATTGGTGTGATGTGCATATCCAGAAGGTTTTCCATAAAAAAGATACGTTGGGCTCATGTTCCATTCCGCAGGATATGGCCCCATTATGAAATCGTCATAACCATCCCCGTTAACATCTCCCACTCCCGAGAGCTGATAAGAACCGAAATCGAAGGAATTTTCTCCGATATACGAGGCATCTGCCATTGTGAAATTCATTCCTCGCTTCCATCCCGCGCTCTTTCCAAGAAATAAAAAGGCCTCTCCGTACGGCTCGCCTGAAATCCCCCATCCAGAAATCATAAAATCATCGTAACCATCACGATTAACATCACCGACACCTGCCACGCTATCTGCGGTCATCTGAGAACTTTCTCCAAGGAATGAAGCATTGGTCCTAGAAAGATTAAATCCATTTAACCAGCCCGAGGAATGTCCAAAAATAAGATAGGTCACTCCAAATGGATACCAAACATTGTCCGTCCTCTCAGGTGCACCTATTAAAAAATCATCAAATCCATCTTTATTGACATCCCCAGCACTTGCCAGCGAGCTTCCCGCATAATCCTTGGGCATCTCGCCTACGAACGATGCATCCGATTCACTCAAGGAAACATGCATATCCCATCCCGAGACTTTTCCGAAGATGAGATAAACTTTCCCAGAACAATTTCCGTTGTCACTATTCCAAGGGGACGCGATTAGGAAATCATCATATCCATCACCATTAACATCCCCTGCCTTTGCTATTGTACTTCCCGAGTAATCTCCTGGATGCTCGCCAATGAATGATGCATCAGCTTTCGAAAGATTCAGATCCTTGGACCAACCGGTCGCCTTGCCAAAAAACAAATATGTTTGTCCTGCATCTTTTCCGGCATAGCTATTTGAGCCGACACCGATTAGAATATCATCATAGCCGTCTCCATTGACATCACCGACTATTTCGAAATCCGACCCCGCATAATCATTAGAGTTCTCCCCAAAAAACGAGGCACTTGAGTCCTTGAGCGGCTCATCTTTTTTAAAATTCATTCCATCAACTGAAGGAACTAATGCAGTTGATGGGATAATAAATATAATAATTAAAAAGAGAGCAATGAGATTCTTCATATTTCGAATCACACCTTTTTCAATTATAATAATTAACGCTATAATACCTAATATCTTTTTCTAAACAAATAAAATGGAAAAAAAAATTCATTCTTTAATTTTTTCCTAATATGTGTTCGCAAGGTGGACCCAGTTCGTGGTCTCCTTGCCGCAGACCGCGCACTGTCCTTTCTTCCCTTCGTGGGCCACCGAGGTCCCCAGGACACCTTTACCGGACCCTTCCTCCATGGCCTTGGCGCATTTTTCGTCCCCGCACCAGGCCATTCGGACGATTCCTTCGTGGGATTTTCCGTCCTTGGGCTCCTTGACCTCTTTGATATTGCCGTCCAAGATCGCCTTTGCCTTCACGAACATTTCCTTGTTGATGTCCGCGAGGGTCTCAGTGACGCCTTTGACGACCTCTTTGTCGGGATGGGTGGTCTTCTTACCAAGGTCGCGCCTGAAGAAGGTCACGACACCTTTTGCCATGTCCTTGGGGCCTAGCTCGATCCTCAGCGGAACGCCCAGGAACTCCCAGTGATAGAACTTCGCGCCGGGCCTTATATCGCGGTCATCCATGTGGACCCTGAGCTTGAGCGCCTTGAGCTCGTCGACGATCTTCTTTGCCGCGCCCAGGACCGTGTCCTTGGAATCCTTATCAAAGATCGGAACGACGACGACCTGGAAGGGCGCGATGTCCGGCGGTAGTATGAGGCCCTTGTTGTCGCCATGGATCCCGATGACAGCGCCCAGCAGCCTCTCCGACATCCCGTAGGTCGTTTGGTGAACATGTTTGTGCTCGCCGCTATCGGATTCGTAGGTGATATCGTAAGGTTTTGAGAAGTTCTCCTTATATTGGTGGACCGTCCCGATCTGTAGTGCCCTGCCGTTGGGCATTAGGCAGTCGGCACCCAAACTGTAGAAGGCCCCCGGGAACTTGTCCCATTCAGGCCTCTTGTCGATGATATATGGAACGCAGATGTGCTCGCCGACCTTCTCCATTATCGCAAGGTCCTCCTTGATCTGCTTCTCAGCGTCCTCGAAGTCCTCGTGGCATGTGTGGGCCTCGAAGAAATGGATCTCGCGTATCCTGATGAAGGGGCGCGTCTGCTTGGTCTCGTACCTGAAGGTGTTGACTATCTGGAAGATCTTGAGCGGCAGGTCGGCATGGCTGCGGACCCACAGCTTGAACATCGAGTACATGGCCGTTTCAGAGGTTGGCCTCAGCAGTAACGGGATGTCGAGCTCGTTGGTGCCTGCATGTGTGACCCAGTAGACCTCGGCGTCAAAACCCTTGATGTGCTGGGCCTCTTTTGCGAACTCTGTCTTGGGAATTAGCAGCGGGAAACAGACCTCTTGATGGTTGGATCTCTCCATCTCGGCCCGGATGAACCCGTCGATGAGGGACATGATCTTCCAGCCATAGGGCGTCCACACGTTCATGCCCTTGATCGGGTACCTGTTGTCGGAAAGCCCGGTCTTTTGGACTATCTCCAGGTACCACTCGGCGAAGTTCTCCTCTTTCTTGACCTCCAGCTTCCCTTCACGCTGGGCGTCGTCCTGCTTTTGGGCCATGGGGGTCTAAATGATGGTCGGGGTTAAAACGATTTCCCATGTCTGGATTTCAGGGCTAAACATTTGATTCCTATTGGCTGGGGATGTACAATAATGAACGATACCTGAACTTTCCATATTCTTGGGGCAATCCTGGGGCCTTCCCAGATGGATTTTATAGGATTATATGTTCTATAAAATCCATCTGGGAAG
>Ga0209777_10005279_pt1 | contig 14968 bp, 14 predicted proteins | sample FrelakmetHBP12HB_FD_187147 | JGI IMG/M metagenome (GOLD analysis project Ga0209777, IMG submission 187147) | Freshwater lake sediment microbial communities from the University of Notre Dame, USA, for methane emissions studies -HBP12 HB (SPAdes)... | ecosystem: Environmental > Aquatic >... | reverse complement strand
GAAATTTTAACATATTGATTTTTTATTTTTTTATTTATCTATCTTTTGTAGTCAGAAGTAGTTATATTCAGAAAATCGCCAGCGTCAGGATCTTTTATAGGCTCGATGTCTACTATGTGTTGGAAATCATTACTTTGTGTCATGGATTCTTCAGGGTCATAGTTGATCACAACATGGGCATTAAGAGCATATTTCTTGAGTATAGAAATCAGATTGCCAACTGTCATCTCTTTTCTGTTTAAGTGATGCGGTCTTTCTGGCTCTTTGGTCTTGTCGCCGTTCAGTTCATCCAAGAAAGGCTGAATCAGTTTTTGGCTCATGTCTGCACCCTTCATTAATTTGATTATCATTCTCAATTGCTTGTTATGCGGCCATGAAATATATTGTGAATTTTCCCAATCTTGTTCTTTTGTCAAATATTTTCTATATGTTGAAGTAGCAACATCTGCGACGTCTAAATTGGAGAAAATCAAGTGAATCATTTCTTTGTATTTCTCAATGTTCGGCTGCCTTGATTGATGGAAAAGATTAATTATTTGGGCTGCAAGTGCTGAGTAATCTGTTAAATCATGTTGCACATATAATTTGACAAATTTCACATTATTGTTGTGTATAGAGCTCCATACTGCATTGCTTATTTCGCTAGGCATATTATACCTGCTTGTGTAGACTTCTTTTGGCAGTCTCAACAGTGAAATCAATTTAGGCACCCACTTGCTGTTGTAGTGAGCTGCAGTTTCAAGCAAGTTGGGGATTTTCCATATGTTTGGTTTAGCCAAAATATATTTAATGCCCTCATCATAATTTTGAATAAAAAATGCGGAAGAAATCATGTTGACATTTTCTCTGAGATTATGAGGATTTTTCTTGATAGCCATTAACGTGTATTTTGCTGGAATTGTCTTGATATTGTTCACGGCATAATGCAGCAGTTCGTGAGGCTCCATGTTTTTTAAGATCTTGTCCAGCGTTTCATCTGATAGCTTTATCCCATATTCTTCAGCTGTATGTATTTTCCAGATGTCATCTTTCATTTTTAGTCCAAGGGTCTGCAGATCTTTTTTTGTCAAGTGCTTCTTAGCCAATTCCAGCTGCTCGCTCTTAAATTGATTGGCCATGCCAAAGATTATCTTGCGAATCATCTCTTTTGAGAGAGCGACATTGTACTTCTCAGCTTGCTCTATTTTTTCTGGTGAATCAGACATAGACAATATTTTATCTCTGATTTCATCTGCAGATCTCGGCGTCAGATGCTTGATCGCTTCATTTATATTTTCGGGAACTAATTTCATTCTTCTATTTGTCTAATTTTTGAAACAAATACTAAATCTGAATATTGGTTCATATTATTCCAAAAAGCTTCATATGCATTATGAACATCTAAAATAGAATAGCAGTTTCTGAATAGCGAATTTGTTTTTGGGTTTATTTTTTCATCTCTAGACTCGCCTAAAGGCTTGCCTGTTATCCGATCAAATGCTTGTGCTGTCACGACATATGTTATGTTCGGTATTTCTTCTTGAGTCCTTCCTGAAAGATGCTTGATGCTTTCATTGACTTCGTCCTGTTCCACAAGATCCAAGATTGGTTTTAGCCTCCAATATATCCTTTTCTCTGCTTTTTCAGGAGTGATGAATCCTGCCCAATCTATTTCTTCTTTGTTTCTAAGTTTTATAGAGCTTAATGATATGTTCTTTTTTGGGAGAACTATGAAATAATAGACTCGTTTATATGGTGTTCCCGATTTATCTGTGTACTCTATGTAATCTGGCTTGTTGTTCTCTATTTCTTGAGGATCAATCTTAATTCCGACTTCTTCATAAGTCTCTCGAATAGCAGCATGCAAAAGACTTTCTCCTAGCTTGACTTCTCCTTTTGGGATGCTATAAGTTCCCCACCATTTCCTATGTGTTGGATGTCCAAGAAGAACAGCTCCATTCTGGATGATCACAAGACCTGCAGCTATTTTGAGTGTCTTTGTCTTTGACTTTTTAGCTTCATTAAGATTTTCGGGAACGAAATTCATGCAAAACAGAGTTATTTTACACAGACAGTGTTCTCAGCCTTGCTTTGGATATTGTCTGCATTTCTTGAGCTTCACCTTGTCCTTGTATAACTCTAACAGGATCAGCATCACCAATTGCTTGAGTATAATCAATTGCATTTATCAAAACATTCTCCAACACATCTTCTGTTTCTTCATCTATGATAACTCCGGGAACATAATTATCTTCATTAGCAAAATCATTCAAATCTTCTAATATTCTTACTTGAGATTTATGCATGAATGTGTTGTTTCCTTCCATAAGAACTTTTACTTGTTGATCATCTTTCGCATTTTCCCATGAGCTATATTTAATATAGCAATCATTAAGCTTTACTGGAACATTGCCAAGATAAATAGCACATCTGACATATTGCTCAAATAGCAACTTCTGTGTCTTCTCGTCGAATTTCATGTGCGGCACTGTTGTTAAATCAGGTTTCTTATTCTCTTTGACTTTCGAAGGATCAACTAATTTAGTGCTCCCCTGGATCTGAACTATGACCTGTCCACCGATTTCGCCGATCACGAAGCCACGTTGACCATCGAGTTTTACTGCGTCGCCAATTTGAACACTTTCATTAAGAGCATTAAACTCTAGTTCTAATTCTTGTTTTTCTTCATTGATATCATTCATGGCTCGATGTTTTAATTTTTAATAGCTTTGTTTTTAACGCCGACGTTCTGTGTCCCTAAATTTGCTTTCTTTGCTACTTTAGGTCTTTTCAGGAAGACTTTTTTCTTTGTGCCTGGTTTTTGTGGCTCTTCTAAATCGTTCGGGTTTTTATCTTTCTTGAAGTTAGTTCGCTCAAGATCACGCTCTGGAGGCCCGGCACTCTCTTCTTTCTTTTTCTTTTCCTCTTCTTCACCTTCACCTGGATCTTCTATCTCTACATTGTTTTTTTCTTCATCACCCAAATTAAGCTCATCTTCTTTTTCTTCAGGCTTCTCAACATCTCCAAGATCTCCCGGTTTTTCTTCTCCTTCTTCACCACCACCTTCAGCATCTTTCTTAGCATCTTCAACATCTGCTTTAGCTTCGATTTCATCAGCTCCCAAGTTGACCTCATCATTGTCCATGGATGGAGCGTCACTCAGCAACTCAGCTTTATCATCATCAAATGTGATTGCAGATGATGGGCTATCTGCTGGCAAATTTGACATGCCGACTTCGGTTCCGAACGAGTCGCCTTCAGCATCTTCACCATTGCCTTCTTCACCCTTAGCAGATGAAGCGCCTGACGGAATCACTACAGTGTTGGTCTTGTTAGTCTGATCGTCCTGGACTGTGATGATCAGGTTCTCAGCCACGCTGGTGAATTTCTCGACTTCGTTAAGATAATCTTTATAATCATTTTTAATTACACCTAATTCTTCATTTAATGCTGATACTACAGCTTCGGCAACTTCACCAGACTCTTCAGAAAAATCTTCAATTTTTCCTTCTAGTGTCGTAATGTAATCTGAATATTCTTTCTTTGTGTCATCAATATCTAATAAAATCTTTTCTTTGTTCGGAAGAATGTCCTCGAATGTCTTTGAAACATCGAATCTCATGTGCTCCATCATGACTTTTTCAGCTTGGATAGGGTTGATGTTCCTGTAAAATGTTGACTTGTTGTTGATTGGATCAAATGTTGTGATAAAGATATTTTCTCTCAGCTTAAAGATATCAGCAGCATAATTTTCATTTTCTTTAAGATAAACTCTCTTAACGAAATCAAGCTCAGCGATTTCGTTAAAATTTTCTTTTAAAAGATTGACTATATTAAAGAAATTTGTTTTTCCTGACCATTCTGCTATTTTTGCAGATTCATAAAGTTGATCAGGAGTCATTTCTTGCTCGTTGATCAAGATTTTATTATCTGTAATTGTAGCACTATCATTATTCACAAAAACTTTGATGTCTTTTTTGGTGATCTCTACTGAGGGTGAATTGATAACATCGCAAATAGCTTTAAAGTTTTCATCTATTTTCTTCACTTCATCTTTTTTGAGCTTGTTTATGTGGTTTGTTTTTTTGATATAATATGTTCCCCTTACATTAAACAACACTTCGCTCTCCCCTAAATACATGATAGGTGAAAACAATCTGTCTTCAATATCACATTCAGCATTTGCATATTCTAACTGAAATTGTGTAGCATCAAGTTGAACAAGATTGATAATATCCCGGATGAAATCATCATAGCTGAATTTCATCAAAGTCTCCTTGAGGATGTGTTTTGTAGTCTCTGTCTTGTTACTCAGATAATTTTCAACAACATCTTCAATGAGAGGCAAAAGATAATTGCTCCTAGTGCCTTTCATCACCTCGATGATCTTGGAGATATCAATATCGTTCTTGTATTGTTTGACTTTCTTAGCAACAGCATCTAATTCAGTATTGACAGCAGGAAGAAATGTATATCCAGACATTGCAGAAATGAAGCTTTCATATAATAAAATTTCTGGAGTAGTATCTAACTTTTCTCTAAAATCTTCTAATATCGCTGCAAGTGTATCCTGATACTTTCCCTCTTTCTCTAGAAGATTAGTGACAGCTCTTTTTATGCCTAAGTGCTTCACAGCATATATGCGCTTTTCATTAGTGAGCCATTCGCTAACAATCTTATCATCTGGATATTTCGATAGTTCCTCGAAAAGGTTTTCTACGCTCACACGCTCTATCTCTAAACGAGCATCAGGTGTCACCCCATTATAGATCATCGATGACAATAGATTGATTGTGGATTCACATATAGCTTTTACACTTGCTATTTCTGTCTGGGATTTCAGACTTGTTAATTTTGCTATCATAACGCTGTTATTTAATTTTTATTTATATATTAAAGATATGTAAAAAATTTATTTCCGTTTTTATATAATCATGATGTTTTGCACTATCCCGACCACATCATTATTAACAGAATTTGCAATATGAATATCAATTTGCTTATAATCTATAGTTCCTGGAAAATAAATAGGCCCATATATTGTTACTGGATTTGTCAAATCTATTTTATTTCCAGTAATGTTTATCTTAATTGATGCATCATTCGTGTATGTTATGTTTCCATTATTGTCTTTCATCTCAAGCACAAGATTAATTGATGAATCATATTGAGAAATAAAATATCCTTCATCTATGACATAGAATGAACTTGGTGTTATTTGACCAGTGTTTATATTCGGCAATATCCTGATAATCGGTTGTCTATAAATAGAAATGCTGCCGTCTTCGCCGAACAATAACGTAGGGTGATTGTAATCTGTGAATGTTTCTGGGATGTTCCAGACATAGAACTCGTGATTCGGAACTCCTCGTTCTATTACAGTTGATGTAGTTGTTCCATGATTTGCCCAAAGAGCATCTATCTTGTTTATTATTGCACCTTCTTTAGTATAGTCCCAGTCTATCATCAAGGGAACGCCTTTTGGAACTACCATGCTAGCATCTGGATGTGTTATAGCAATGAAGCCATCATTTTTTTCATTTGCTTGCCATAAGCGATATCCTATTCCAGACATATTGTTATTTGCATTCATTTCTGTTGTAGGATCAAACACTGGCTGATATGTCTCGACTTGAAGTGAAAAGTTTATCTTTATCCTTGTCGTATTGTCTGTCTCGAAGGAGTACTGAATGTTCTTGTAGAGCGCATAATCTTCCGGGAACCCAGCTGTGCAGCCAACTCTCATGCCCTTATAGTAGACGTAAAATGTGACTGTCTTGTAGAAGACCTCTCGGATCGCCTGTTCTATCTTTAGCGCTGTGACTTGAGTGTCTGCCCACACCTCGCAGTCGAAATTGGAGTTCAGCGGGATCGAATAGAGGAAAGAGCGGAACGTCTGCAGCTGTCCGTTGACATCCTTAAGATAAAGACCTTGGACAAAGCGGGACGTGATGCGTTGAGAATCGATGACAGATCCGGTGTAGGTCAAGATACCCCTGGGAAATTTGTCAAAATTTCCGTCAATTTTTTTCGGGAAATTGCAGTCACCATAAAATGTGAAGAAATCCTGCTCGAGACGCTCATCCCCCGACATATTATAGAACCAGTTAACTACGATAGTTTCTACCTGCTCATTACTCCAGACTTGCTCATAAGTAATTTTGTTCTGGAGGACGTTTAAAATACCCGCAATTATTGCTCGAGAAAATACGTTTTCGTTATTATATTTCTGATATAAAGCCATTATTCATCTTCATCATTTTCTTCATTACAATTAGGACAATTTCCATCTCCATTTAATTCTTGTCCACACTCTTCACAATATTCTTCTTTTTCACCAAAGCAATCATCACAAATTCCTGATAATTGCTCTAAAGAATCTAAATGTGTTCCACATTCAGAACAATGTTTTTGCGCATATATTATCCAACTACTTAAATACCAAAAAGCATCTTCGATTGTTGCAACTTCTACTTCATCATTTTCAGGATTTTTTCCGTTTTCAAACTGTGCTTCAAAAGGTAAATCATTAGCAGGATTAACTCCTATGCCATAATAATTTCCATGAAATTTAAATCCAGCGGAAAAATACTCTGGATCTTCATCATTAATTATCACATCTTCATTATATCTAGAAGCAAAGTCTTCAATCGCTCCAGTGATTTGAGCTATTCTTTTATTTAAAGATCCTCTGTTTCTTTCCAGTTCTTCTTCAGATCTTGGCGTAAGGTGCTTGATTGCTTCGTTAACTTTATTTTCATCATTATGAATTATTTCTAAAAATTTTTCATATTCACTATCAGATAAAGAAGCTGGTGTATAATCATAATTGCCATCATTAATTAATAAGATTTTTTTAATTTTATCAATTCTTATTCTAAAATCAGAATCTGAATAAGAAAATACTAAATAAGAATCATATTCTGATGCAATAGCTTTTTTCTTATAAAGTTTTTGCATAATTGCATTTATTAATTGCTTTTTAAGATTTTTATGATCTCTCTTTTCCAGAATTTTCCAAGTTAATTTCCATAGCAATACACTTGCCACAGCTGTTAAAATAACAAATGTAAAACTTTCATTTAAATTTTCTTTAACTAATTTAGCTCTCATTCTTTTTATTTATATATTTATCTATTCATCAATAATTCGTAATCTCTGAATAAATTCATCTGGAAATGCTTTTCTATTCTGGTGAAGCAAATCTCCAAAGCATGCGTCTAATATATACGTTATTGCATAATCATTTTGAGATCTAATTGAACGTCCAGTTCCCTGCAAGATAGACATGATCGCCTTTTGTTGATACCATTTAGCATCTATCTTCAATTTTGTTGCTACGAATTTATCTGTTAGGCTCATGTAAGGCACTTTTACAAAAATGCAAAATCTACTAATATCTTGAGACAAATCTAATCCCTCTAGTAAGCTGGGGCCAATCAAAACTTTATTTTTTCCTCTTTTTAAATCATTAAGAAATTGCTTTTTTTCTTCAGTTCCATTATAAACTAAAATTCTTTTTCTTTGTCTTTTTGATATATTATTAAAGATTTTTGTCATTAAATCATATGATGCTGTGTGAATAATGCCATTCTCATTTTTATGCTTATCTAAAATCTCGTCAATTTTCTCGTACAGCCACGGTAAGTTTTCTTTGATTTGTGCATAAGACATTCTTCGCTTGTTATAGAAATATATCGGTGATTTTTCAAAATTAAAGTTTGAGGACATTTTAATATATTTTGCTTTCCCTAAAGCAATAGAACGCATGTAATCGCTGGGATCGGCAAATGTAGCGCTCATTAAGACTGTAAAGCCTGTCCATTGATGAAAATACTTCTGCATCATATAAGATTCCTCTAGACAATTAAATGTCAGTTCATCTTCACCTGTAGGATTTTTTACTAGATTTCTTGTAGAAGTTACTTTTATTATATCAACATAATCTTCAACTTTGCAGTGCAAGTCCTTCATCCAATCACAAAGCCTTAGTGCATCTTTCCATGCTTTGGGCGGGTCATCATGAGGATATTCTTTTGATGTCTTGTCTTTTAGCACATGCCATGATGTTATCAATTCTTCAAATGATAGCTCAATGTTTGACAATAAACTTAACAACTCATCTTGATTTTCTGTGTCAAATAATTTTCCTATGTTTGTCTTAATTTCATAGAAATCTTTATAATGATTTCTGATTTTGTAGGTGTCAAAGAAATAAACTATTTTCTCAAGCTTCTCGATTGTCTTGGGATCAAATCTTGGTGAAAAATGATTCTGGACAATGTCAAGAATTTTATGGCCCTCATCACAAATGCAAAAATCCCGCGGCTCAAAGATAGGCTCTTCCATGTGTTGGTTCACATAGTTCATGTGAATTAAAAAATAACTATAGTTTAGCAACGCGGTGGGTGAATTTGCTGCTTTATCTCTTGCCATAAAGTATGGACATTGATTGTAACAATACATTCTTTTAGGAGCTTTATTTCTGATTCTACAAGTTCCCAGAGAGTTTTTCTCATTGTTGTCAATGCAGAGATAATTGTCTATTCCCTTGATGCTTCCATAATCTATGTTAAATCTCTTGAAATCTTTTTCATATTGCTCTTGTAAAGAGAGATCTGAAGATAGGATGAAGCCATGTTTGTTTTCTTCTTTGTTTAAGATATAAGCAACTGCCGTTCCCACTACTGACTTGCCACTACCTGTCGGCGCGTCAAGTATTACAGTTTTAACATTACTTTTGTAGGCTTGTATGATTTCGAGTACTGCTTCTTGCTGTCCTGAACGCCAACACCACTCTTCGCCTAAATATGTAATTCTGAATTCTTCTATTTTTTCTTTTATTTCTTCTTTTTGCATATAGTTAATTTATAATTCTATAAACAAAACAGATAAAAGATTTAATATTTTCATGAATATATAAAATATAGTAGTTAGATTAATGTTAATAGCATTGATCAACATTTGGATAGAATAAATGCTGTCCTACTATATAAATTATATATTAACTAAAATAAGGATAGAAAATCATGAAAGAATTTAGAAAAAATGAACAAGGATTATTTATTTGTGAAGAATGTGTTTATACTATTAAATTAAAACATCATTTATCTGAACATGTGAATAAACATCATGATAAACAAAAATATTATGAGAAATATTTAAAAGAAGAAAATGAAGATTTATGCAAAATATGTAGAAATAAAACAAAAAGAAAAAAAGGAATTTTAGTTGGATATAAAAATTGTTGTTGCAAAAAATGCGAAAATATTTATGGTCAACAACAATTAGAAAAAGCTAATATAAAAATATATGGTGTTCCAAACATATTTCAAACAAAGGAAGTAAAAGAAAAAGAAAAACAAACCAAAAAAGATAGATATGGAGATGAAAATTATAATAATCAAGCGAAAAAACAACAAACTAATTTAGAAAGATACGGCGATAAAAATTATAACAACAGAGAAAAATATAAAGAAACTTGTTTAGAAGAATACGGTATAGAAAATACAACACAGTTATTAAAAATATTTGAAAAACAACAAAAAAATGCATTTTTGGCTAAACCATTTAAAGATACAACTCTCTATTATAGAGGAAAATTTGAATTAGATTTTTTAGAAAAAAATCAAGATAAATTTCCAGATATCATAAATGCTCCATCAATTAATTATATTTTTGAAGGAAAAAATAGAGTTTATTATCCAGATTTCTTTATTCCGTCGTTGAATCTTATAGTTGAAATAAAATCATCATATTATTATAAAAAGTTTAAAGATCAGTGTGATGCAAAAGAAAAAGCCACTATTGCTAATGGCTTTAAATATATCATGATTATCGATAAAGATTATAATAATTTCATTCTTTACGCCATATGGGATTTTTTTATAAGTCTTTTAATTCTTGAGGAATAAATTTATCGATTTCTTCTTCAGATCTTGGTGTAAGATGCTTGATGGATTCGTTTATTTTTACCGGGTATATTCGCAGAAATTTATCTAAAGGCAAAGAGTGCACTTTAGAACCTGTGGTTCTATGAATAAATTTTACCGATAAATCGTCGGATATGCTGATCACCTTGACAAAATATTTTTTGGAGGAATCTGAAACAGTGAAGCATTTCCTAACAAAATCCTTTTTAATTTTTTTCGGATCTCTTCCTGTAAGGTGCTTGATCGCTTCATTTACAAATTTTGCTCTCATTTCTTAAATTTCATTTGAGATTATTTGCCCTTCATAATCTATGTCTTTTATCTCCAGGCCTGTAGAGGCGTTGTGTTTTGCTTTTATGTCTGTGAATATCTTTTCAAAATTATTTACGCTTGCATTAATCAATATGATTTTACTGTTCATGGTGTTAACACTGCTATCAACTATTATGAATTTCTTGTTCAATGTGTTGAGACTAGCATCTATAACAATCACTTTTTTATTTAATGCATTAAGACTTGCGTCAAGCACATTAACTCTAGTTACAAGAGCATTAAAATCACTATTTGTTATCAAACCTAAAAATGACATTTTATTCTTCTATCATTATGTCCTTAACATAGATTTTTTTAAATCCTCCATCTTCTCCTTTAAACAAAAACGCATTGTCTTTTTTCAACTCTGCCATTGGCACTCCTGATATTATTGTATGTTCTGGATCATTTTTAAGACTGAATTCCAGATATTCTCTGTCCACTTCGGGGATTAGCAACTCATTTCTCAAAGTTAGCTTTAATTCTGCATAGTCATCATCTGTTTCATCATTAATTTCTATCTCATCACCATTCTCCATGTCAGATGCATCAATTTTATCGAATATTTCTGGATCATTTATATTGTCTATCTCTATTTCTTCAGGCTCTCCTAATGCAGGCTCTATGTCTTGCTCATCTTTAAATTCAGGATTTGTGTAAATATTGCGCATCTTTTTTATCTTGGGCTTTCTGCCTCTTTTTGCAAATTCATTTAAAGACTCTTCAATCAAGAATATTCTATTTTTCATGTGATGTGATTTTATTTATATATTCTTTTCATTTTCTTTGCGAGATATTCTGCTTTTCAATATTTTTGCCCATTTTTTATTATTCTCTTCACGAGCCCAATTCAGTCCTACTCTCAACCGTTCTATACTATGTGTATGTTTGCATATGAAATCGATTATGTCATCTCCAGCGTTATAGATAATAGCATAAGATAGCGGGTATAAAAATTTTGAAGTGATATATGCAGTAAAATCGACACCCTCTTTTGCAGCTTTTTTGACAAGACTCAAATCTTTTAATAAAATGCCAGCTTCTAATTTATCTTCGGGCGATAGATTTTTTAATTTTTGTCTGATCTCTTCCTCAGTCCTTCCTGTGAGGTGCTTGATACTCTCATTAACAAGTTTTGCCCCGTGTTGTTTCAGCAGTTTCACCACTTCAGCATGCCCATTGTTGCTTGCCCATAGCAAAGCTATATCATTATCTGTATGCACATCTGCTCCAGCATCCAACAACAGCTTCACCACTTCAACATGCCCATTGCCACTTGCATATCGTAAAGCATAATCATCATCTGCATGCACATTTGCTCCAGCAGCAAGCAGTAGTTTCACCACTTCAACATTCCCATAATAGCTTGCCCACCGCAAAGCACAATCATCTCTTGCATGCACATCTGCTCTAGCGCCGAGCAGCAGCTTCACGACTTCAGCGTGCCCATTGCCGCTTGCCCACCGCAAGGCCAAATCATTTTCTGCATGCACATCAGCTCCAGCATCAAGTAGCAGTTGCACCACTTCAACATGCCCATAGTTGCTTGCCAATCGTAAAGCATAATCATCTCTTGCATGCACATCCGCTCCAGCAGCAATTGCATCTTTGACAAGCCAGACTATGCCTTCTTTAGCTCCAGTCTCTAGCTTTTCTTTAGGAGATAGATTTTTTAATTTTTGTCTGATCTCTTGCTCAGTCCTTCCTGTGAGGTGCTTGATGCTCTCATCTAATGCAGGATAATACTTTTCATCACTATATTCTTCAGATTCTTTGTGTGTTGTCTCAACTAAATCTAAGATATCTTTCTTGAATTGATCGTATTTATCTGTAACGTCATCGACAATATATTCTAAATGAGTTTCAAACTCTTTTCCCATTGTCCTCTTATTTATTTTCAATAAATCTTCGTCATGCCCTATGTAGGCGCCGTTTTGATATTTTGCTGCGAAATCATAGTTCGCTAATAACTTGACGATGTCTATGTTTATCTTAACTGTTAATGTTATAGGCTGTTCATCCTCAATAACAATGTCTTCAACTTCATCACTAAGATAAATGTTTTGCGACAACGTAACTTGATACACTTTATCTGAGACAACTTTATAGCTTATAGAAAAGCCTTGTTCTTCAGTATAATCAAACGCTCTTTTTATTTGTTTTAACACAAACAACGGATTCTCCCTCTCAAATTCATAGAAATCTTCAGCCAGCTCTTCCTGTGATATCAACTCTTCTTCATTATCTTGGATTTCTTTAAATAGCCAATCGACATTATAGTTTCGAGCAAAGCGTAGCCTGTCTAAAGCGGGCTGACCTTTTAATGCTTCACGTATAGCATCTTTGTTGTTTTTTAGTGTTTCGAATAACTCAAATAACTCAATCTTATAAGGATGATTTTTATGATAGCTGTCGTCTATCCAAGTGCAAGCATTATATATAGTCTTAAAAACATGAAGAAAATCATCTATTTCATCGACAGCTTCTTTAACCAGCCAAATCATGTGATTATTAAGACCTTCAACTAGCTTTTCTTTGGGCGGAAGCTTTTTAAAAATTTGTTGAAGTTCTTGTTCAGTTCTTCCTGTGAGATGCTTAATAGCCATCTATATGTTTTATTCTATATATTCAAAAAACAAAAGGAGATTTTTATTCTCCTTCATCCAGCTTCGTAATTTTCAAATCGGAGAAGCCGTCGTCTTTTGATATTTCTATAAGATATGAAAAATATTCTATTGGGAGTGGACTAAAGTTAATGACGAAGATATTCATCTTTAGCTCTTTAGCTGTGTTTTTTAATAGTGAAATGATATCAAAAATTCCATCTCCATCTATAGAAGACAAGATTTCATCTAGCATGAATATGTTTAAGCTCGGATATTTTCTTTTAAGCATCCTGATGATCGAAATAAGAACTGCAAGATCGACCCGTTTTTTCTCACCCTCAGACAGCGTACTGACACCTATCTCTATTCCTAACTGGTGAAGCTCGGGCTCAAACTCTGAATTGAATGACAGATTGTACGGAAAATGCAATTCATGCAATGTGAATGCAATCTCTTTATTAAGTGTCGGCAAATAATATGCTAATATTTTTTTCTTAGCTCCAGTTTCTGAGTAAAGTTGCTCTAAGATTTCGAGATATTTGTTGTCATCATCATGCTTTGTTTTTTCTTCGTTTACAGATGTTAGTTTTATAGTGTTCTCTGATATGATATTCTGGATGCTCTCAAATTCTTTTGGCTTATCTATTTTCAATTTTTTCATCTCAGACTCAATTGTATTATATGTTGTCTGAACCTGGATGATGAAATTATTGATAGTTGTTAAGCCTTGTTTCACCTTTTCTAACGCATTTGTGTATTTGCTTTCATCTGCATTCACACTCTCTATTTCTTCTTTTTTTGCTTTAATGTCTTCTTGAAGTTGGCCTTTCACTAGATCAAATCTTGTGTCATTAAACGGAGTTTCACATGTTGGGCATTTTTCTTGATTAAACAAACGCATTTTATTGTTTAAATCATTTATTTCATGTTGCAATTTTGATTTTTGCTGTGTGAATATCTTATAAGATTTAGTTATCTCATCATGCTTTTTGCTCCATTCTTTTTGCTTCTTATATCCATCCTCAAGTTTAGGCTTGTATTGCTCTAATTGTTGAGACAGCTGCAATATCTTTGATGTGTTATCTTCTGAAACTCTATTCTTAAGCTTTTGCAATTCAATGACTGCAACATCAATGTTTCCCTTCAATGAACGCATTTCTCTATCAAAGAGATCCATGTTTGTTTTTATGTCTCTCAGGTCTTTCTTGATAAGCTCATTCATTTTGTTGATTATCTCCATTGCAAAAAGCTTATCTATGATAATTCTCTTATCATTAGGAGTCATGGATATGAAGCTCTTAAAATCATTGACAGACAAAGATATGATGTTCGAGAATATGTGATAGGGCAATCCTGTGACTTCAAGGTCAATGTAATCTTGATAATTCACAATTCCAGATTTTCCGATGTCATCACCATTTTTCTCGACTCTCAAGTCTGAAGGCGAGAGAAATCTCTCTATGACTATAGTTGTGTCGGGACTGACTTCGACAACGCCCTTGATGTAGCCGTTTTTGTTGAGTCGATTTGCGATTTCGTCCTTTTTGAATTTGTCAAGCTTTCCATAATAAAGGATCTTGGGAAGCTCAACGAAACTGCTCTTGCCGTTTCCATTTTTTCCCACAACCATCCATAATCCACCTTCATCTGGAAAATCAACAGATTGAAGCTTATTTCCGAACGATTTTATATTCCGCCACTCAATTTTCTTAAGTTTCATTTTTTAAATATTTTAAATATTCTTTTATACCATGGAAGTTTAATTGAGGGCTTATAGACATAATCTAAATAATACAATTTTCCTGTTGGTCCACCCGGCATAGGAGATACAGAAGTTAAATCTAAACCAATCGAGCGACTAGCGATTTGCTGTACAAGAGACATAAAAAATCTGTTTTTTCTTCTTGAAAAAAGTTTAATTATCGTATCAATTATACGATGATAAATGATTTTTCTTTTTGGAAAAGGCTTAAGATATTTTATCATTTTTTGTATTAATTTTAATATTCTGATTTACCTGCAGCGTCATAGTATTTTTTATTCAGCAGCTTTAGCTTTACAAGCACTTCTAACTGATATCCCAAATCATCTATGGAGATTTCGAGCAATGACAAAATGTCTCTAATGTCCACGCCATCA
>Ga0209777_10005278_pt1 | contig 14969 bp, 9 predicted proteins | sample FrelakmetHBP12HB_FD_187147 | JGI IMG/M metagenome (GOLD analysis project Ga0209777, IMG submission 187147) | Freshwater lake sediment microbial communities from the University of Notre Dame, USA, for methane emissions studies -HBP12 HB (SPAdes)... | ecosystem: Environmental > Aquatic >... | reverse complement strand
GAGCCCGTGGTAGCCTTGGTGGCCGGGATCGTTCTCGATACCCCAGCGCCATGAAAACTCGTACGGCTGCCAGCGGTTGTCCGGTTTGTCCATGCCCAGTAGCGCGGCTTCGTCGAAGTTGTCCGGCACCGGACCCAGCTTCCAGAATTGCGGGCCGAATGAACTGGTCACCTGCCGCCAGGGTCCGTTGGTGCTATCTCCTTCGGTGTACTGGAACTGGCGGACCTCGGCCCCGAGCATTTCATTCGAGGGCGGCCAGCGATAATCGCCGAAACGATTGTCGCACGTTGGCTTAAGCTCGAATTCCCAGTCGCCCTCTACCGGGATGAGTGTGGCCTGTTTCTGGGTCGCGGCGGCGACGACCTCGGCTTTGCCAGGGCCGAATACGATCAACTGCGGCTCCTTTGCCGTTAGCGGCAGGGCTAGCCGGGTGCCTTGGGCGGTTTGTGACAGGACGGGCAGGGAACGGGTTTGGCCGGTCCAAGGCTCCCACAATTCGACCGCGCCGGTCGCGCGGAACGAGCATTCGCTGTTCTTAGGCAGGCCATAGACCATAAACACGTCGCGGGGGCCGAGCTGGCGATGCGCAAAATAGGGAACCCCCTTCACCGATGCCCCCACAGCGAAATCGGGCGTGAAGGCCTGGTTGATGAGCGCGGGAAGGTTTTGAGGTGTAGCGACTCTGGTGGTGAGCTGCTTCACCAGCGCGTTGAGCTCTGCGTCGTCCCGGCCTGCCCTGTCGCTGGCCTCGGGCGTCGCGCCGACGATGACGACTGTGCCGCCCGCACGCTGGAACTCGGCGGCTTTCTGGAGCGTGGACCAGCGCACGGCGCGCATGGAGGGCACAATCAGTGCCCGGTAGCGTTCGCCGCTGACGCGGAGCTCTTTGTCCTGAATGGTCGCGCGGGCGAGCGATTCGAAGTCCATGAAGTCGATGTCGATGCCGCGGCGGTAGAGTTCTTCGGCGGCGCGGAAGGCGGTATTGTTCGCGGCCTCGCCGTCCATGCCGGCTTCGATCGCCGCCACCGGGTAGAGGATTGCGACGTCACAGCGGTGGTGTCCCTGGCTTAGAATGTAGCTGAGCCGCTCGACGCATTTCAGGAACTCGCCCATGTGGTTCCAATAGGGCATGCGGAAGTGGTTGCAAGGCGGCGCCCATTCCCACCAGCCGCCGTGAGTCGAGTAATACAGGCCATGAAGAGTCAACAGCGTGTGGCCCTGGGCGAAATTGCGGAAGGTCGCATCGGCAACTTCCTCGCTGGAGGTGCCCCAGCCACTGCCATAATAGCCCTCAAGCCAGACACGCGCCCGATTATACAAGTGAACAATGGAGCTGTTGACCTTGGTTTTGATGAGATCGGAAGCCAGACCGGGCTGGTCGTTGCCGGTGCCGTTCATCCAGCGCTGGGTGCGGAAGTAATCGCCGAACTCGACGATGTTCCGGCCGCGGCCGCCGTGGTCGCAGCCATAGATCATACCCCGGCTTTGATGCCAGTCGAAATTGGGTTTGAAGAAGCCTTCTTCGGTCAGGGCCACCATGACATCCCGGTAATCGAGCCGCACTTTTGGCGTGCGGGGACCGATGTCCACGAACAATGCCGGCAGCTCGGGCACCAGGTCATAGCCCTTGCGTTTCCGGAACTCTTCGGCAAACCGGTCGGTCCAAAGATTGCCGCCGACCTGGAATTCCAGCTCATCCGAGAAGAAGAAGTTCAATCCCTTGCCCCCCTCGCCCGGATTGTGCTCCTCCCACCGGCCAAAGAACTTCTTCGCGTATTCCGGACCCGACAACGGGTTCATGGGATCGATTGAAGGCGTGACGCGGCAGGCGCATACTGCTACCACCCGCCAGCGTCCTTCCGGAGCGCTCCAGTTGAGCGTGCCGTCGGCGACCTGCTGGCGCAGATCGAGGGTGGCGCCGGACGCCAGATTGTAGGCCGCAGCCATCAATGGCGTGCCGGTCAGCTTGAGGCGGACTTCACCGGCGCCAGTCTCCTGCTCGACATGACTCAAGACCGTGCCGTTCAGTTCGGGATGCTCCTTCAGTATTTCATCCACGCACCAACCCTGGCCCACGCCGAGAGTGTAATCGCTGAGGCTGATGGCCATGCCGCGTTTCTTGGCCTCCTGCATGAACCAGGACGTGAGGTTCCACCAATCCTCCGAAAACAACGCCGGTTTACTGGGATAGGTCAACCCGTAGCTGCGTCCGCCCTGGTCGGTGTGCGCGTAGTTAATCTGCAGGCCCATCACCCCTTTGCCGGCAAGCTGGTCCATCTGCCAGGCGAGCCGCTCTTTGGTCAACGGGTCGCCCAGCCACCAGTAGAAAGCCACCTCACCATATCCCGGCGGCGGATTGCTGAATCCCGGCAGCGCGTCGAGATTAGGATCCCGGCTTGGGAACCCGATGGCCCACGGCGGCGGCGGCGGAGTATTGGCCGGGTCGCTGAAAGCCAAATCGCCAGCGCGGGCGGATGCGAGAAGCAACAGACCGAGGAGAATGCCCCACCAAGCCCTTTCGCCGGCATTCATGTCGCTACGCATCAGGCGGCTCGCTTTCATCATGGGGGTCAGGTCTATTCTCTCCGCGGAGAATAATCAAAGAGAATTGCGACAAGAATGAACCGAACGGGAACAGAAACGTTCTCTTGTTTCCACCCCGGGGCGCTCACTACACTCGGAACGGTTGACGTTTCGGCACCTGATTAAGAGCCCCGAAACCCTAGTCCGCACCAAGTAACCAAATGACACATCGACGCCGTTGATAAGATTATGCAGAACACGCTTTCAACTGAACGCACCGCAGAAGCCAACAACAAGCCCCTGACCAGCCGCGCCCGCCTCCAGGCCGCCCTCGATCATCGCCAGCCGGACCGCGTCTGCACGGATTTCGGCGCCAGCTTTGTGACCGGCATGCACGTCTCCGTGGTTCATCGGCTGCGGCAGCGAGTGTTGGGAGACCCGGCTTATCGCGTCAAGGTGATCGAGCCCTACCAGATGCTCGGCGAAGTGGACGACGAACTGCGCGCGGCGCTGGGTATTGATGTCATCGGCGCGCAGCCACGCAAATCCATCTTCGGCACGGAGGCGAAGGATTGGAAGCCCTTTACGATGCCCGACGGCACGCCGTGCCTGGTGCCGGGCAGCTTCAACGTCACGCCCGCGCCGGACGGCGGCTGGCTCATGTATCCGGAAGGCGACACCAGCGTCCCCCCCAGCGGTCATATGCCGGCCGGCGGACATTTCTTCGACGCCATCATCCGGCAGGAACCGCTGGAAGAGGACAAACTGAATGTGGCGGATAACCTGGAGGAGTTCGGCCGGCTCAACCCGGAGGACCTGGCCTATTTCCAAGAGAAGAAACGGTGGTTCGAAGCGCGCCGGCAGTTTGGCGCTCTCCTCATCATCCCCGGCTCGGCTCTCGGCGACATCGCGTTGGTGCCGGCGCCGTTCCTCAAACACCCCAAGGGCATCCGCGACATCACCGAGTGGTATATCTCGACCAAGACCCGCCGCGATTACGTGTGGGCGGTGTTCGAGAAACAGTGCGAATATGCCCTGCAAAACCTCGAGACGTTAATCAACCTCTTCGGCGACACCGTGCAGGTGGCGCTGTTGACCGGGACGGACTTCGGTACCCAACGCGGGCTGTTTATCTCGGTGGCCGCGTATCGCGACCTCTACCTGCCCTTTCACAAGCAACTGAACGACCTTATCCACCGGCGTTCGAACTGGAAGACCTTTATCCATACCTGCGGCTCGGTGTATCAGCTCCTGCCCCACATCATCGAGGCCGGGTTCGACATTCTCAACCCTGTGCAATGCTCCGCCGCCGAGATGGACCCGGTGCGGCTCAAACGCGAGTTCGGCAAGGATCTTGTCTTCTGGGGCGGTGGGGTCGATACCCAAAAAACCATGGCCTTTGGGACGCCAGACCAGGTCTATCGCGAGGCGCGCGAGCGCATCGAGCTTTTCAACCGCGATGGGGGCTTTGTCTTCAACGCCGTTCATAATGTTCAGGGCAATACGCCCGTCGAGAATGTGGAGGCCATGTTCAAAGCCTTGTCCGGTTAGCCTGGATATGAAGACTGCCGAACTTCAAAAGCAACTGAGCGGTATCGGCATCGTGCCGGTCATCAACATCGAGCAGGCATCCCAAGCCCTGGCGCTGGCCGATGCCCTCCTGGCTGGGGGAATACCGCTCGTGGAAATCACCTTCCGAACCGCGGTGGCCGCCGAAGTGATCCGTACGCTCACCCGCCGGCGTCCAAATATGATTGTGGGTGCGGGCACTGTGCTGACGCCGGAGAACGTGAAAGCCGCCAGGAAGGCCGGGGCTCAGTTCGCGGTGGCGCCGGGCCTAAACCCGAAGATAGCGAAGCTTGCGACCGGCCTTGGTCTGCTCTTCGTGCCGGGAGTTGCGACCCCGAGCGAAATTGAACTCGCTCTCTCAATGGGATATCGCCTGCTCAAGTTCTTCCCCGCCGAACTGCTGGGCGGAGTCGAGATGCTGAATGGGCTCTTTGCTCCTTACGCGCACACGGGCGTGGCGTTTATGCCCTCAGGGGGGGTGGGCCCGGCTAACCTGGAGTCCTACCTGGCAAGCAAAGCGGTGGCTGCCGTGGGTGGAACCTGGCTGGCGCGGAAGGAGGACCTGGCGGCGTGCAAATGGGAGGAAATCCGCAAGCGGTGCGCCGCGGCCATGAGAACAGTTCGTCGGATCCGTGGAGTTCGTTAATCCGGACCGATGGGCAATGCCTATGAACGACTTGAGCATCAAACCTGCCGGCTGCTGCGCCTACGACCTGATCGCACTGGGGGAAATCATGCTTCGCCTCGATCCGGGGGAAGGACGTATTCGCTGCGCGCGCAAATTCAAGGCCTGGGAAGGCGGCGGAGAATACAATGTCGCTCGCGGTTTGCGCCGGTGCTTTGGGCTGAAGACCGCGATCTGCACTGCTTTTGCGGACAACGAGGTTGGCCGTCTGCTCGAGGATTTCATCCTCCAGGGAGGAGTGGATGCCGGGTTCATCAAGTGGGCGCCTTATGATGGTGTGGGGCGCACGGTGCGCAACGGATTGAACTTTATGGAACGAGGGTTTGGCGTGCGCGGCGCCGTAGGCGTTTCGGACCGCGGCCACACCGCCGCCAGCCAGCTCAAGCCGGGCGACTTCGATTGGGACTACCTCTTTGGCAAGCTCGGCGCCCGCTGGTTCCATTCCGGTGGTATCTTCGCCGCCCTCAGCGACACGACACCCAAACTCGTGCTCGAAGCGGTTCAGGCCGCCCGGAGACACGGCACCCTCGTCTCCTACGATCTTAATTACCGCCCCTCCCTTTGGCAAGGCGTCGGCGGCCAGAAGCGCGCCCAGCAGGTCAATCGGGAGCTCGCCCCATACGTGGATGTGATGATCGGTAACGAAGAGGATTTCACGGCCTGCCTCGGGTTCGAGGTGGAAGGGGTGGACGAGCACCTGGTCAACCTTGACCCGGCAGTATTCAAGAAGATGATCGTCAAGGTGGTGAAGACCTATCCTAACCTAAGAGTTACAGCCACCACGCTCCGCTCCGTGAAATCAGCCACGCGCAATGACTGGGGGGCCGTCTGTTGGGCGGGTGGACGATTCTATGAGGCGCCAACCCGTCGGGACTTGGAGATTCTGGACCGCGTGGGCGGAGGTGACAGCTTCGCGAGCGGCTTGATCTATGGCCTTATACAGTTTAACGATCCGCAGCGAGCGGTTGAATACGGCGCGGCTCACGGGGCGCTGGCCATGACCACGCCGGGAGATACCTCGATGGCCTCGCTTAAAGAGGTTGAAGCGCTTGTCAAAGGCGGGAGCGCGCGGGTACAGCGGTAATCGCAGCCGGGACTGCATGATTAGCTTCAACCCCATTCCCGGCCCAACAAAAAAAGCTAAGGGAATGACAATCCGCGAGTAGCCGCCCTGTGCGCAAAGGTGACCAATCATGATCACATATTAGTTTGCCTGGCGGGTTGGCAACTTCTCGAAGGAGGCTAGCTCTCTCGGCACCAGAACAATTGGGAAATGCCCTCTACATCTTGAATTATGGAACACAAACCGGCTCCTCACGTCCACTGGTCGCGCGGCGAGCAGATTCTGCGTGACCCGTCCCAGAACAAAGACGTCGCCTTCACCAACGCCGAACGCAGAAAGCTCGGGGTGGAAGGACTGCTGCCGCCCGCAGTGCTCACCATCCAGCAGCAGGTCGCGATGGAGCTGGAGCATATCTTTCAAAAGCACGATCCGCTGGAACAGTATATCGGCCTCATCGCCCTGCTCGACCGCAATGAAATCCTTTTCTATCGGCTGCTGGTCGAGAACCTCGAACGCCTCACGCCGATCATCTATACCCCGACCGTCGGCCTGGCCTGCCAGCGCTACAGCCATATCTACCGACGCCCGCGCGGATTGTTCCTCTGCCCGACCGACCGTGGCCAGATCGCTCAGCGGCTCCGCAATTTCCTTCAGCACGACGTCCGTCTCATCGTGGTCACCGACAACGAGCGCATCCTTGGCCTGGGTGATCAAGGCGCGGGCGGCATGGCCATTCCCATCGGCAAGCTCGTCCTCTACTCCGCAGGCGCGGGCATCCATCCCTCCCTGACCCTGCCCATCAGTCTGGACGTCGGCACCGACAACGGCGCCCTGCTCGAAGATCCGTTCTATCTGGGCTATCGCGGGCGCCGGCTGCGCGGCCCGGAATACGACGCCTTCGTCGAGGAGTTTGTGCAGGCGGTGAAGAATGTGTTTCCGCGCGCGCTCTTGCAGTGGGAGGATTTCAAGAAGGCCAACGCCTTCCGCCTGCTGGGCCGCTACGCCGGGCGGCTGCCCAGTTTCAACGACGACATCCAGGGAACCTCGGCCGTCGTCCTGGCCGGCATCTTCGCCGGGTTGCGCATCACCGGGAAGCCCTTGCGCGAGCAACGCTTCCTGATGGCCGGCTCGGGCGCCGCGGGGGTCGGCATCGGCCGGCTGCTGCGCACCGCCTTGCTCGGCGAGGGCCTCACCGAGGCTGAAGTCCGCCAACGCCTGATCTTCATCGACTCCGGCGGCCTGGTCTGGGAAGGCCGCGCGAATATGGAAGAACACAAACGCGAGGTCGCCTTGCACAAAGACGAATTGGCCGCTGTCGGGCTCTCCAGCCCCCTCCCCCAAACCCTCGAAAAGATCATCCAGGCCGTCCACCCCACCGTCCTGATCGGCACCACCGGCCAGCCCGGCGACTTCACCCCGGCCGCCCTGCGCGCCATGGCTGACCATTGCGAACGGCCGATTATCCTCCCACTGAGCAACCCCACCAGCAAAGCCGAGTGTACCCCCACCGAAGCGTTGCAGAACTCCGACGGCCGCGCATTGGTCGCCACTGGCTCACCCTTCGACCCGGTTGTCTTCAACGGGCGCAAATACGTCATCGGTCAGTGCAACAACGCCTTTGTGTTCCCGGGCGTCGGCCTGGGGGTGCTCCTCAGCGAGGCCAGCCGCGTCACCGATTCCATGTTCCTTGCCGCTGCCCGCGCCCTGGCTGAATTCACCCGGGAACATGCGGCCAGCGAGGCCTCTCTTTATCCCAGCCTCCAGGAACTGCGCGCCGTCAGCCGTCTGATCGCGTTCAAGGTCGCCCAAACCGCCCGCGATGAAGGCTTCGGCCAAAGCCTGGATGACAAGGCGCTCCAAACGGCGATTGAGGATTTCGGTTGGTTCCCCGATTACCCTGCCACCGAGCTCTCCCCGGCCCGATCCAAGCGCGCGGCCGAGGAGCCGTTGGATGCCTGAACGCTCCGGGGAAAAATTGGCAGATGCGGCGTGGGGATGGCTAGCCCGGATATTTCTCAAGTAGCCGCCGACGGCAGTCGGCGCTGTCTTCGCTGCCAAAAGAATGCGCCGACTGCCGTCGGCGGCTACGACCTGTCGGTCGATTGTGCGAGGTGTGAACTATCAGGACTAGGATTTCGCCCTTTCATGGATGAGGGCACGTCCCTGACCTCCTCCTTGTCAAAAGGCTACTGACCCAATCGCCTATTTACTTAGACGTGATTCCCAATCCCAGCAACGGCAGGAGTTCCCGACATTCCGCCGCTCCATAGTTGAAGATGATAAAACCATGCGTGTTGTGGCGGCGGGTGACGTTGATCTGTTCGATGACTCGGTCCACTCCAAAGTGCGAGGAAGAGGCGCTCACGCCAATACCGGGATAGCAGGGTGTCCGACCGGCCCACTGGACTTGCCTGGCGACCATGTTTTCAAAGCTGGCATTGCTCGGCGTATAATCCATGGGGCAGACAAAGTCCAGATAGCCCTGGTCGCACCACAGTTTCCAATCCTGCCCGACTCCGTCACGGTCACTCGCCCAGTTGGAGAAAACCGCCGCCGAGAGCTTGATCCTGGGCTTGATGGCGCGAGCCCCAGCACTGACTGTTTTGACAACGGCTGTAATGTTGCCTCGCCGCCACTCCAACCATTGTTGGCGAACTGCTCCCTCGCCCAGCACATCCTGGGGCCAATTAATAAGGTTCAGACCCGTCGCATGCTCAAACCGCTCCTTGCAGCCGGCACAGAAGCAGTGGTCGCCATCCGGGTAACGGATGTAGTCGAAATGAATTCCGTCCACGTCGTAATTGCGAGCGATTTCGAGCATCGAATCAATCTCCAACTGCTGGTTGCCGGGGTGGGAGGGGCAGAGCCAGGGTTGCTCCTTTCCGCCCGAGCTTTGCTGCAGCCGGTGCTCCCGGCGCAGCTTGTCCACAAATTCCTTGGGCGCGCCAGCCCCCAGGTTCCAGTTCACTTTCCAAACGTGGATCTGGAGACCATGCTTGCGGCAAGCCGCCAGGCACAGGCTAATCTGATCGCCCCGCGTCGCCACTTGCGATTCCACCGGCAAGAACTTGCTGTTGGCGAAACTTACCCCGCCCCAGAGCATGTTTGGGAAAATAGCCGTGAAACCATTATCCGCTAATCGTCCCGCCGCTTCATCCCAGGACATGCCGGCCACACCAAAGGCGCTGTGACACCAAAAGGCGCGGAACTCGCCGGGCAGCGGCCGTTGCGCCAGGCAAAACGCTTCTTTGACCTTTTGCCGAGCCGCACCTGATTGGTCGATTGCCTCGGCGAATTTCTGCTGGGACGCCAGTTCCAAAGCCGACTGGCGAAACGCCGCCGCCGCGGCCAGGTGATTGGTCACCCGCGAGTCCTGGTGGCTCCTCTGCGCGATCTGCTCAAACGCCTGTTCACAGGTCTCAAAGCCGCCGATCATCCCGATGTGCGCAATATCGGCTTGCGCCGCCTTCCGCCAGACCTCCGGCACCAAGGCGCCGACCATCGCCAGCAGCATGCGACGGTTTTTGCCTGATTCGTCGGGCAGTACAATGTGGGTCATCACCATGCCGTTGCTCGAACCCAGCACTGCGGGATGGCCGGTTGGCCGGCCTTTGTCGTCCAGCCACTCCGCCAGCACCCGCGTGGCCGCGGCAGCAGGTTGAAAGGCATTGATGTTCCACGAGGTTTGGTTCACCACTGCCGGAGCACCCGGCAGCATGCCGCCTTTGAACCGGATCGCAGCGAAGTTGCCCGGATAAGCCGCCTTCAAGTGTTGACCTCCCTGGATTTCCAGCACTGGCCGGAGCTTCTCCGGTACGCTGTAAAAGGCCAGCAGCTTGCCTCCATGGCGGAGATATTGGATCAACTCCTCCGTCACCCGCTCGGGCATATATGGGTTATACGGCAGGATGACCGCCTTGGCGGGTTGCAGGCTTTCGGCGGTGACCTCCAGGTCGCTCAGGACCGCGCACCCGATATCCAGTGCGTCGAGATTCTCGGCCATAGCTTCTGCGCATCTTTCCACGCCGCGCGCTTCCTCGGGAATTTGCTTCATGGCCGACTCTCCACGCAAGACCGCCACCACGGCATCGGCACCGATCGTGCCAATCCGGCGAATGTCGCTCAGGTAAAACTCGGTATTCGCAGCCTTGCCCCGCCAGGCGGAGATGCGGATGGCTTGAATGCTGCCCCAGCCGGCAGGGTTCCCCTCCGTCTGGGTCGCGGCTTTGTTGATCCAGACGGTGTTCCAGCCAACGGCGGATTCCGGGAAGAAGGTTGCATGATACCAGCCCTCGCCGCTCTGGAAATAGATGCTGAAGGAAGTGACCGGCGAAGGATCTCGGCAAAGAATCTTGAAGCACACTCCCCGGCAGGAAGACAAGTCCAGGTGCACCTTACGGTCCCAGGAGGCTCGTTCGATCTTTGTGCCCTCGAAGTTACAGGGCAAGTGCAGGACCTTGCGGCCTTGGAGCACCGCCACCGAAGCCGCTGCGGTGCCGCGCATGGGCTCCCACGCCGCTCTGGCCGCGTTATCGTCAGCATATTGACAGTCATCGATCGTCGCCGCTGGCGCGGACGCTGCCTGGACATCCGTTTGATGGAAAAGGCAGCCGAGAAAGAGGGCGACTAGAATGCCTAAAGAGAAGCTGACAGCCGGCACCGAGCTTACCGGCAGCGTTGGGTAGTTCCTCGGGACCTCCGTTCTTGAAGACGCTGCACCGGGACGACTTTGGCTTGTGGCAATGTTCGGCGTCATAGCAGGCATCAGCTTGCGGCAAACCGAGGTGGAAATCAATACGGCCAACATCACAGGGTCCCAAAGTTCGTCCACTGCGGCTCCCAATCAGGGTCATGCCAGCCTATGGACAGGCCAATGCGTGTGGTTGTCCGTGAATTTTCCTTTGCCAGCGGTGGGCGGACCGCATAATGGTCCTGCCAAAGTCGTGACAACGCAGGTTCCATTCTCAGAGTTGGCCGACCGGATGCAACGATTCCGGGTGCGGATGGATGCCACGCAACCGCATTGGGAACTCGCGGCGTTTTTGGGCAAGGTCAACCAGTACTACTTTACCGGCACGATGCAGGATGGCGTGCTGCTGGTTCCCCGTGACCGCGATGCTGTGTTCTGGGTGCGCCGAAGCTTTGAGCGGGCTCGCGACGAATCAATGTTCCCCGACATCCGCCCCATGAAGAGCTTCCGCGATGCCGCGCTGGCAATGGCAGCCCCAGCCGCGTGGCCGGCGATCCACCTCGAAACCGAGTTGGTTCCCTTGGCGTTGGTCCAGCGTTTCCGGAATCACTTCCCGTGCAGTGAGGTGGCGTCGCTCGACCCGCAGATCGCCTGGGCGCGGGCAGTCAAGAGTCCCTACGAACTGGCCATCCTGGAACGGGCCGGCGCCATCCACCGCCGTATCCTCGAAGACGCCGGGCCGGCGTTGCTGCGCGAGGGCATGACCGAGGCGGAGTTTGGCTGCGACCTCTATTCCCTGATGGTGCGAGAAGGACATGAGGGAACCGTGCGCTTCAGTCGGTTCAACGTGGACATCGCGGTGGGGCAATTGGGTTTCGGGGAGAACTCGCTTTATCCCACCAGCTTCGATGGACCGGGCGGGTGTCGTGGCCTGGGAGCCGCCACGCCGGTGCTGGGTAGTCGTGATCGCACACTCAAGCAGGGCGACCTGGTGTTCGCGGACATCGGCTGCAGCGTTGAGGGCTACTCGACGGACAAGATGATGATCTACATGTTCGGCCGACCGCTGCCGGATGAGGCGATCGCGGTCCACCGGCGCTGCGTGGAGATCCAGCACCGCCTTGCTTCGTTGCTGAAACCTGGAGCCATCCCTTCCGAGATTTATGCCAGCACCATTGAGAGTCTGGACCCGGCCTTCCGGACGAACTTCATGGGCTTTGGGAACCGGCGGGCAAGCTTCCTGGGGCACGGGGTGGGCCTGCAGATCGATGAACCGCCCGTGATCGCTGAAGGATTCGACGAACCGCTGGTGGAGGGAATGGTGCTGGCCCTCGAACCAAAGAAAGGCGTGCCGGGCGTGGGAATGGTGGGCACCGAGAATACTTACCTCGTCACGCCAGGGGGCGGCCGGAGCATCACGGGCAGCCATCCTGGCCCGATCCTTGTGTCACCCTGAGAGGGGGATACTTAGTGGTCTGGGCCAAAAGTCCTGTGATGTATCCTGGACCGGCAGGTCGTAGCGCAGACTTGCAGTCTGCTCTGGAGTTTGGACATTTCTCGCCTGCCTCTTTCTGCCGCGAACTGGGCGGGGGAGCTCATCGCGTAGCGATGGACTGATGGTAGCCGTGCGGCTTCAGCCCACGGTTGGACGCGTCGGAATGGGGGTGCGTCGCGTAGCGACGCCTGATACCCACGGCTTGGTAGCGCGATAAACTCCAACTATGCCGCGTTTACCGTGAGCAAGTCCTCAGGCGTCGCTAGCGCGACGCATCCACATATTGGTGCCGTGAAACCGTGGGCTGAAGCCGCACGGCTACCATCGCCTCACTGCTACGCAGTGCCGAAAAATGTCCAAACTCCAGGGGAGTCCCGAATTTACCAAGAGCGCCGCAGAGCTCTGCCAGTTCGGAGCCGGGTCTAGATCCAGGTTCAAGGTTGTCCAGCAGCGACACTAACCATCCAGCCAATGCCGAAGCGGTCGGTAAGCATGCCGAACCGCGGCGACCAGAACGTCTTGGTCAGCGGCATCTTCACCTGGCCGCCGGCGGCGAGCGCGGCGAAGGCACGGTCCGCCTCGGCTTCCGTCGGCACAGCGAGCGAGAGCGAGAAGCCGGCGAAGCTCGGAGCCTCCCCGCATCCGTCGGAAGCCATGAGCGTGGTTCCGCCGATGTGGAAGGTGGTGTGCATGACTTTGTTTTCAAACCCCGGCGCGAGCATGCCGGGCGGAGGCGGTTCCGGGCTCTCTTTGTAGTGCATGACCATGTCCACCTTCGCGCCGAGCGCGGTGCGGTAGAATTCGAGCGCCTCTTCGCAGCGGCCGCCGAAGAATAGGTAGGGTTGGACGATTGTGTTATTCATTGGTATTGGTCTTTCAGTGTTGTTGGTTGTGCTAGTTTGTTTGTCCTGGGCAAAGCCGCAGTGACGCCTTATAATCAAAATAAGCGACCACCGCCGAAAACGCAAGCCAGAGCGTAACCGGCCCGTCCGACTAGCTCCCGGGCATCCAGCGTAGAGGCGGGGTGGCGTTTTGCTCTACAGTTGCGTTGTCTCGCGGTATCATTCTCCACGCTATGGCTTGGCGGTCGCCCGCATGTGCTCCTGTTCCCATTGTTCGAGGGCGTTTTCAGTATCCAGGAAGCGTTGCAGGGACGCGCCATCGGCAAGACCGTAAACCCTTCCCCATTTGCCATCATACCTGTGCCGGACCTGCCGCTCGCGCAATAGAATGATGTCGGCGTCGTCCCGGTTCGTAAGATCATTCAGGGAGCCTCGGTAAACGATCTCAAACTCGTCGCCGGTCACATTGGTTTGGGCCTGGGCTTCAGCGCTCAAGAATGGTGCGGCCTGATCAAAGCTCGTGGGTAACTGTCCTTGATTCCCCATTGCATACTGACGGAAGGCGTACGTCTAGGCTTGTGCGAACTTCGTCCTGGGGACAATTTCTTGTCTGTATCGCTCGATCGCTTCATCGGTCACCGATTCCGCCTCCCGGGGCGATCGTGTGGCTTTCAACGCCACGTTGCTCGCCTGCGCTAGTTGTGCTCGTAGGACGGCCACCTGCCCGCGCAAGCGCAACAATTCCCTGAACTGGTCTTGCGTGAGGGGCTGCTCGGTACGGGCTTGCGACTGGGCCGACGCCTCGCTCTGTCCCACCGCCTTGGAGCGCGCGACCTCCTCCCGAAGGCTGGCGAGTTCCGTCATCAGATGGTTGGCTTGCTGCTTTTGCCAGAGGATGCCCACGACGAGAGCCAGGAGCGTCACCGACATTGCTGCGAATTTCAGCTTGGCTGTTGTCATCGTTCTGTTTGGACAGCGTTGCTGGCAAAACCGCACGTCTCCGCAACTAAGGACCCGCGTGAGCGGCTGGAGCCAGCCGCCACTGGTGCATGGGCTGAAAATGCGTCCAACCATAGGTTGGAATTGGAGTTGTGTGCAGGGTGATAGCTCATGTTGTTGCATTCAAGGATGCAGCAAGGACCGAACGCTCTGAGGTGCGCAGTCGATGCCCCCGGTCCGCGAAGTTATGGATCGCGCCAGGATACTCCACTCGCGTCGTGCGCGGCATGGGAGCGGCTTGCCGGAAGCAGGTCCAACCGTCATACGTGATGGGGAGTCTGGCGAGTGCAAACCAACCTACGGTTGACCACTTCTCGATGCCGAAGGTAAACCATGCTGTGTGAGCGAATCTCGCCTTCACTTGTGCTCACCCATCTTTTGCACCAGAGCCGGGCCTCTGTCACCCAGCGTCTCGATCGCGAGCTTGTTTAATTCCTCCTCGAAGGCGGCTCGCCTTTGCCTCTCCTTTTCCTCTGGTGAGCCAGTCAGGCTTTTCTCCAGTTCCGCGAGCTTCTGCTCGAGGACCTTATCCTGTTGCTTGACTCGGTCGAAGAAACGGCTGGCGTCTTCGGATGAGATCCCGATAGATGCTCCAAGCTCCTTAATCCGAGCTCGCTCCTGCGCGGCCCCTTCCGCCTCCAGGAAGAACTTCTCTTCCGCCCCGGCCAGTGCCGAAGTCAGGTACTGCGCTTCCCAATCCTTAAAGCGGCCATCCTCGGATGACACCTCCACGACGCGTCCGTCGCTAAAGCCGTAAATCCGCACCTCACTGCCATCCCCGGGCCGACGCCCTGCATCCCCGCGCAGAATCAAGGCATCGCCTGGTCTCGGCCCCCCTGGACTCGGCCCCTCATCCCGAACGAACCTAAAGGTCAGTAGTCCGACCATCTTCCGCCCGTCAACCAATGGAAAATAGTCTTGAAGCTCGCGGAAGCTGTCGGGGGCCTGGTTAGAGTGGTCCGGAGCATACCTTTGCAGCGCGGGCTGGAGGGCGGCTAGAATGCGTTTCATGGCTTCAACCATTTCAGCGGTCATCGCTGTTACCAACTCGGTCGGCGAGAGCTGCGGCTGATCCGATGTCCCGGCCGCTAACCTCGCAAGCA
>Ga0209777_10005277_pt1 | contig 14969 bp, 10 predicted proteins | sample FrelakmetHBP12HB_FD_187147 | JGI IMG/M metagenome (GOLD analysis project Ga0209777, IMG submission 187147) | Freshwater lake sediment microbial communities from the University of Notre Dame, USA, for methane emissions studies -HBP12 HB (SPAdes)... | ecosystem: Environmental > Aquatic >... | reverse complement strand
GGGCCTCGCTCTCGGGCCCTTCGAGGGGCGCTTCCGCGACTTCTTCGGCCTCGCCCCACAGGCACCCGCCGGCGACATGGATGCCGGCGGCCTGCGCGCGGGCATCGACCTCGACGATGACCTTGTGCGTGCCGCCGTCGCTCTTGAAGCACTGGAGCACGCGGCCGAGGGCGCCGAAATGGAAGAGGTCCCCCGCCTTCGGATCCGGCACGCCGGGGTTGCGCTGCGACAGGAGGAGGATCCGCTCGTCGGCCTCCATCGCGGAATGGACCGCGGCGACCGACATCTCGCGGCCGACCTGAAGCGGCATCACCAGGCCGGGAAACGCCACGAGGCCCCTGAGGGGCAGCACCGGAAGATGACACGGCGTGGGTGACGGATTAGACGGCGACTCAGTCATATTGCCCTGACACCTTAACGCCGCAGGTGCTTCTTGAAAAGGAAATCCGCCAGGAATCTGCGGAATGAAATGCGCCCGCGGCGGCGACCTTGATCCGAGCCGCGACAGTTATGGAGCGGTGCCGTTGTTGTGCCTTCGGCGGCCTACGAACGGAACGTCAACAGCACCGCTCCATAACTGTCGCGGCTCGGATTACGGCACGGCAACGTCAACGGCCGGGCGGCCACATGGGGCCGCCCCCACGAGGGCAACGGCCCGCACCTACTTCGCCAGCGCCTCCTCGGTCGACTTGGCCGGCGCGGGGCTGTCGGCCGGCGCACTGGCCGGGGGCGCGGCGTCGGGCTGGGCGAGGACCGCCTGCACTTCGACCGGCAACGCCTGGGCGGGCGGCTCGGCTGGCGCGGGCGCGGCCGGGACTTCAGCTTGCGGCACGTCAACGGCACCCCTCACCCTACCCTCTCCCTCAAGGGGAGAGGGAGAAACGGCGGCATCCGATCCGGTCTCGCCCGTCTCGACGAAGCCCTTCTCGTGGAGATCGGAGAACTTGACGCTGACTTTGCGCGAGACGCCCGGCTCCATCATCGTGATGCCGTAGAGCATGTCGGCCATCGCCATCGTCCGCTTGTTGTGCGAGATGATGACGAACTGCGACTGGTCGAGGAACTCCCGCACGAGGGCGCTGAACCGCTCGACGTTCGCCTCGTCCAGGGCCGCGTCGACTTCGTCGAGGATGCAGAACGGGCTCGGCCGGGCCTTGAAAATCGCCATGAGGAGCGCGACCGCCGTCATCGTCTTCTCGCCGCCCGAGAGCAAGCTGATCCGCTGGAGTTGCTTGCCCGGGGGCCGGGCCACGACCTCGATGCCGCTCTCCAGCACGTCCTCCGGGTTCTCCAGGAAGACGTCGGCCTTGCCGCCGCCGAAGAGCTTCCGGAAGAGCTCCTGGAAGTGCCCCCGGACCGACTCGAACGTCTTGGCGAACCGGTCGCGGCTCTCGCGGTTGATGCGCTCGATCAGCCCCATCAAGGCTTCGCGGGCCTTCGTGAGGTCCTCGTGCTGCTGGCGGAGGAACTCGGTCCGCTTCTCAAGGGAGTCCTGCTCGTCGATGGCTTCCAGGTTGACGGTGCCGAGCCGCTCGATCTTGCCCTGGAGTTCCTTGATCTCCTCGCCGACGGCGTTCCAGTCGACCGCCTCGGGCTGCCACGCGGCATACTTCTCGGCCAGGTCCATGCCGAAATCGTCGCGGATGCGCTGGACGAGGTCGATGCGCTTCGTCTCGATCTCGCGGCGTTCCAGTTCGATGCCGTGCACGTCGTTCTGGAGCTGGTCGATCTCGCCCTCGATGACGCGGGCCTTGTCGGCGACCTCGCCGATGGCCTTGCGCCGCTCCTGGCGCTCGCCGGCCAGGCGGCGGACCTCGGCCTCGGCGGACTCCTTGTCGAGGAAGAGCTTGGCCATCTCCGACTGGAGGCGGAGCATGGCCCGCTCGGCGTCGCGGATCCGCTCCTGGCACTGGGCGACGTCGGCCCGGCCCTGCTCGATGCCGTCGCGCGTGACCTGGAGGTCCCGCTCGGCGGCGGCGGTCGCCTGCACGAGGCCCGCCTGTTTCTCCTTGAGCTGGGCGAGGGCGACGCGGGCCTGGGTCCGCTCTTCCTCGATCCCCGCGCGGCGGGCGAGCATCGCCTCCTGCTCGGCGGCCTGGGCGTCGATCGCTTCCTGCTGCCGTCGGGTCTTCTCTTCGAGGTCCGCCACTTCGAGGCGGAGGGCGTCGCGCTCGGCGGCCATCTCGACCCGCTGCCGCCCGAGGTCCGCCAACTCCGATTCGACGAGGGGCGACTCGGCCTGGAACTGGCCGCGCGTTTCGGAGAGGCGCCGCCCCTCGCTCTCGGCTTCGACGCGGGCCATGGAGGCCTCGTAGATTTCGCCGCGCAGGCCCTGCTGCTCGGCGTCGAGGTGCTGAAGCGCCTCGACCCCGAGCCGCCGCCGCGCGTCGAGCTCCTCGATCCGCGCCGCCAGCGCCGTCATCTCGTCGGCGATGCTCCGCAGCTCGGACCGCCGCGAGATCAGGCTCGTCTCGGCGCCCGGAGGGCCGACGGCGATCGAGCCGTCGTCTTCCAGCACGTCGCCCGCCAGCGTGACGAAGCGGTACCCCGCCAGCGGCCCGCGCGCCAACTCGGCCGCGCCTTCCAGGGTCTTCACGACCACCGTCCGCGCGAGGAGGTGCGCGATGGCGGGCCGGATGGCCTCGGCCGCCCGCACGTAGTTCATCGCCCAGCCGACCGCTTCCGGATAAGCCGCGAGGTCCTGGCCGTCGGTGACGGGCATCATGGCGTCGAGGGCGAGGAAGCGGACCTGGCCGGGGAGCTTGCCCTGAAGGTCGCGCGCCAGGGCCAGCACGTCGGCCTGGTGCTCGGCCACGAGGAGCTTTTCGGAGGCGCCGAGCGCCGACTCGATGAAGGTGGCGTGCTCGACGCTCACCTCGATGAGGTCGGCGATCATGCCGCGCCATTTCTCGGGAGACCCGCTCGCGCCGATGGCCTCGCGGACCTGGCGGACGGCCGCCGGGATGCCTTCGCCGCGCCGCTCCAGGTCCTCGATCAGTTCGCGGCGGCTCTGGAGGGCCGACGCCTTCTCCTTGGCGCGGGCGAGCGCCTCGCCGATCTCGTTCAGCTCTTTCTGCTTCGCCTCGGCCTCGTGGCGTTTCTGCTCCAGGCGGCTCCGGCGGTCGGCGATGGCGGCCGACAGGTCCTGCATCTCGCGGGCGAGTTCGGCCTCGCGGGTGCGGAGTTGTTCGAGCGCGGCCGCGATCTCCTGGCGGCGGGCCTGGAGCTTCTTCTCCTGGGCCTCGACCGTCTCCAAGCGCAGCTCCAGGCCGCCCTGGCGGGTGGCCCGCTGGCTCTTCTGCTGCGCGAGGTCCAGGAGCGTCCGCTTGGCTTCCTCGATGCGGCCCGTGTGCTCGCGGACCTGCTCCGACACGTCCTTGAGCTGGGCCTCCAGGGCCGCCAGGGTGTTCTGCCGATCGACGGCCAGGGCGGCCACCGTCTCGGTTTCCAGGTGCCGCGACTCCAGGGCCCCTTCGGCCTCCTTCAGGTGGGCCGAAAGGTCGCCGACCTTGCGCCGGTCGCGCTGGACGATCTGCTCGAGCTCCGAGACGCGCGTGCGGTTGAAGCCGACCTCGTTTTCGCGCGTGGCGATGCCGGACCGGACCTCGCTCAGGGCGGCATCGGCCTGGCGGACGTCGCGTTCCAGGTCCATGAGCTCGGCTTCGAGGCGGCTCCGTTCCTGGTCGAACCCGGCCAGGGCCGCCGACCGCTCGGCCCGCCGGTTTTGGAGGGCCTCGATCTCGGCCTGCTTCGACGCGAGGGCGCCCGTCTCTTCGTGGTACTGGTTGAGGGCGAACGCCAGGCGTAGCTCCTTCAGCCGCTCGGTGTACTCCTTGTAGCTACGGGCCTTGCCGGCCTGGTACTTGACGCTGCGCAGGCGTCGCTCGACCTCTTCGAGGATGTCGCCGAGCCTGAGGAGGTTCTGCTCGGTCCGCTGGAGCTTGCGTTCGGCCTCGCGCCGCTTGGCCTTGTACTTGGAGATGCCGGCGGCCTCTTCGAAGATGAGGCGGCGTTCCTGGGGGTTGGACTGGAGGAGGACGTCGACCTTGCCCTGCTCGATGAGGCTGTAGGCGTCGACGCCGACGCCGGTGTCCATGAAAAGCTCGCGGACGTCGCGGAGGCGGCAGGGCCTGCGGTTCAGGAGGTACTCGGACTCGCCGCTCCGGTAGAGGCGCCGCGAGACCTCGACCTCGGTGGCGTCGATCGGGAGGAGGCCGCCCGAGTTGTCGAACGTGAGGGTGGCTTCGGCGAAGCCGAGGCTGCGCCGGCTTTCGGAGCCCGCGAAGATGATGTCGGCCATCTCGCGGCCGCGCAGGCTCTTGGCGCTCTGCTCGCCGAGGACCCACTTGACGGCGTCGACGACGTTCGACTTGCCGCACCCGTTGGGCCCGACGATCACCGTGACGCCCGAGTCAAACACGAACCGGGTCCGGTCGGCGAACGACTTGAACCCGAACACTTCCAGCCGTTTCAGTTCCACGCGACACAGGCTCCTTGCGATGACGTTCCGTTTGGCCCCTACTTGTGATTGCGTTCCGTCATGTCTTTCTCGAAGTCATCGCCCGCCTTCGTCTCCGGCGTCCCGGGCTCTTCGGCCGGGCGCGCGGCCGGCCGCCGGCTCGGCCCGTCATATTCCAACGGCTGGAGGACGATCGGCCCCGCGAGGGCGCCCTTCTTCGACATCTCGCTGAGGAGGCCGACGACGTCGCTGTAGCCCAGGTCGAGGCCCCGGATCTCCTTGTTCTTATCGTCGAGGCCGAAGGGCGCGGCCATCTTGTCCACGGCGTCCTTCACCTGGAGCGTCGACTCGAGCTTCAGGTCCTTCCCGTGCCGCCGCGAGATCAGCACCAGGTGGTCCGCCCCCGCGACGGCCGAGGCCAGGATCCGCCGCGTCTCGGCGAACACGGGCGGCTTGACATGGACGTCACCGAACAGCGCCACGTGGGGCTTTTCGGTCCGCGAAAAGTAGATGAAGGGATCGCCATGCGTAGCGACCACGGTCATCAGGAACTTTTCGCGGAACACCGTCCGCGAAAACGCCTGCGGGCTCAGGCGCATCATGGCCTTCCAGGCCGCGATGCGGACCCGGTTGTTCTTGGCGTCGAGGGCGCGGCCGAGGACGCCCAGGCCGTTGCCGCTGCGCAGCTCGCCGAGGGCCTTCACGGCCGCCTCCTGGTACTCGCTCTTGTCGTCCAGGGCCACCGGCTCGAGCACGTGGACCGCTTCGGCGTCCTGGAGCCGCGCGAGAATCCGGCCCACGTTGAACCGGAGGACTTCGCTCGGCTCGTTCACGAGGGGCTTCAGCCTCGGCAGCACCGCCGGGCCGAACGCCTCCAGCAGCAGCGCGATGCGGTCGGCATCCTTCACGTCCTTGAGCGACTCGACAAGCAGGCCCATCCGCTGGTCCCGCGCGTCCGGCGTCTCGCGGACGTACAGGGAGCTCACGAGGTCCAGAAAGTGGGCCTTGTCGTCCGCGAATTCCTTCGGGACCTTCAGGTCGAGCCGGCCGGGGTCTCGCGTGGTCTTGGCCGCGTCCGGGAACCGCGCGTTCACCAGCCGCGTGACCTGCTCGGCGGTGCGGACCGAGGGCGTCAGGAGCGAGAGCCGGAACGGCCGCGCCTTCAGCGCCTGGCCGCCGGCCAGGATCCGTCCGACGCGGGTGTCGGCCGTGGCCTTCTTGTCGGGCTTATCCGAGACGAACGGCGAGACGAAGACCGGCCCGCGCCCCATCGCGATCGCCTCGGCCCCCGTGTCGGCGCCGCGCTCCGACGAGACCTTGTTCAGCTCGCACGCCAGGAGGTGCCCGCCCTCGATGCTCGTGGTCTCGGTGTTCGGCACCGCCCGGATATCCAGGTCGAATTCTTCCCCTTCGGTGCAGCCGGGCGGCACCATGCCTGTCACGATCACGACCGCATTGTCGGGGCTGCTCAGGATCTTCTCGGGGTCGGCCACGTGATTCTTGCGCATGATCTCAATCATCTGCGCCCGCACGCCCGGCGGCACGAGGGTCGTTCCGGTGCCGTCCAGGCCGGTCACCAGGCCGAGCCCCTGGACGAGGACGAGTTCGCGGCCGACGACGCGCGCCACCTCGCCCACCGTGTCCCTCAGGTAGGTGGGCACTTCGACATCCCGCGGAAGGCGTGGGGGCGCCGGCTCGGCTTTCTTGGCACAGCCCGGCCCGGATGCAGCCAAGGCCAGCACCGCCCCCCACAAGGCGGCGCGAACCCACCGGGCGCTCCCAGTGCAGAAAAAAATCCTGCCCCGGTCAGCCCTTCTTGTCAGCCTACGGATTAGGCGCATACAGTCACCGCTCTCAGCCTTTATGACATCGGCGGTAGGAGTTATCGGACTTTAGGAAAACCCGCTCCGGGGGGCGATGATAAACCACTATGATCGACAAGATGCCCCTGGCAGCCCCAAGCCCGGCCCCGTACCGCGTCCGGCCATTACTGTAGGCAGAGGCCCGAACTGTGTCAAGGGACGCTTCGGGCCACAACAGCTAGTAGTCGATGCCCCTTCACATCAACTCGGCTTCGCCGCCATCCGGTCTTTCTCCGGCTGCCCCCGGATGGGGCACCGGGCGACGTAGCCGCGGCCGATCTCGGCCAGCGATTCCATCCGGTCGATGTTGTACGGCTCGCACGTCCGCAGGATCGGGTCGAGCGCGTTGGCCGGCTCGAACCGCTGGAGGACCCACAGCCGCGCGCCGGCGATCCGCTTCCCGATCGCGTGGATCTCGTCCTCCGCGAGGAACGCCGGGCAGACCGTCGTCCGGAACTCGTACTCGACGCCGGACTCCATCAGGAGGTCGATCGACCGGTTGATCGCCCGAAGGTCCGTCCGCGTCCCGGCGACGCCGTGGTACCGCTCGTCGATGGGCGCCTTCAGGTCCATCGCGACGGCGTCGACGAGGCCCGCCCCGAGGAGCGCCTCGAGCCGGTCGGGATTCGTCCCGTTCGTGTCGAGCTTCACGGCCAGGCCCAAGCGCCGGAACTCCTCGCACAGGCGGCCGATCCCCGGCCAGAGCGTCGGCTCCCCGCCGCAGATCACCACCCCGTCGATCCAGCCGGCCCGCGACGCCAGGTGCTCGAGGATCGCCTCCAGGGGGATCGTCTCCTGGGGTTCCTTGAGGAGCGGCCCGGCATGGCAGAACGAGCACCGCAGGTTGCAGCGCGGCAAAAAGACCACGGCCGCAATCCGGCCCGGCCAGTCGATCAGCGTAACGGGGTGATACCCCGCGATCGGGGGCAGCTTGAACTCGGCGTCCGACATGGAAAGCCCCTCACACCTTGGCGCCGGCCAGGAACGACTGGACCTCGACCGACGGCGGAATCTGGGCGTCCCAGCGCGCGAGGACGTCGCCGCCATCGGACCGCAGGAGCGTCGTCGGCACCTCGTGGACGTCGTTGAACGCGGCCTCCGCGAGGCCCTCCACCGTGTCCATGTCGACAAACGCCAGGGTGGCCGACCCGGCCGCCTCGGACTTCCCGATGATGTGGCCGAGCTTGTCCTTGGTGCTCCGGCACTTCGCACAGGTCGCTCTTCCGAACACTTCAAACTTCATAGCAGCCCCTCGTTCTCTGGATTCCCTAGCTTAACAGCATTATACGTCGACTTTGTCCTTGGGGTCGTACGGCGACTTGATGAAGACCGCCTTCAGGGGCGTATCCGTGTCATTGATGATGTTGTGAACTTCGCCGGGCGAAAGGCGGAACGCCGCGCCGACCTCGATCGGATACTCCGTCCCGTCCACGAGAAACCGGCCGCCCTTCCCCTCGACGAAGTAGAACGTCTCCTCGACGCGGTTATGCATGTGGCGGCCGAGTTGCTCGCCCGGGGCGAACAGGATCACGCCCCAGTCGATGTTCGGCCCGCGGATGAGGTACTTGACGCCGCTCGCCCCGCCGCGGTACGCCAAGTCTTGCTCGCGAACGCGCTGCATCGCACGCCCCCCAACTGACCGGTCACTTGAAACTTGAAACCTGGAACTTGAAACTGCCTTTAAGAAAATCGACGGGGAGCCGGGACGGCGAGAGGCACCCGGCTCCTCCGTCAACAAGGGGGCCTGGCCAAACAACCACATCAGCCGGCGGCCGTGCCGATCTCGGCCACCCGCACGGGCGGAAACGCCGTGCCCACCGCGTAATTCCCGCGATGCCGGTCCTTCAACTCGCCCAGCTTCGACTTGTTCCAGTTCGAGACCCGGCTGAAGTACCCGACGATCCGCGTGATCCCGTACACGTCCTTCGACCCGCAGTGGCCGCACGTCTCCTGGAGGCTCGGCGTCCACTTGCGGCAGTCGTTGCAGATGGTGAACTCCGGGCTGATCGTGAGCTGGGCGGCGGGGGTCTTATCGAACGTCCGGCGCACCAGCGCCAGGATGCTCTCGGCCGGCGGCCGCTCCTCGCCGACGAAGGCGTGGATGATCGCGCCCGACTCGATCAGGCTGTGGAACTTCGCCTGCTTCTGTATCCGCGTCAGGAGGTCCACCGGCGCGTCCGCCCGGAGGTGGATCGAGTTCGTGTAATAGTACTCGTCGTTGGCGATGTCGCCCTTGACGAGCGCGCGGGCCTGCGGCCAGTCGCGGACGTCCACCTTCGCCATCCGCCGCGTGGCGCTCTCGGCCGGCGACTCTTCCAGGCTGAACTTCAGGCCATGCTTCTGCGTGTACGACTTCGCCTTGTGATACATGAACGACGCGACGAACAGGCCCCGCTTCAGCGCCTCGTCCGACTCGTGCAGCTCGTGGCCGAGCATGTGCTGGATGCACTCGTTCAGGCCGATCAGGCCGATGATGTAGGTCGCCTTGTCGAGGTCGACGTAGGGGCGGCCGTCCTTGGCCTCCTTCCCGATCTCCCACAGCGGCATCTCGGGCGACGCCATCATCTTCTTGATGAACTCGCGCTTCTGGAGGTGCGCCTTCAGCACGATGTCCATCACCTCGCCGATTTCGTTGAGGAGGGCGTCCCAGTTGCCCGGGCCCGCCCGGTAACTGCACTGCGGCAGGTTGATCGTCACGTTCTGGAAGCCGCAGAACCGCATGCTCTCCGGATGCTCGATCATGTAGTGATCGTCGATGGTCGTCCTCAGGCGGCAGCACGCCGACAGGGTGACCTCGCTGCGGTCGAAGACGAAGTACGGCACGCCGTTTTCCGCGGCGATCTGGCACGCGTACTGGAGGAGTTCCATCTGCGCCGGGTCGCGGAACGTCTCGGCGTTGATGTGGAAGTCGCACTTCGGGAAGGCGAAGAGGTGCCCGTCCTTGTCGCCGGCGCGCCACACGTCGAGCATCGCGCGGCTAAAGCGCTGGGCGGCCTTCTCGTAGGAGCCGTAGGTGCGGCCCATGTACTTCCCGCTCGGGCCGATCGCCTCGACGTCGCGCATGTACTTCGGCACGCCCGTGTGGATGTTGAAGTCGAGGAACAGCGTCTGCCCGCCCCGGCTGAACGCCGACTGCGAGCACGAGAAAATCAGGTGCTGCGCCTCCTGGCGCATTTCCTCGTCGCTCATGTTTTCCACGTACGGCGCGTACATGATGTTGATGTACCCGACGCCCAGGGCCCCGGCGTAGTACGCCTGCATCGTCGCCAGAAACGTATTGAGATGTCCGGTCAGCGTCCGGGCGTGCTTGGCCGGGGCGCTCTTCGTGTCGAGGTTCTGGAGGTCCAGGCCGTACTTCTTCAGGTACTCCAGGCTGTGGCTCGAGCAGTAGACGCGCGTCGGGTACCCGAGGTCGTGCAGGTGGACGCGGGCCGTCAGGTGCGCGTCGGCCACGTCCTTCGAGAAGATTTCCGCCAGGGCGAACTGCTTCAGGATCGTCTCGGCGATGCAGAGGTTGATCGCCTCAGGATTGTTGGAGGTGATGTTCGAGTTTTCCTTGCTCTTGGAGTAGATGAGCCGCTCCAGGTCGTAGCGCGGCATGCCGATGACCTGCTGCCGCTCGAGCCGCCCGGTGAGGCCGCGCTCGAAGAGCTCGTTGTCCACCAGCTCGCGCACCAGGCCCGTCGTGATCCGCGACAGGCCCGACTGAAAGACCTTCTCCTCGACGGCGCCCGCCACCTTCCGGGCGAGCTCCGTGTCGAGGTGGGCCTCTTTCTCGAGGGCCTCGACGATGCGGCTCTTGTCCCACGGCACGAGGGCGTCCTTCGCCCCGGTGTCGACCAGGAGGGCCATGTCGGTCGAGCTGCGGGCCGCCTCCCGGGCGGCTTTGCGGACCGACAGGGCCCGGCGCGACTGGGCCCGCCGCTCGCGGTACAGGATGTAGGCCTTCGCGGTCTTCGCGTGGCCCGTCTCGATCAGGACCTTCTCGACCATGTCCTGAATGTCTTCGATGCCCGGCGTGTCCTGCTCGTAGTGCCGGCTGAGGTAATCCGCGACGGCCCCCGCCAGTTCGTCGGCGATGAAACGGTCTTCGCCGCCCACGGCCTGGGCCGCCTTGAAGATCGCGTCGGCGATCTTCTTCCGGTCGAACGGCATGATTCTTCCATCACGCTTACGGATGTGAGTAATGCGCTGGGCCATACGGACCCCCTCCTCTTGCGACGATCTACCCGTGCCCTGCTGATCCATGTCCCACACCTTTCGCGGCCCTGGAGGGCCGCCTGGTTTCTATTTCGGGGGCGGCGGCGAAGCCGCCCCCGCGCCCTCACGGCCGGTGCACGCCGCAACCGGGCATCAGGGCCCGGTCGCAGGCCCCGGTTTGGCGCCTTTCCGCTTGGACAGCATCGGCTCCACTTCCTGAACGAATTCCGATACGTCCTTGAAGTTCCGGTACACGCTCGCGAACCGCACGTACGCGACCTGGTCTTCCTTCTTCAGCTTCTCCATCACGAGGTCGCCGATCACGCGGGTCGAGACTTCCAGCTCCGACCGGGCCACCAGGTCGTCCTCGATCTCCTGGAGGATCTCGTCGAGCCGCTCCGTCGGCAACTGCCGCTTGTGGAAGGCGAGCACGAGGCCATGGCGGATCTTCGCGCGGTCGTAGGTTTTGCGCGCCCCGTCCTTCTTGATCACCCGCAGCCGCACGTCGTGCTCCACGTGCTCGTAGGTGGTGTACCGCTCCTTGCACTCCAGGCACTCCCGGCGGCGGCGGATCGCCGAGCCCGAGGCCCTCGAATCCACGACTTTGTCATTGTCTTTCTGACAAAACGGGCACCGCATGGCCTTCCACCTCGTTCGGCCTCGCAAGGCCGATCTCGCCCCCCCCCTGGCTCACCGATCCAAGCGACGGGGCCGTCCTACCATAAGTTGATGTGTATCGGCCAAGGAAATCCCTGTCCCGGCAACTATGAAGGATCTGAAAGATCCGGAGGTGATTCGCTCACCCATACTGCATATCGGCGGGCCACATGGTAAGGGTACAGCCTATTGGGTGTCAAGACAGAATTTTTCTTATCCTAACACTCCCTGAATGTCCACAAAGCAACCTGAGTACAAAATCAATGGATACAACATCTTGTAGAACCTGGGGGCGACTTCTCCACCGGGAAGATTTTTTTCTCCACAGCAAGTAACACCGTGCGCAACACCCCCCACGGAAGGGGCACATTCGTTGCCTGGGCCCAAGATCGTGGTGGGACACAGGCGGCAGGGTGGCACTGGTGGCTTGTCCACCCGTGTTGCCTCTGTGTGGCACTGGTGGCTTGTCCACCAGTGGCCGTGCCGCAGGCCGCACGGCAACGGATGTGGTCAACGGCATGATCACGATCACTGGTGGGCAAGCCACCAGTGCCACCCGGCTTCCGTTCTAATCAGGACTTCGCAGGCGGGAGGACCTCCAGACGCACGCCGCTCTCCGCGAGCAGGCCCTTGCCGAGATCGTCGGGATAGTCGCGGCGGCACACGATCCGCTCGATGCCCGCGTTGATCGCGATCTTCGCGCACAAGGAACACGGGTGGTGCGTCGTATAGAGCGTTGCACCTGTGATTCGAACACCATGCTTGGCGGCCTGGATCACCGCGTTCTGCTCGGCGTGCAGGCCGCGGCACAGTTCGTGCCGCTCGCCGGACGGGACCTGCATCTGCTGCCGCAGGCACCCGACCTCGGCGCAGTGGGCCACGCCGCGGGGCGCGCCGTTGTAGCCGGTCGCGAGGATCCGCTTCTCGACGACCAGCACCGCCCCGACGTGCCGGCGCATGCAGGTCGACCGCCGCGCGACTTCCTCGGCGATCGCCATGAAATATTCGTCCCAGCTCGGCCGTTCCATGCACAGTACCGTATAGGCCGAGAGGCCCGAAGTCAAGCACAGCCTCGTTAGCCGCCCCGCTTGCGGGGCGCGTGTTGCTCTCAGGGCAACAGCACCACCCCGTGCCGTCCCCCCGACCGGACCGGGATGAACCGTCGGATGCCGTCGGCCGAAGCCGGCGGCGCGAGGGGCGCCAGCACGATCGCCGCCGGCGCGCGGGCCGAGACGCCGGCCGCCGGGTAGGCCCGGGCCACGAGCGAACGATGGATCTCGAGCCACCGGCGCGCGGCCTGCGTGTCGGTCGGGCCTTCCGCCTCCTTCACGAGGATCGCGACCAGGGCCCCGTCGTCCCGCACGGCCGCCAGCGGCGGGGCGTCCGGCTCCGCCACGTCCACGCGGAAGACCAGGCGCAGGCGCTCGCCCATCAGCGCCGGCACCTGGGCTTCCACGGCCTCCAGGAGGAGGCCCCGGTTCTCGGGAGTCCACCACGCGAACGCCGGAAACTCGGCCGGCGCCGGATCCCGGGCGGGCACGAGCGCCGCCGCGGCCGCCGCGGCTTGGGCGACGGTCTGGACCGGGCGGCACAGGTCGACCGTGGCCGCCGCCAGGGGCGGAACCGCGGACGCCTCGGGCACGGGGACGACGTGCCCGGATACCGCCCAGACAAGCCGCGGCCAGACGTCCTCGACGGGCGCCTGCGAGATGAGGCTGGGCGGCTCGGCGTGGGCCGCCGGCGCTTCCTGGCCCATGGAGCCCTGATGATCGAGCCGGCACCCGAGGAACTGCTGCGCGGCCGCCGAGATCCGCGTATGAAGGGCGGCCGCCTCGGCGCCGTCGCCGCCCACGACAAAGAGCGCGAGCGGCGTCTCGGCCCCGCGCGAGCGCCAATGCTTGACCTCGCGGTACGTCTCCACGAGGCTCTCCGGCTCGGGCGCGGCCACGAAGACCGCCCGACGCACCGCGCGGCCCAGGGACGCCAGGAGGCCGTTCGGCGGGTCGAGGAGCACCAGGGCGACCTGGTCGCACTGGCCCACGAGGTCGGAGACGGCGTGCGACACATCGGCGGCGTTCAGGCAACTCTGGGGACCCGTCCGGCCGCAGGCGAGTTCGCCGAAAACGTGGGCGTCGGCCCGACCGTTCTCGAACACAAAGACCGCCGACGCACGGCACGTCGGGGCAAGGCGGCGGGCGACGGCCAGGCCGACCCGGCGCCGCTCGTTCGGCTCGATCCCGGCCGGCACAAGGGCGTAGAGCCCGCGCGGGGGACTGACCGGCTCGGCCGGAGGAGACGCCGCCGCGCGGGCCGGCTCGACCGCGCCACCGCCGGACGACGACGCGACGGGGCCAGGCCCGGAGATCAGCACGTCGGCAACGGCCGCCAGCCCCGACTCCCGCGTGGGAGCCGATGGCCGCTGGCCCAGAAATCGTCTGCCTAACGCGCGCAAAGGAGGGCTCCAAGGTAAAACTACATCGTCGCCGTGCCGGCGACGGCTAAACACGTATGCCGGCGGCGTTATGCCACCTCGACCACGCTGTTCAGTTCCCCGTAGGGGTTGCTCTCGACGTACGGGTTCGCCGGGTCGCTCAGCCAGCGCCCGTCGATGATGAGGCGGTACGCATAGCGGCCGGGCGTGACCTTGAGTTCCTTTTGCCAGACGCCGGGCGTCCGGGTGGCGGCCATGTCGCCGTCCTCGGAGCTCCACTGGTTGAAGTCGCCGGCGACCTGGACGCGTTTGGCGTCGGGCGCGTGGCAGACGAAGCGGATGCCGCCCGGGATCGGCGTCGCCCCGTAGACGAGCTCGATCTTCTTGTCGACCTCCTTCTCGGCGGTCTTGACGTCGGCCGTCTCCTTCTGCCGGAGGTCCTCATATTCGAGTTGGAGGCCGGTCGCCAGCAGTTCCTGGGCCAGGGCTCGGTAATCCTCGTGGCCGCGCGAGTCCGGCTGAAACTCACAGATGGGGCTGCCCATCGCCGCCGCCTCTCGCAGCGAGACGCTGAACCGGACGACGGTCTGGAGGACCATCGGACCGTACTGCTCGCGCAGGTGGGCCAGGGCCTTCCGCATCGAGCGGGCCCGCGTGTCGTACATGGTCGGCAGGATGCGGACCGGCGGCTGCTGCCCCGTACGCTCGCCCAGGACGTCGAGCGCTTCGAGCGTCCGCCCGAGGCCGTGCAGGCTGAAGAACCCCAGGTCGACCGGCACGATGACTTCCGTGGCCGCGCGCAGCGCGTTCATCGCCAGCAGGCCCAGGCCGGGCCCGCAGTCGACGACGATGAGATCGTATCGGCCGTTGGCCCCTTCCAGCGCCCGCGTCAGGCGCTGGTCGCGGTCGGCGGCCCCCGCGAGCGTCTGCTCGAGGCTCGCCAGGCCGACGTTGGATGGGGCCATATATAATTGTGCGAAGATTTCCCACGCCACGTCGGGCAGGCCAAGCGGGCGCCCGTCGACCTCCACGGCCCGCAGGACGTCCCAGGTCGAGAGCTCGACCTCCTCCTCCTTGATGCCGCAGCCCACGGTGGCGTGCCCCTGGGGATCGAGGTCGACGAGGAGCACCCGCCGATTCCCTGCGGCGAGCGTGGCCGCCAGGTTGATCGCCGTCGTCGTCTTCCCGCAGCCGCCCTTGTGGTTGAAGATGGTGATGACTCGCATCGCTCGTCTCCTTCCCCCTTCGGAGTCTCGGGGCGACCGGCGCCCGGTTCGCCCTTGCCAGTATTGAGAGAGCCGTTCATCCTTCCTACGTAGTCATTCGGCCAACCCCAGTTGCGTTCTTTAAGAAACTTATC
>Ga0209777_10005276_pt1 | contig 14969 bp, 15 predicted proteins | sample FrelakmetHBP12HB_FD_187147 | JGI IMG/M metagenome (GOLD analysis project Ga0209777, IMG submission 187147) | Freshwater lake sediment microbial communities from the University of Notre Dame, USA, for methane emissions studies -HBP12 HB (SPAdes)... | ecosystem: Environmental > Aquatic >... | reverse complement strand
TCAGAACTCAATCTTCGGCGGTGTCTTGATCGCTTCCTCGAATTGGAGGTACTCGAGTTTGATCAGCCCTATCAGGCGCCCGATGAAGTTCGACGGGATGGTATCCATCATGGTGTTGAACTCTTGCGAGATGTTGTTGTAGGTATAGCGCTGGCGGGCGATCTCATCTTCGATATCCTTGACAGAGCCCATCAAGTTCATGACGGTTGTGTTGGTCTTTAGATCCGGGTAGTTCTCGGCAACGGCAAGAAGCCTGCCGAAGATAGACCGTGACTCTGCCTCGACCTTGTTCAGGTCACCCGGGCCCGCGGTTGCAACGCTTGCCCGCATTGCGGTGACTTTTTCGAATGTCTCTTTCTCGAACTTTGCATAGCTCCTCACCGCTCCAAGGAGCTGCTCGATCATGTCCAGCCGTTTTTTCATGGCGACACGGATCTGCCCGAGGGTTGCTTCAGACGAGTTCTTCAGGGTATAGAACCTGTTGTAGATGCCGATCGCCCACAGGACGATGCCCACAATAACGAGGGCGATTACTCCAAGAACGATCCACGGGATCCACGGGATCAATGACTCAAACATATTGTATCAGAACAAAATGAGGGAAGGTACGTATTTAAGGTGTTGTGCCCGTCAATGGGAAAAGGGGTGGTATTGTGGTGCGGGAGATAATTTGGGACAGGAGATCCCCCCACATAATCCAAGCGGGTTCTTCATACATTCGACTGCCCATTTATTCTCATTGATTATTATAAGCCGGACTTACTGTGCCGGCAGCTTGAGCGTCCCCATGACCCGTAGCTTACCCCCCTCGAGGTAGTGTAAAACCGCATGAGAACCGGGAGGGTATACCAGCGCCTTATCCATTTTCAGGGTCAGCGTTGGCATCTTCCAGTCCCCCTCAACAACAACATTCTCAAGCCGGCTGGGTAAAAACTGCATCCAGTGGCCGACATAGATCACCATGCCTGCTTTGAGAGGTGCAGGCCAGTATTTCACAAGGGCTGCCTTTGCAGTGATCAACGAGGTGGTTTTTATCGAGGGGTCATTTGTCAGAACATAGCCACGGTCGAGATCCTCTGCATCGATGTTCTTAAGTGACAGGCCGACCCGGTCCCCGGCAACCGCGTTTTCGGCATCGTCATCGTGTTTCTGGATGGAGCGGATCTGGGCAGTCTTCTCTGTCGGGAGGACTTTGAGCGTATCGTGTTTTTTTATGAGCCCCTGCGCCACGCAGCCGAGTACAACAACCCCGACGCCCTTCACATTGAAATGTTGATCAACCGGAACTGCACCGTTCCCCCCACTCTCCTTGATTTTCTGGTGTGAGCTTATTTTGACAGCAATACCGAGCAGTTTCTCGCGGAGCCCGACCAGATCCTCCTCCATTACCTCGTAATGCTCAAGGACGGTTCCCCCGATGAGCGGCGCGATCTGATCGGTGGTGATATAGTTTTTAAGGATTATGATGCCCGTGGATTTTCCAATGCTTTGGATCATCAGCACGCATTCTCCGAACTGGGCGTTGATCTCATCGACCACAAGGATAACACGGTCTGCAAGGGATACCGCATAGAACAGCGAGGATAATTTTTCCGGATACCGTGTCGGCTCGATGAGGGTGACAGTTGCATCACCTTTCTTCATGTTATAAAAAGTAATGTCGCTGGTCGTGCCTTTCTTTCCCAGATCTTTTGCGTAATCGGGAGGGGCGAGAACAGCAACGGTAAGATTGGACATGTCTGAATACTATAGCGGTGATGACTATTAGGATTTAGGGTCAAAATGGAGGGATTTAATTGTTTATGCATATCACAAAAACTAATTACTCTTCGGAAGACAGATGTGAGAGCAAATGAAGGGAAAAATAAAAATTTTAAGTCTGCTTGGCATAGCTCTTTTTCTCATCATCCTTTCCCGGATAAATCTCGGTGCACTTGTCGATATTTTCGCTCAGACAAATGTGCTGCTTCTTTTCATGGCATTACTCGTAAATTGTGCCGCAATCGTTTTGAAATCACTCAAGTGGAAGATCATAGTAAATTCAGTAAAAAATGATTTTACCTTAAAAGAGAGTATAAAGGCATTTTTTGTGGGCTTTTCTTTTTCTACCATCACTCCGGCAAAGCTTGGCGATTTTATCAAAGTATTGTATATTCAGGATGACCGGTGCGGGCTGGGGAAGTCACTTGCTACGGTTGTGATCGACCGTTTGATTGACATTGTCCTGCTGTTTTCGATCGCGTTGGTGGGCATATACGGGTTTTCTGTTTTCTATCATATCGAAATCATTTCGGTGAGCACCCTGGCTCTTCTCATAGCGGGCATTATTGCAGGTATCTATATTGTGCTCAATAAATCGGTTCTGTCTGCACTGCTTAAACCATTTTTCAATCTTTTTGTACCACAACATCTCAAAGGCAAAATCTCTCTTTATTATAACGATTTCTTCATAGGATTATTCGCTTTTTATAATGATCGCCGGCGTTTTTGTTCCAGTATCCTTGTTGGACTCATATCCTGGATTCCCCCTTTCATTTATGGGTACCTGCTTGCGCTTTCGATCGGCATAGATGCCGGCATCTTCTTTTTTGTTCTTGTAATCCCCATTATCAGCCTGCTTGACCTGCTCCCCATCAGCATTTCCGGTATCGGAACCCGCGATGTGGCTCTTATCTTTCTCTTCGGCCTAAAAAGCATCTCCGCAGTACAAGCTGTGGCATTTTCCTTACTGTACCTGTTTATGAGTTACTGGCTGATCGCACTCATCGGTGCAGGCGTATATTTCAGGTATCCCATAGAGATTCCCGAAGATCTGAAGTAAATATCACCCAGTTTTCCGTGCAATCACACCAACAGTATAGGCATAATATTGTTTTTTGGGAAAAGCCTGCTCAATCAACCCGATTCTCTTTCTCAACGTAAGGGGCAGGACTTCCCGGCTATTCGTTGCCAGAGGGGGCAGAGCCTGAAGTCCGAATATTTTTTCTACGGTTAAGCCTGCCCGTCTTGTAGCATTTTCGATACGGTGTGGGGAGTAATCCTCTTCATACCCGAATTCAAAATTCTTCATCATAACAGCTACAAATTTTCCCGCTTTATACCAGAGACAAAGTGTATTTGGGACAATAATAATGACCTTTCCGGAAGGTTTTGTTATACGTGCCATCTCTTTTATGGCAACGACATTCTCCGGATCCTTGAAATGTTCGATAACCCCGGAATTATAAACCAGATCAAAGGTGTTGTCACCGAATGGAATTTTAAAAATACTTCCCAGTACCGGATATCTGCAGTTATACTGTGCCAGTTTTAATGCAGCCTTTGAAATGTCAAGTCCATACGTTTCGTGTCGCTCTGACAAAGGGGATAGTGTCTGGCCCGTTCCACATCCGGCTTCGAGAACCTTCGAACCCCCCGGAAGATCCTTTTCAACTTTCACCATAAAATCGAGATATTTAAGGCTATAATCACTGGTAATCAGGTTTTTTGTCCAGACTTTTTCCCAGATCTCTTCTTCCATGAACAAAGTCACGCTCTGATGATGAACATATTGTTTGGAGGGCTATATCCCCTTTATGAATTGGGGGTGGCACCCTGTCAGAACATGCAAAATAATGGGACACTATAACGAGGTTTTAAAAAGTGTCCTGATAGAGATCTTATGATATTTAATGATCTCAATTATAATCCCCCTTTATAACGAGAGAGACAACATTATCCATTACAATAATGACCTGTTTCCAATAATTGACGAAATCGGAAAAAATTATGGCGAGACTTTTGAATTTATTTTCGTTGATGATGGAAGCAAGGATGATACGGTTGAGAGAATCGGGGAGGTCATCAATAAACGACCTGACACAAAAATACTCCGGCATGAGATAAATAAGGGTATGGGGAATGCAATTAAAACCGGTCTTTCTGCAAGCACAGGAGATCTTATTATTACCATGGATGCTGACCTCACGTTCAGGCCGGTCGATGTGGGAAAGCTCATAGAAAAATTCCGGGAAACCCGTGCTGACTGTATATCCGGTTCCCCATATCTTGAAAAAGGACTGATGGAAGAAGTCACCCCATTCAGACTGCTGATGAGTAAAACCGTGAATTTTCTATACCGCCTGCTGTTAAGAAGTCACATTACCTGTGTGAGCCCCATATTCCGGCTCTATAAACGCAGTGTTCTTACAGAGATGCAGATTACCAGTAAAAATTTTGAGATCAATGCGGAAATTATTTCAAAACTCCTCATTAGCGGAAAAACAGTAGTGGAGATCCCGGTCCCTCTCTTGAAAAGGAAGTTCGGAAGCTCGAAGATCAATATCAAAAAAGAGATCAAAAATTATCTGATGTTATTATACAAAATTTTCCGGACAAAATACCTCCACAGGGAATGGGTTTGACCAGAAAAATAAGTATAAATTCGGGTTTTTTTTATTTTGGTTTTAAGTATTATTTTTCTGTGCGATTTTTCCGTATTTGCCTTACGATCTCCAAGGGTTGTATCACATAGTACATCAGAACCAGGAGAGCTACATACTGGATCGTGAAGAAGAACAATGTCAGGTTCCATTCTGCGGATCCTACCGGACTTACATATTCAAGATTGGTATAGAACCGCCCAAACATCAACGGGAACTCAATATACGCAAAAACCTGGGTGACATAGAACAGGAGGATCTTGTACAGGTTATCGGCAACCAGCAGACAGAGGAGCGGGGTGAACCATACAATATACTGGGGGCTGTGAAATTTTGTGAAAAATACTACCGAGAAAATTGCACATAATAATATTTTCAAGAACATTGCCGGTTTCTTTTCTGTAACGATATAAGCAGTATAGAGAAGGATGAGGAAAACGACACCCATCATTCCATACATTAGCGTTGAAACCGTGGACGAGGTAATTCCAAGATGACCTACTTCCTCTAAATACGCATAAAGCGTAAATGTTGCCGTATTTACGTAAATCCCGACACTAGAACCCGTTGCGAACAGGTAAGTATTGATAACATCAGGACGGATGAGGACAAGCGGCACCAGAAGAATGAGAGATACGGGAGCAATGACTTTGAGAGCCTCGATTATTTCCTGTTTTATCGAAGTTTTTTTTGCATTGTAGAAAACCACGAACGGAAACGCAATCGCCGGAAAAATCTTTGCAAAAAATCCGAGCGCCGCAAAGAGATATCCTTTCCGGTTCATCCCGTAGACAGTAAACAGGACTGCCACCATAAGGAGGCATGTCGGAAATGCATCATATTTCGTCAGAACAAAATATGCAGTGGAGAATGCTGTTGCGTAGACAAGACCTGCTATAAATGCGGTTTTTTCATCCCATACCTTAAGTGCGACGAAATAAATGCAGAGAATAGTGACGATATCACACACTACCATGAGGAACTGGAATGTGTACACGAATACCATAGCACTCTGAAATGCGAGAGCCGGGATAAGGGCTAATGTTATGGGAATGAATATCAGAATCGGATAATCAAAACTATAATTAATATAAGGTAATTGTCCCTGCACCATTTTGATCGCATGCTCAAAATAAAACCCGATATCAAAAAGATCGATAAAGGAGTGGAATACCAAAGGAGTGAGAAGGAGAACAAAAAATTTTGTCGCCAAAGAGGCAAGGATGAGATAAAGGATGTGTCGTTTAACGGCATTCTGATCAATATCGCCAAACTCGAAATCAAGAAAGATTAACGGATTCTTCCCTTTTTTTACCTTTTTTACGGATGATTCACCCGTATCCTTATTTTTCTTCCCCATATCCGGTCTCCGTTCCAATAGTATTGTTGAGGTTGCGAATTTGCATCTTATTACAGAAATATTCTCGGTCTTCTCTTATTAACAAAGGGGATTGCGGGATACTATGTTAAGTCCGTGTCCAAGTAATACGCCGGTTCACTAAGAAATTCCACCCGAACGCAACTAAAATCCCAACCAAGTTGGAGACAAGATAATATACTCCGAAAATACTGGTAAGGAACCAGAGTATCCCCATATTGATTACAAGCCCTCCTGCAGATACAATATGAAATGCGACAATGCGATGCCACCTGCTCGATAACTTCTGATCCCCAGAACTACGGAATGTCCAGAGATCATTCCAGAGGAAATTATTCAGAATTGACAGCTCGATCGCAAAAAAGCTGGCAACGAGATAATAAAATCCTACAAATTCTTTGAGATAATACAAGATCCCCATATTCACGATGATACCGGAGATCCCGACCATACCGAACTTGAATAATTTTTTACATTCCCTCCATGCAGCGCTGTGGTGATGGAAAAACGAATAAAGAGCGATGTCCATGACCTGCTCTGCATATTCGATGATGGTCCTGATCTTCAGTTTGCTCGAACCAACCTCCCTGTCGACAAATTCAAAAGGAATTTCCTTGTCATTTTCCCAAGTTCCCTTTCCCAATATCTCAAGCAGGATTTTGTAACCTTTGGGTTTTAGGTGTGCGTTTGACACCACACCCTTTCTGATTGCAAAAAAACCGCTTACGGGGTCGGTAACATCGGGAAAAAGAAGGCGCCCCAAAAAAGTTGCCCCGATGGAAATGATCCTTCGTTTTAATGGCCACTTCTTGATTCCCCCGCCCACCATATATCGGCTTCCGATGACGACATCGTTGCCAGCACGGATTTCCTGATACATTTTCGGGATGAGGGCAGGGGGGTGGGAAAGATCCGCATCGATGACAACAAAGACTTCGGAAGATGCATGGGAAAATCCATCCGCAACCGATTGTGAGAGCCCGTGATCGGCATTGCGAACGAGAATTCTGACATTTTCCTTTGTCTTTTTCAGTTCATTGACTATCGCGATGGTTCCATCGGAAGAGTTATCGTCAACCACCAGGATCTCGCCATGAAGGCCGTTCATTAAAAAAACGACATCCACTTCAGTAATGATATTCCGGATATTTGCTTCTTCATTGAAGGTGGGGATGATCACCGAAAGGTCGTACATAGTTGCCTGTATCACACTGATGCGCCGGACACGAAGACGGCGATCCCGGTATCCTGCCCGAGCTGCTTTGTATGCTCTTTTAACCATGCAAGGGCATCGCCGCCTGGATCGGCGGAATAGATGTCCCCGGTTACAATAAAGTACACGGTAGTATTGTTATTTTTCTGCGCATCTATCGCAGCGAGATCGGTCTCCGTGTAAGCACTGAACTCAAATGTCCTGTCAGTAGTATTTGAATAGTAATAATTAAACGGCTGGGAAATATACCCCGGCACAAGGACCACAAAATCTCCCGGATTTGTCGTTTTCTGCATAATTCCTGAGAATCCTCTCCAGTCATCCTTGGAATACCCGGAATAATAACTCATGAGGAACGGAGCGCTGAGAATGAAAAGAAATGCCATGAAACCATATACAACCGCACGGTTTTTTATGAGCGAATAGAAAATTTTGTACGAAATCGCAATCCCGATGAAAAAGACGATATTGAGGAAGAGAAGATACCGGGGTACCATCGGAATTCGGAAGGAGAGGAAATAACTGATAACGAATGTAAGAACGGTTACCCACACCAGAAAAATCCCTTTGTTTTTATCGATGAGAAAGGCCTGCACTATTCCAATAATGAATAGCAGGACAAGCACGTACATCGCAATTTCTGAGAAGCCGGAGATCTGCTTAAAAGTCTCGATGATGATCCCAACACCCTGAATACCGAATGTTGGCGCAGAGGCGCTCCTTTTTGCAAAGAGCTGGATGGTGACGATAATCAGCGGCAGACAGATGATGGTGAATACCGCTATTGCCAGTGCCAGGGGTTTGAGATTCCTGATATCCTCCCGGATTTTCTGGATTCGCATGCCAAGAGCGTACAGGACAAGGGCTGCAATGATGACCATCGCATAAAAATGGGACCAGAAGGCCAGTGCAGCGAGCACGCCAAAAAGGACCCAGTTTTTAACATCATTGGTTTTCAGTGCCCTAAAATAAAAGACCATCGCGAAGGTGACAAAAAAGAGCATCATCGAATATGCCCTCGCTTCCTGTGAGTAAAAGATCAGGAACGGGGAGAATGCGAACGCTGCCGCGGCGATAATCCCCACATTCTGATCGATAAACTCCTTACCGGCAAGATATACTAGAGGAATGGTGAGGACCCCGAGCAACGCGGGAATAAATCTGAGTGTTATTTCGTTATTCCCGAACACCAGCATGATATGCTCTACCCAATAGAACAGTGGAGGATTGAACTCCCCTCCAGTTGTTGCCCCCCAAATTTGGGGGATCGAACCCACGGACAGGGTATATGTCGAGGCTTCATCAAGCCATAGCGAATTAAAGCCAAGATTATAAAAGCGCAGGAATACCCCAATAAGGGTGACGGCAAGGAGAACCTGCACATACCGGCTCCGTCTCAGAAGGGAGAAGAGAGTGCCGGGTGAAAGCAGTGCGAGGGAGTCATCATTCAAAATTTCATTCTTGTCAAGATCACAATCACCGCTGTTTTCGGTTTTTTTACCTTTTTGACCCCCGTCCTTTCTCTTTCCCATCGCAATCACTAGCTATTTCGTAATTATTGGCATATAGTTTACTCAGTCGTGGAGATCGGGGAAAAACCGGGGATTATTGAAAACTAGCATGCTTAGGGGGGTGCGTAAAATTTTGGCTTGTTTTTCCGAAATTAACAAAGCAGGGGAGATTTCAACAACCTCATCAGGTCATCCCTGCTCGTGACCACTTTCGCCGACTGCTCCAGCATCAGGTTCACATGTTCGTGGATCCCGACTTTCCGGAAATCAGTCCTGAGCGCAAATATCGGTTTGTTGAGCGCCGCTGCGTATCCCATCTCCCATGCAGTTCCTGAATCGGCGTCCGCACCATCGATAACGGCAACAACCAAATCCGTCTCATAAAGGACTTTTTTGTTTTGTTCATAGATCCGAACGTTTTCCGTCAAATCCCGGTGAGCGGTATCGTCACCGGTTTCCTGCGGGACGTAAACTTCAAACAGGTGCTGCCTGAGGAGATCGGCGAGTGCTGTATTGTAGGACCGTTCCGCTTCAGAAAACAGGGGGGCCGCAAGATAAATTCTGTACTGGCAGAACTCTGATACATCGACCGCTTTAATCTTGGGGAACCGTGCGAGAAATACCCCGCGTCCCTCTCTTTTTGGCGGTTCGTCCCCGGCACTACCATAATAGGTGCTTGTCACTCCGCACGTGGGGGATGAGTTTACCCCGATGATGCAAAGCGGTGGGCCCCGTGATGCAATAAGCTCACACACCCGGGATTCAAGGACATCCATCATGCACGCAAAGTCCCGTGTGTTCAAGCGTTCCAGAAACGTACCTGGCTTTCTCTCTGCTCCCAGGTACAGCGTCTCGGGGCAGGGAAGCGGGACGATCTCGATCCCAAACCGCGTGCACCGTTCAGTAGCGCCCCGGAACATCCTGAGATCAGAAGGTTTTGTGATCCCCTCCGCACGTAGTGCGGGGTTTTGGATGCAGGGGCACACCAGCACGTACATTGATAGTGACTTGGTTCCCACAGATCATCAATGATGCCCCTTGTTGCCTACCGGGACAACAGCTGCGACCCCCGGAAATGTACGGTGAAGAAGCTGGAGCGGGCAGGGTTCATCAGACTTGTTAAAAAAATCTCCCAAATACCACGAAATACCCTGCTGCTTGACCCTACGGCAGAACAGGCGCTCTCTCCTGCAGACAGATCGGTGAAGTCCATTACGGTTCTGGACTGTTCTTGGGAAGTCCTGAATACAGGTGCCGTCAGCTCGTGGCGGATCCGGCGGGCGCTCCCGTTCCTTGTCGCGGCGAACCCGGTCAACTTTGGCAAACCCTGTATGTTATCATCGGTAGAAGCACTCGCCGCTGCCCTGTTCATCATTGGGGAAGAACACCAGGCGTGCGATATCCTTGGAAAAGTCAGTTGGGGGATACGGTTCCTTGAGGTAAATGAGGAGCCGCTCACGCTCTATGCAGCGGCAAAGGACAGCACGGAAGTCGTGGCGATCCAGGAGCAGTATCTCTGACTGTCACGAGCCAGCCCGGTGATACGGGCAAAGAGTGAAGCTCCCCGCGATTGTCATGGAGGAAACTCTTATGGATATCTACGGGAATGTGATTGCATAACGACCGGAGCAAGGGGGACATACAATCCCAAGGGCCGGTAGTATAGAGAAACATGTATGACCGCAGTGACGACGATATCGATCTATTCAGTCCGCACCGGACGGGTGGAGCAGCTCAGCCCTGTCGTGAAATCTGATGCTGATTGGAAGGCGCTCTTAACCCCGCAGCAGTTCGACGTCGCTCGGAAGAAGGGGACCGAGCTTGCGTTTACCGGGAAGTACCATGACTGCAAGAAAAAGGGAGTGTATCAGTGCGCCTGCTGCAGGACTGACCTGTTCCTCTCGGATGTGAAGTTCGATTCGGGTACCGGCTGGCCGAGTTTCTCCACGCCGGTCTCTGACCATAACGTTAGGGTGCAGGCCGACCGTTCAGACGGCATAGTGAGAATGGAGGTTCTCTGTGCCCGCTGCGGCGCCCACCTCGGCCATGTCTTCGATGATGGCCCACCGCAGACACATACGCGATATTGTATGAATTCTGCATCCCTTACATTAGTACAACAGGAAAAATGACAGGACGACAGCACAGCATCACCTCTCCCGCGGGAAGGAACGGCAAAGCGACCGGGGATAGTGACCGGCAGGGTAACCGGATCATCCCCGGCATCAATGCCCGGCTCTCCGCGCTGCGCAGCGACATGTTTTCGGTATCGGACTACCCAGCCGCAAAGCTTGCGGAGATCATCCGCGATGTTGGGTTCGCCTGCAACTGCTGCACAAAGTGCTGCACAAAGGAGTTCAACGACCATGTCTTTCTCCTAGATAACGACACTGCTGTTATCAAAGGGATCACCCCTGAAGCCCTTGTTCCGGCACCCTACTTCGAGCTCTGCGACCAGAACGGACAGTTCTACGACTCCGGCTATGCCCTGCGGACACGACCTGACGGGTCGTGCTTCTTTTTAGAGGGGACACGGTGCAGAATTTATAATAACCGGCTCTCGATCTGCCGGATCTACCCATACATGCTCCACCGCGAACCGGATGATGACGGCATTGTCGACTGGCGGCAGATCAGCGGGCTGAACAAACACGGATCGTACCACAACGAGATTCCGGTTGAAGAGAGCCTCTCAATCGCGCAGGAGACAAAGGAGTTCGAGATCGCGTTCTTAGAACAGTCCATCCGGTTCTACGAGTTCCTGTGCGGGTACTTTGTGGAGAACGGGCTCAGGCATGTCCGGAAGGTCTACGATGACCGGATGCGGGCGTACCGGAAAGGAGAGGAGATTGAGGTTGCCGTGCTGTACAATGGCCGGTTGGAACCGTGGCGGATGAGGGGGGATGAGGCGGTGCCAGGTAACGGCACATTATAGTTTGTCAATTGCCGGTTTCCTTCCTGATACGTTCCCGTGCAATACCGCAGTACTCTTGGTCCATATCGATGCCGATCCCCCTCCTTTTACAGCGACAGGCGGCAACCAGCGTGCTCCCGCTCCCAAGGAACGGGTCGAGGACAATATCGTCCACATAGCTGAACAGTTTCGTGCACCGGAGCGGCAGCTCGACCGGGAACGGCGCCGGGTGGTTCACCTTCTTCTTGCTCTCACCGGAAAATGTCCAGAGCCCGTTTGTCCAGTCTATAAACTCCTTCCGGGTTATGTCGGATTTCCGGCCGGCAGCCGGCCGTTTCCAGTCGCCTTTGAAGAGCACCACGATCAGCTCCACCGGCGCGATCACGTACGGCGCCGAGGGGCTCATCCACGAGCCCCACGCGGTCCGGCGCGAGATGTTCCCCTCGTTCCAGATAATTGTCGAATGGTAGGAGAACCCCGCCTCCTTTGCGATTGTGGTCAGGTCTGCACCGACACTCTGCTGGCCGCCCTTGTTCTTGTCCAGCGGAACATTCAGGCAGAACCGTCCGGACTCCGCGAGCCAGCGGTAGCACCGGGACATCCACTTCTTCGTAAACGAGAGGTAGTCCACATACGAGCCGCCGTCATCGTGGTTCCCATACCGGATATCGACATTGTAGGGCGGTGACGTCACGATGAGGTCAACACTCCCACGCTTCATCTGCCGCGTTGTGAGGACGTTGTCGTTGATAATCCTGATATGATTATTCTGGAAGAAGATTGGAGATGACACCGTTTTCACCTGTCATGAATCTGGGTGCTTAAGGGTCAAGTAACCAGCGTGTACAACTCAAAAAAATCAATTCGATTATTTGATACTCATAGGAGACTCCACGGAGCACCTAATAAAACGAAATTTACCTGAAATGAGGACGAGATAAATCAAGCTAAAACACATTTTCACAACCTTTATCTGATGCGATCGTGATTCTATCGTTGTATGATCAGGGTTGCGATTAACGGGTACGGCACGATTGGCAAACGCGTGGCCGATGCGGTTGCCGCCCAGAAGGACATGAAGGTTGTCGGCGTCTCCAAGACCCGGCCGAACGCGGAGGCATTCGTCGCTAAGCAGCGGGGCTACCCGCTCTACATCGCGGACATCTCGAAGAAGCCTGCGTTTGAGAAAGTCGGGCTCAAAGTCGCGGGATCCGTCGAGGACATGCTGAAGAACTGCGATGTGGTCGTCGACGCAACACCGGGCGATGTGGGCGCGACGAACAAGCCGCTTTACGAAAAGCTGAAGATCAAGGCGATCTGGCAGGGTGGGGAGGATCACGAAGTCGCCGGGTTCTCGTTCAACTCCGATTGCAACTACAAGGACGCCATCGGCCGGCAGTTCGTCCGAGTTGTCTCCTGCAACACGACCGGCCTCTGCAGGATCATCCATACCATCGACAAGGAGTACGGTGTTGCCCATGTCCACGCTGTCATGGTCCGGCGAGGTTCTGACCCCGGCGAGATCAAGAAGGGACCGATCGATGCTGTTGTTCTCGATCCCGTCACCGTGCCCAGCCACCACGGCCCGGATGTGCTCTCTGTGCTCCCCCACATCTCGATCACCACGATGGCGATGATCGTGCCTACAACCATGATGCATATGCACGCCATCCGGATCACGACTAAAAAGCCCGTATCCCGGGACCGGGTAATCGAGCTCATCAACAAGCACCCGAGGCTCGGGCTCATCAAGAAGAGCGCCGGGATCAGGAGCACCGCCGAGCTCAAGGAGTTTGCCATGGACCTCGGCCGGCAGCGGTCCGACCTGTACGAGAACTGCATCTTTGAAGAATCGATCTATGCGAAGGATAACGAGCTCTGCTTCTTCCAGGCGATCCACCAGGAAGCGGATGTGGTCGTTGAGAACATCGACGCGATCCGGGCGATGGCCGGCACCGAAAAGGATGCAGCAAAATCCGTTGCTATGACCAACGCGGCGCTGGGCTTCGTCACCATCCAGAACAGCCATTGAGAGGTGCCCGCAACGCCAATCACCGGATGGTAATTCCGGCAGTACGGTAATCCGGGTACCATATAACCCGGAACAACCATTAACAAGAGAAAAACCCCATTTATTTTAATGGACGAGTACGAGCGGGTCACCCGCAACACGGTCGAGATCGTGACCGAAGACGATCTCAAAAACCTTCTTGTAAAGCCGGTAAAGAAGGTGTATGCCGGCTATGAGCCCAGCGGTGAGATCCACCTTGGCCACCTTGTCACCGTCAACAAGCTCGTCGACCTGCAGGCAGCCGGGTTCGAAGTCACTGTGCTGCTTGCCGACCTCCACGCGTTTCTCAACCGCAAAGGGACGATGGAGCGTGTGGGTGAGCTTGCCGAGTACAACAAGAGGTGTTTCGAAGGCCTCGGCCTGAAAAATGTCCGGTACGTGCTGGGCTCAGACCTCCAGCTCAGCCGCGATTACGAGTTGCTCGTGCTCCAGCTCTCCCAGCAGGTCACCCTGAACCGTGCAATGCGCAGCATGGACGAGGTCGGGCGGCAGATGGACCACCCCACCGTATCCCAGATGATCTACCCCCTCATGCAGGCGGCAGATATCGCCATGCTGGGTGTTGACGCTGCGGTGGGGGGAATCGACCAGCGCAAGATCCACATGCTGGCAAGGGAACACTTGATCAACTTCAAGTATGCGGCTCCTGTCTGCATCCATACCCCCATCCTGAACGGGCTCGATGGTAAGAAGATGTCCTCGTCGCAGGGCAACTTCATCTCGGTTGCCGACAGCGAAGACGATATCAGGAAGAAATGCCAGAAGGCGTTCTGTCCTATGGAAATTCCGGAAAACCCCATCCTGCAGATCTTCCAGCACCACATCTTCCCCCGGTTGCCGCAGGTTACGGTCAACCGCCCGGAAAAATTCGGGGGTGACAGGTCATTTGCCAGCTATCCTGAAATTGAACAGGCATACCAGAAAGGCGAGATTCATCCGCTCGATTTGAAGAAGACCTGCGGGGAGTGCCTTATCGAAGTACTCAGACCGGTCCGTGAATATATCCAATAAAATCAGCATCGTAAGCAAACGAGGGCGTCCTGTGAGAATAGAAAAAAAAGAGGAGGGTTTCGATTACAAACTCGAAGAGCTGGGCATCCGCATCAAGGATTCTGATCAGTTCAAGGTTCGCGAAGATGTGTTTGACGAAGTCACGCTCCTTGCCCTCTACAAACTTGTGCATAAAAAATGGATCTCGGAAATCGGGGGTTCTATCAGCACAGGAAAAGAGGCAAATGTTTTTTACGGGGTACGGGATGGCGCGGGAATCGCCATCAAAATTTACCGGATCCGCACGGCGAATTTCAATACTATGAGTTCCTATATCGTCGGGGACCGCCGGTTCTTCAATGTAAAGAAAAACAAAAAAGACCTGATCTTTGCCTGGACAAAAAAGGAGTTTTCAAACCTCGTGAGGGCGCGGGACGCAGGAATTCCCGTGCCGGAACCGCTTGTCTGGGA
>Ga0209777_10005275_pt1 | contig 14970 bp, 9 predicted proteins | sample FrelakmetHBP12HB_FD_187147 | JGI IMG/M metagenome (GOLD analysis project Ga0209777, IMG submission 187147) | Freshwater lake sediment microbial communities from the University of Notre Dame, USA, for methane emissions studies -HBP12 HB (SPAdes)... | ecosystem: Environmental > Aquatic >... | reverse complement strand
CGGAAGTACGTCCCAAGGGTTTGGCTGTTCGCCAATTAAAGCGGCACGCGAGCTGGGTTCAGAACGTCGTGAGACAGTTCGGTCTCTATCCATCGTGGGCGAAGGGAACTTGAGAGAAGCTGCTCCTAGTACGAGAGGACCGGAGTGGACGAACCGCTGGTGTGCCAGTTGTCCTGCCAAGGGCACTGCTGGGTAGCTACGTTCGGTGAGGATAAGCGCTGAAAGCATCTAAGTGCGAAGCCTTTCTCGAGATGAGGTTCCCCACCGGGTTAACCGGGTAAGACCGCAGGGAGACTACCTGCTTGATAGGCGGCATGTGGAAGTCCGGTGACGGATGAAGCTGAGCCGTACTAATGGTCGAGGGCTTGACCGCTACAGCACCTTACCAAGGGTTGGGTGACGGTGGCAGGGAAGTAACCAGCACAGATAGCGAGATTGAAGATCTGCGGCGACGGCCGCTGTACCTTTGGGTGCGCCCGTCCTGCCGAAACACGTCCAGACGCACGAGATCCTGGTGACTCTAGCGGAGAGGCCACACCCGTTCCCATACCGAACACGGTAGTTAAGCTCTCCAGCGCCGAAGATACTGAGAGGGCAGCCTTTCGGGAAAATAGGTCGTCGCCAGGATTTCTGCGTTAACGGCCCACGCGCTTCGACATCGTAAGACGTGGTTGCCGCCAAGAACTCCTGTGAGGCGACAGCGTCGAGCGGCAAAGCCGCTCGGGCGTGAGCGGGTCGGCCCGCGCTAGCTCTGGCAGTGGCGGCAGTAGCTCGTGGTGAAGCCGCCGGCCTCGGTTTGAGTGATGTGTCGACCGCACCGCCGACAAGCCTCACCGCCACGATTGTGGACGGCCAGGAAGTCACGCACTTCCGTCTCGAACGTGGGCGGGACCCGATCGCGCAGGATGGCGATGGCGGCGGCGAGAGTGTGTCGCGTGGCCGCATACAACTCGTCCACTTCCTCGGGCGCCAGCGTGCGGCGCTTGCGGAAGGGCAGGAGCCTGGCGGCGTGGAGGATCTCGTCGGAGTAGGCGTTGCCGATCCCCGCGACGAACCCCTGGTTCCGCAGCAGGTTCTTCAGCTCGCCGGGGTGACGGCGGATCCTGGCGCGCCAGACTTCGAGGGTCAGCTCCGGGTCGTCCGCGTCCGGACCCATTTCGTCGGGGCCGGCGCCTGGAATGGGGCGTTCGATCCCGTGCGGCAGCAGGTAGACCTTGCCCATCTGCGTCGGGTCGCGGTACCTCAGCTCGGGGGTTGCGGCCTCGGCGGGTACCCATGGCGCCCCGGCCACCCATGCCGCCGTATCGGCCGGAGGTCCGCTGCGCGTTCCGAACCTGATGACGAATAGCGTCTTCGGCGGCTTCTTCACCTTCGGGTCGGCCGCGAGCTGGAGTCGGCCGGTGAGCATCGCGTTTATGGCGACGCGGTCGCACTCGAAGTCGAGCCACAGAAACTTGCCGCGCCGACTGAACTGCCGCAGGCGCTGGCCGACTAGGGCGCTCAGCTCGGCCGGCGTCCCACGCACCGTCAGGGATCCCGGCGCCTCGACCGCCAGCACGGGCCGGCCTGTCATTGCAGCCTGAAACGCGTCGGCGAGGACCGATAGGTCCGGCAGTTCTGGCACGTCTGGATTGTACGAAGCGCCCGGCCCAGGTTGCCCGCCGCCTAGCGAGGGGCCGCGCTGCGATTGTTGCTCACTTGGTGCGTGTGCTAGATTCACCCGGCCCTTGGGCAAGACAGTTAAAGAGCCGACCCATAGCCTGATCGAAGGAGTGGACCGAGCGCACGAAGCCCCCGGACTGCTGTTCGACAAACGGCTTGAGCGCGGCTCGAGCCGTTTTGCTTTCCTGGGCCACCATCGACCATAGGAGACAGATCTTGACTGAAGAGCAGACGGGCGGGACCACGCCGGAGACCGAGGCAACGGCCTCAGTCGCTGACCAGGCGTCCGAGCAAGCCGCCGGCGTAGCAATCGCCGACGAGCCCGCCGAGACAACCGCCACCTCGACCATCGAGACCAGCGAGCCGCCCGCCCCGGCCGCCCCCGAACCTGTCGCGGTGACCGAGACCAGCGAGCCGCCCGCCCCGGCCGCCCCCGAACCTGTCGCGGTGACCGAGGCCGAGGTCGCCGATGCCCCGGCGGCCGAGGAGGCCGAAGAAGCCCCGGTGACCGTGATCCCGCGGCCTGAGCCCTCCACCATGGAGGAGCTCCTCGCGGAGCAGGATGCGGACATCCGAAGCTTCAAGCATGGGGACGTCGTTGAAGGCACCGTCGTGCGGATCGATCGCGACGAGATCCTCGTCGATATCGGTGCCAAGAGCGAGGGCGTCGTGTCGAACCGTGAGCTGTTCGGTCGACACGCCGAGTCCTCGCCGCAGCTGACAGTCGGGGACGTCGTTCTCGTCTACGTGCTGCAGCCTGAATCGCAGGAAGGCCACGCCGTCCTCTCGCTTCGCCGAGCCGGACTCGAGCGCAAGTGGCGAGCGATGCAGGAGCAGTTCGAGGCCGGCGCCATAATCGACGCCCCCGTCATCGACCATAACAAGGGCGGCCTGATCGTCGACTGCGGAATTCGCGGCTTTGTCCCGATCAGCCAGATCGTGGACTTCCCGCGGCGGCCGCAGAACGACCAACCGCGCGACGCGGCCCAGGAGATCGCAGAGAAGCTCCAGCCTTACGTCGGTCGCAAGCTGCGCCTCAAGATCCTCGAGGTCAACCGCAAGGCCAACCGCCTCATTCTCTCCGAGAAGGTAGCTCTCTACGAGGAGCGCCGGGAGAAGCGGGACGAACTGTTCAGCAGTCTTCAGGTCGGCCAGAAGGTCAACGGCACCGTTCGCTCTATCGCGCCTTTCGGTGTCTTCATCGACCTCGGCGGTATCGACGGCCTCGTCCACAAGAGCGAGCTCTCGTGGAACAAGGTCAACAACCCGGAAGCCGGCTACAAGGTTGGCGACCAGGTCGAGGCCGAGGTCATCGACATCAACCACGAGCGCGGCCGGATCAGCCTGTCCATCCGCAAGCTCCAGCCGGATCCATGGCATTCGACCGTGGCCGACTTCAAGGTTGGCGACGTGATCGACGGCACGGTCACGAAGCTCGTGAACTTCGGAGCCTTCGTTCGCGTTCGCGACGGCCTCGAGGGCCTGATCCACATTTCCGAGTTGTCCCACCAGCGAGTCGCTCATCCGGGCGACGTGGTGCACGAGAACCAGACGCTCAAGCTCAAGATCATCTCCCTCGACTCCGAGCGGCATCGACTGGGCCTCAGCCTCAAACAGGCCGAGGAGCCGCCGGCCCGACCGGTCGTCACGGAGACGCCCGTTCAGGCTGCGCCTTCGGCCCCGCGCCCGGAGCGGCGCCCGCGCCCCGAACGCGGCTACTCCATGTCCGATGCGGTCCAGGAGCCCGAAGGCGGGATCGACAATACGCTTGCCTCGGCGTTCGCCCAGATTCGCGCCCAGGTGGCGGAGTCGGAGGCGAAAGCTGGCGATGAAACCGAGCCTGTAGTCGACGCTGCCCCGGCCGCGGAGGATGAAGCTGCGCCGGCCAAGCCGGCTCGCGCTCGGACCCCGAAGGTCGCCAAGGTCGAGGCCCCGGCCGAGACTCTCCCCGAGGCCGAAGCCGAAGCGGTTGCTCCGGCCGAGACTCTGCCCGAGGCCGAAGCCGAAGCGGTTGCTCCGGCCGAGACGCTGCCCGAGGCTGCGATCGACTAGCGGTTCCAACGCCGCGAGGGCATCGGCCGAGGCGGCAACGCCCCGGACGGCCATCGGAACTCAGTGAACTATGTGGAGACCCCGCCGGTTCCACCGGCGGGGTCTCCACATGCGATTCACACCCCGGGGCCACGCCAGACCCCCCAGGCTGCGGCGACCGGAGCCGGCGGCGGCGCGTTTCTGCCGAACCCGGGAAGGGTGGCATGCGTCCGCCGAAGACGCTCGGGCATTCTCGGACGCGACGGCTTGCGCCGGTCGCACTCCCCGAGTGGGTCGAGGTACAGGGCGAGCCGGGCGTGCTAGCATGCCCCTACGGTCGCCGGCCGGCGACCGAGTAGAACAGGCGTTCAGCTCGATGGATCGTTTCGACAAGTTCACGGACCGCGCTCGCAAGGTCCTGACGCTCGCGCAAGACGAGGCCCAGCGGTTCAACCACAACTACATCGGCACGGAGCACCTGCTCCTCGGCCTCGTCCGAGAAGGCGAAGGCGTGGCTGCCCGCGTGCTCGAGAACATGAACGTCGAGCTCCCCAAGGTCAGGACCGCGGTCGAGTTCATCATCGGCCGGGGCGATCGGCCGGTAGTCGGCGAGGTCGGTCTGACCCCGCGCGCCAAGCGCGTCATAGAACTGGCGATCGACGAAGCCCGCCGGCTCGGCCACAACTACATCGGCACGGAGCACCTGCTGCTCGGCCTGGTCCGCGAAGGCGAGGGGATCGCCGCCGGCGTGCTCGAATCGCTCGGCGTGAGCCTCGACAAGGTTCGCCACGAAGTCATCAGGGTCCTTTCGCAGTCCTCTTCGACCGGTCCCGCCCAGGAGACCAAGCGCGCCAGCAAGACCCCGACGGTCGACCAGCTCGGTATCAACCTGACCGAGGCCGCACGTCTGGGCAAGCTCGATCCGGTCATCGGTCGCGAGAAGGAGATCGAGCGGGTCATCCAGATCCTGTCGCGCCGAACGAAGAACAACCCGGCCCTGATCGGAGAGCCGGGGGTCGGCAAGACCGCCATCGCCGAAGGCCTGGCGCATCGTATCGTCAGCGGGGACGTGCCGGAGACTCTCGCGAACAAGCGCGTGCTGACCCTCGACATAGGCTCGCTCGTTGCCGGCACGAAGTACCGTGGCGAGTTCGAGGAGCGCCTCAAGAAGATCATCGAGGAGCTGCGCAGCACCAATGATGCGGTCCTGTTCATCGATGAGCTTCACACGATCGTGGGGGCCGGTGCCGCGGAGGGTGCGATCGATGCGGCCAACATCCTGAAGCCACCGCTCGCCCGCGGCGAACTGCAGTGCATCGGCGCAACCACGCTCGACGATTATCGCAAGTACATAGAGCGGGATGCGGCCCTCGAGCGGCGCTTCCAACCGGTCATGGTTGAGGAGCCAACACTCGAGCAGTCCGTCGATATCCTGATGGGCATTCGTGAGCGCTACGAGCAGCACCACAAGGTCCGGATCACGGACGAGGCTGTTCGCGCTGCCGTAGACCTGTCGATCCGCTATATCACGGACCGCCACCTGCCGGACAAGGCGATCGACCTGATCGACGAGGCGGCCAGTCGAGTGCGACTGCGCTACGCCACCTCTCCACCCGCTCTGCGGGAGGCCCAGAAGGATCTCGATCGGATTACGCGCGAGAAAGACAGCGCCATCAACTCGCAGGAATACGAGGAGGCGGCGACGCTCCGCGAGACCGAAGCCGCGGCTCGTCAGAAGGTCGACGACCTGCGCGCCGAGTGGCAGGCGTCCGTCGCCGCAGAGCAGCCCAAGGTGGACGAGGAGGAGATCGCCCAGGTCGTGGCGATGTGGACCGGCATTCCGGTTACGCGCATCGCTGAGGAAGAGTCGGAGCGGCTGCTCCACATGGAGGACGAGCTGCACAAGCGGGTCGTCGGCCAGCAGGAGGCCATCGAGATCGTCTCGAAGGCGGTTCGACGCGCCCGCGCCGGCCTGAAGGATCCCAAGCGGCCGATCGGTTCGTTCATCTTCCTGGGCCCGACCGGCGTAGGGAAGACCGAGCTGGCGAAGGCGCTGGCCGAGTTCATGTTCGGCAGCGACGATGCCCTGATCAAGATCGACATGAGCGAGTTCATGGAGCGCCACAACGTCAGCCGGCTGGTCGGCGCACCTCCCGGTTACGTCGGCTTCGACGAGGGCGGTCAGCTGACCGAGGCCGTCCGCCGCAAGAGTTATGCCGTCATCCTGCTCGACGAGATCGAGAAGGCCCATCCCGAGGTCTTCAACATGCTGTTGCAGATTCTCGAGGACGGCCACCTTTCGGACGCCAAAGGGCGCCGGGTCGACTTTCGCAACTGCATCATCATCATGACTTCGAACCTGGGCGCCCGGCAGCTTCAGACCAACTCGTCGCTCGGTTTCCGCCAGCAGGGCGAGACCGAGGAAGAACGCCAGACGGCGTCCTTCGACCTGATGCGCGACAAGGTAGACAAAGAGCTGAAGCAGACCTTCCGGCCGGAGTTCCTGAATCGCATCGATGCTACCGTCGTCTTCCGGTCCCTGACCGTCGAAGAGATCCGGTTGATCGTGGATCTGATGTTGGCTCGCGTCCGCGAGCGGCTGCGAGCGCAGGGCATGAGCCTCGAGGTCACGCAGGCGGCCAAGGATCACATCATCAAGATCGGCTACGACGTTGCCTATGGGGCGCGGCCGCTGCGCCGGGTCATCCAGAACATGGTCGAGGACGTCCTGGCCGAGCAACTCCTGCTTGGCAAGTACGCATCCGGCACGAGCATAGTCGTCGACAAGGGCTCCGAGGCGGGTCTGGATATCCACCCGGTCGAGGAGAAGCAGCCCGTCGAAGCCGCTCGCTGAAGCGAGGCCGAGGGGTGGCCCGTCAGCAAAGTCGCTACATCTGCCAGACGTGCAGCGCCGCCCATATTCGGTGGGAGGGCCAGTGCCGGACGTGCGGCGCCTGGAACACTCTGGTGGAGACGGTCGTGCGCGAGTCGGAGGCGCGGCGGCGGATGCCCGGGCCGGTTGTCGCCGGTCGAACGGCGTTCCCCCAGACGTTGAGCCGTCTCCGCGAGGCGGAGCCCGTCCGAATCCCGACCGGGATCGGCGAGATAGACCGTGTGCTCGGCGGCGGGCTGGTGCCCGGGTCGGCGGTTCTGCTCGGCGGCGAACCCGGGATCGGCAAGTCCACGTTGCTGCTGCAGGCCGCCGCGGGCCTGGCGTCCGGCGCGGGTGGCTCCAGCGGGGTCCTCTATGCGACCGGCGAGGAATCGGCCGGGCAAGTGCGACTGCGCGCGGGCCGCCTCGACCTGCTGGAGGGTGTCGCCGCCGACCGCATCTCGGTCGTGGCGGAGAACGAAGTCGGTCGCATCGTCGAGCTGGCGCGCGAGGCCCGACCCATCGCGTTGATCGTCGACTCGATCCAGACCGTAACCGTTGACGAACTCGAAGGGCCCGCCGGCAGCGTCGGCCAGGTGCGCGAATGCGCCCTGCGGTTGATGGAGATGGCCAAGCAGGACGGCATCGCGGTGATCATCGTCGGCCACGTCACCAAAGACGGCACCCTGGCCGGGCCCAAGACGCTGGAGCATATCGTCGACGCCGTTCTCAACCTGGAGGGCGAGCGGACGGCCACCCTCCGGCTGCTGCGCGCCTCGAAGAACCGCTTCGGCTCGACGGAGGAGGTGGGCGTCTTCGAGATGGCCGAAGGCGGCCTGGCCGAGGTCGCCGACCCGGGTCGGGCATTCCTCGCCACGGCCGACGAGCATGCGCCGGGAAGCGTTGCCGGCGCCACGCTGGAGGGAACGCGGCCGTTGCTGGTGGAAGTCCAGGCGCTTGTGGCGCCGGCCGGCTACGGCAGCCCTCGCCGAACTGCGTCCGGTATCGACGCGAACCGAATGGCGCTGCTCGTCGCCGTCCTGGGCCGAAGGGCGGGTATCGGCCTGGGCAGCCACGACGTCTACGCCAACCTGGCGGGCGGTCTGCAGCTTACCGATCCGGCCCTGGACCTGCCGCTGTGTCTGGCCCTGGCATCCTCGCTGCGCGACAAGCCGGTGCTTCGAGAACTGGTCGCCGTGGGCGAGGTGGGGCTGCTCGGGGAGCTTCGACCGGTGCCCGGCCTGGACCGGCGGCTGCGAGAGGCTGCCCGACTCGGCTTCCGGATGGCGATCGTGCCCGGGTCGCGCCGGCGCGACATGCCGAACGTGAACGGCATCGAGCTGGTCGCGGTTTCGAACCTGCGCGAGGCGATCGGCCACGCCGTCGGTTCGGGCCACAGCCCCGCCGGTGGACGCGATCATATCGAGGAACCCGCCGGCAGCTCCTCGGTGGGATCCTCCGGCGGACCGCCGTTGCCTGCCGGTCAGAGTCCGGTCCGCCACCGCGGCTGAACGCCGTCTCCGGCGGACCGCCGGGAACTGTGGCTGTGGTGCCCGGCAAGTCGGCATCTGGCACGTCGAGGTGCGCGATGTTAGGCTGATTCGGACGAAGCGACATCCTTCTGCACTCATCCTTCATCCATACCCGCTTCGTCGCGAGGCGTGGAATCGTGATCCGAATCGTTCGGCTGCTGGGAGCCGCCTTCGGCGCTCTGATCGCCATGGGGTTCGTGCTGTCCGATGGGACTCCGTTCGAAAAGAGCGGGTCGCCAGGCGTACTCATCCCGATCTGGCTCGCCGCCTGGATCACTGTCGGGTTCCTTGTGCTCCCTTTTCTGACGGTCGTTCCCGTGGGTCGCCTGATCAAAGAGGTTAAGGCCATGTCCACGGCCGATTTCGTGGCCGCTGTGGTGGGCTTGCTGATCGGCCTCTTGGTTGCCCTCCTGCTCGGCCTGCCGCTGGCGGTTCTGCCTGAACCCTATGGTCGGTACCTTCCGATCGGCGTCTCTTTCTGTTTCGGGCTGGGGATGCTGGGCCTGACGGTAGCCAAACGCGAGGATCTGGTCGCTGCCGTCGCGGCAACGGGGTTCCTGCGGCGAAGAGACGAGCGAGCACCGTCTTCGCGCGGCGGTGAGACCCAGGTGATCGTCGACACGAGCGCCATCATCGACGGCCGCATAGCCGACATCGTCGATTCCGGTTTCCTCTTTCACCGGCTGGTTATCCCCCACTTCGTCCTCGACGAACTGCAGCGAATCGCCGACAGCTCGGACGCACAACGGCGCGGACGTGGCCGGCGCGGCCTGGAGATCCTGGCCCGGCTCCAGAAGGAGGGCCCGACGCCGGTCGAGCTGGTCGATGACGACCCGACAGAGGCTGCCGACGTCGACGCCAAGCTGGTTGTTCTGGCCAGGGCCCGCGGGGCGGCCATCCTGACAAACGACTTCAACCTGAACAGGGTCGCCGACCTGCAGTCAATCCGGGTGCTCAACATCAATTCGCTGGCAAATGCCCTCAAGCCTGCTCTGCTGCCGGGCGACCAGCTGCGGATAAAGGTGCTGACGGAGGGCAAGGAGCCAGGCCAGGGCGTTGGCTACCTGGACGACGGAACGATGGTCGTCGTGGAAGGAGGCTCGCGCCTGGTCGGTCACGAGCTCGATGTCCTGGTGACCCGCGTCCTTCAGACAGTGATGGGTCGGATGGTGTTCGCCCAGGCTCATCAGGAGTGACCACCGGGATGGACCGGACGACCGAGCCTTCGACCGATTCCCTGGAGGCAGTCGTGGTTGCGGCCGGAAGCAGTCGTCGGATGGGTGGCCTGGACAAGCTGGCCGAGGACCTCGAAGGCCGGTCGGTGCTGCGTTGGTCAGTCGAGGCCCTTGAAGCGGCCGGTGTTCGCCGCATGGTTATAGTCACGTCTGCGGCGCGAGTATCCGAGGTCGCTGCTGCGCCCTGGCTGCCAGACTCAGTCGTTGCGGTAGTTGCCGGCGGCGGGAGGAGGCAGGAGTCGGTGGCGGCCGGGGTCGCCGCCCTCTCGAGGTCGGTTTCGGCCGAGGCCGACCCGAGAGTCGGCAGGGCCGGCGCGGCCGGCTCGTCGGCGAAGACCGCGGCCTCGAGAGCCATCCACACAACCGACCCCGTCATCCTCGTCCACGACGCCGCCCGGCCGCTGGTCAGTGTGGATCTGGTTCGGGCCGTGGCCGGGGCCGCCGCCAGACACGGGGCCGCCATTCCCGTCCTGCCCGTGACCGAAACGCTGAAGCGGCTTGAGGGCGGATTGATCGGAGCCACCGTCGACCGGACTGATGTCGTTGCGGCTCAGACGCCGCAGGGCCTGCGTCTCAGCCTGCTCGAACGGGCCTATGCCGAATACCCTCCGGATGGCCCGAATACCTGGACCGACGAGGCCGCCCTGCTGGAGGCCTGTGGAATCCCCGTCCATCCGATCAGCGGCGAAGCCAGCAACCTTAAGCTGACCGTGCCTCCGGATCTCGAACGCGCCCGAGCTCTGCTCTATGCCGGGCTCGTGCCCGGCCGTCCTGCTTCGGGTACGTCCGCTGGGATCTCGCCCGGCGGGCGCATCGGGCTTGGCACCGACAGTCATCCTTTCGGACCCGGCGAGCCGCTCGTGCTCGGCGGCGTGCGAATCGACGGCGCCCCACGCCTGGCGGGTCATTCCGACGGAGATGTGGCCCTCCACGCCGTCGCCGACGCGCTCCTCGGTGCGGCCGGCCTTGGTGACCTCGGCCGGCTCTTCCCGGCCGACGCTCGCACGCCCGCGGGAATCGACAGCCGGACCCTGCTCGAGACCGTGGCCGAGAAGGTGCGGGAGGCCGGCTGGGCCCCGGCCAACATCGACCTGACGATCGTGGCCGCTCGGCCCCGGCTCGCGCCGCTGCTGCCGGCCATGGAACAGGTGATCGCGGCCGCACTCGGCGTGGACGCCTCCGCGGTCAACGTCAAGGCGTCGACCGGCAACCTGAGTGGATCCGAGGGAGCAGGGAGGTCGATTTCAGCCAGCGCTATTGCCTGGCTGGCGCCTGCACGTGCCGTGGCGGCGCCTGCGGGGGAGGTGGCATCGGCGGCCCGGAAAGGGGAGGTATGACCATCCGGCTGTACGACACGATGGCCGGCGGCGTGCGAGATCTCGTTACGTTGGAGCCGGGTCACGTCCGCATCTACAGCTGCGGCCCGACCGTGTACGGTCCGGCCCACGTCGGCAACTTCCGCTCCTTCCTGTTCGCCGACCTGTTGGTCCGCTACCTGCGCTACAAGGGCCTGCGGGTCACGTGGGCCATGAACCTCACGGACGTCGACGACAAGATCATCCGCGCCGCCCAGGCAGAGGGCGTCTCGATCGGGGCCATCTCGGATCGCTACGCAAAGCTCTTCATGACCGATATGGCCACCCTTTCGATGACGGTCCCGGATGTGCTGCCGCGCGCGACCGAGCACATTGCCCAGATGGTCGAGCTGATCCAGAAGCTTCTCGATGGCGGCCACGCCTACAGGACCGAGGATGGTTCGATCTTCTTCCGCATCTCGTCGTGGCCCGAATACGGCCGGCTGGCTCGGATCGACTCCGAAGGCATGCGGGTCGGTGAGCGAGTGGAAGCCGACGAGTACGGCAAGGACGATGTTCGGGACTTCGCACTTTGGAAGGGCCCGAAGCCGGACGAACCGAGCTGGGATACGCCGATCGGACGAGGCCGGCCCGGCTGGCACATCGAATGCTCGGCGATGAGCATGGCCCACCTCGGGCCATCCTTCGACATCCACACCGGCGGAATCGACCTGATCTTTCCGCACCACCAAGACGAAATCGCGCAGAGCGAATCGGCCACAGGCCAGCCATTCGTGGCCTACTGGCTGCACTGCGCGCACCTGCAGATGGGCGGGCAGAAGATGGCCAAGTCCACGGGCAACATCGCCCGGGTCGGCGAGACGCTCGACAACGGCGTCTCAGCGCGGGCGCTGCGGCTGGCGCTGATCTCGGCGCACTATCGGATGGCGCTTACGTTCGGCGACGACTCGCTGGCGGCGGCCAGCTCGGCGGTCGACCGGCTGGACGCGCTCCTGGCCGCGCTGTCGGCGTACCGTTCCGACTGCTCCGACGACGTCTCCCTGCCGACGCTGCTCGATGAAACGCGGACGGCTTTCGAGGCCGCGCTGGACGACGACCTCAACATATCGCCCGCCCTGGCCGCCGTCTTTGAGCTGGTCCGAGAGCTCAACCGCCGCCTCGCCGCCAGAGCGCTGTCGACGGCGGACGCCGAAAGCGTCATCCTGTTCATTCGGGACCTTGACAGGGTCCTGGCCATAGCGCCGGTCGCGGAAGATCGGCTGGAACCCGAGCTGCAGAAGCTGCTGGACGAGCGAGCCGCAGCTCGAGTCGGCAAAGACTGGGCGGCCTCGGATCGCCTCCGAACCGTGCTGGCCGAGCGAGGCCTTTTCGTTGAAGACACCCGCGACGGCCAACGCTGGCGCCGCGCCGATTAGGGACGCGACCTTCTCGCGCCGCCCGGACCCGCGCCACCGCATCCGGTGGCCGAACGAACGGACAAAGACTTGCCAGATCACCGACACAAGCCAGGTGAAGACCACTCCGGCGGGCGCAGGCCCGGCGGCAAGAAGCCGCGACCCGACGGGGGACGGTTCGAGGGGCCCCGGCCCGAAGGCCCGCGTTTCGAGAGCCCGAATCCCTTTGGGCGGTCGAGCGGCTCGGGTGGGTACGACGGCCGCGGCGGACGACGATTCGAGGGTCCCGGTGGCGGCGGGTCCCAGTCAGAGGGACCCCACCTCGAGGGCCCGAAGCCCTTTGGGCGGTCGGAGGGCGGCAGATCGTTCGGGCCTGGATCCGGGGGTCGCCGGGGCGGAACCGGGCCCGCGGGCTTCTCCGGCGGCTTCGGCTTCGGCGGGCCTCGGCCCGCCGGGCCGCGGTCGGGTGGGCCGCGGCCCTTTGGGCAACGGTTCGCCGGGCCACGATCCGGCGGTTTTCGGCAGGACGGGCCGGGCATAAGTCTCGAGGGCGGGGCCACCGATAGCCAGAGCAGTGCCGCCGACGGTGGCCCGCGACATCAGTGGCAGCCCAGGGGCCAGTGGCCCCCGCGTTCGCCGGGGCCGCACGGTGCCCCCGGCGGCGGCCCGCGGCCGCGATCTGGCGAGGGGCCGCCAGCTGGCGAGGGTTGGCGGCCGCGCAACGAGGGCTTCGGCCCGAGCCGGGAGGGCTTCGCGCCGGGAGACGCTGGTGGCCGGCGGCGACCTATTGGGGCCCCGGGTCCCGGCGGTCGCCCCGGCTTCGGCTCCGGCGGCCCGCGTCCGGGTCCCGGCGGTCGCCCCGGCTTCGGCTCCGGCGGCCCGCGTCCGGGTCCCGGCGGTCGCCCCGGCTTCGGCTCGGGCCCTGGAGTTCGGCGTGCCGGTTCGGGATTCGGAGTGGGCCCTCCCGAGGGCGCTGCGCCGTTGGCGGACTCCCGCGAAGGCGGCGATTTCGACCGCCCAACCTTCGTGCCCGAAGGCGAATATGTCGCGCCCAACGCAATCGCCGGTTCAGACGAAACGGCCGCGCCAGGTTCAGAACGCATCCAGGGTCAAGGAGCAGCCGCCGATCGACCGTCCCGCCGGACTTCCCGCCCCGACTTCCGCTCGCGCTCCGGTGGCTATGGCGACCGGCGACCCTTCCAACCCGGCGGTCCGGCTGCAGCCGCGTGGTCGCGGGCGCCGGTCGGCCCGCCACCGAGCGACCTGCTCGGTGAGGACGAGGAGTTGGTCGCCGGCCGCCGCCCGGTCGAGGAGGCGTTCATAGCGCGCCGCAAGGCGATTCGCTTGCTAGTCGTCCCGCAGCGGCGGCAGGCTCTCGAGAAGCTCGTCCTGCACGCAGCCAACCTGCGGATCCCGATCGTCGAGGTCGAGGGTGGGACGCTGACTTCGCTGGCGGGCTTCGACGGCCACCAGGGGATCGCACTGGTCACCGACCGCCGCCAGTTCGCCGGCCTCGACGACATCCTGGCTCGGGCAATCGAGCGCAAGGAGGCTCCGTTCGTGCTGGTCCTCGATTCACTCGAGGATCCACAGAACTTCGGTTCTCTTCTACGCACTGCGGAGGCGTCCGGCGTCCATGGCGTGATCTACCCGGTCCGCCGCCAGGCGCCCCTCTCCGCAGCGGCGATCAAGGCGTCGGCCGGGGCCGTCGAGCACCTGCTGCTGGTGCCGGTCGAAGATCTGGCCGGGGCTCTGACGGATCTCCACGTGCGGGGTCTACGGATTATCGGCTCGGATGCGGATGCGACACTGACCGCTCGGCAGTCCGATCTTCGCGGCCCGGTGGCGGTGGTCGTAGGCAGCGAGGGGCAGGGCCTCGGGCCGCAGGTTCGGCGCCGCTGCGACTCCGTCGTTCGGATCCCGATGCGCGGTCGAGTGAGCTCACTCAACGCCGCGGTCGCTGGCTCTATCCTTCTATATGAGGCTTCGAGCCAGCGCGGAGGGGAGCGACCGCTCATCGGGCCGGAGGCCGGCGAACTCGCGCTCGATGCCGAACCCTTCCCGGATGCCGAGGTGGCCACCGAGAGTCGGCCGGCGGAGTCACCGGGGCCCGACGCCGCACCCGCCTCCCAGCCGAAGTCGCGCCGCCGTTCGATCGCCAAGGCCCCCGCGGTCGAGCCCCAGCTCGAGCCGGAGGAGGACGTATTGCGTCCGGAGGCCTCGGCCATCGACCCAGGGGACTCCGCCTCGGCCGAATGACGCGCGGGCACAGACGGTCATCGGGCCACCCCGACCAGCTGCGGCAACGGCACCTTCGTCGAGTCCAAACGCCTGAACTCGGTGCGCGCTGGGTCACGCTTGACCGGCGAGGGGGCCAGCCAATATCATTCCCGGGCGCCCAGGGGTCTTAGCTTCGGCATGCCCTTGCGCCCGCCGACGTAGCTCAATTGGTAGAGCAGCGGTTTTGTAAACCGCCGGTTCCGGGTTCGAGTCCCGTCGTCGGCTCCAACTGAACAAGCCAGCCGGTGAAACGAGGACCCACCGCAACCGGCCGGCGGTCTCGTGGGTAGGTTGAGCAGGTGGTGAGCTCAGCTGACTGTAAATCAGCCGCCTTCGGCTGTAGAGGTTCGATTCCTCTCCTGCCCACCACTCTGGGATATCACCCGACCCGGTCTCGGGCCCACATAGCTCAGCTGGCAGAGCGCGTCCTTGGTAAGGACGAGGTCATCGGTTCAAGTCCGATTGTGGGCTCCACCCCCCGTAGCGGCGTCGGCCGCGCCAGATGGAGTAGAACGCGCACGTGGCGAAGAAGAAGTTCGAGCGGACAAAGCCGCACGTCAATATCGGCACGATCGGCCACATCGACCACGGCAAGACGACGCTCACCGCGGCGATCACCAAGTACCTCGCCCTGAAGGGTGGGGCCGA
>Ga0209777_10005274_pt1 | contig 14974 bp, 20 predicted proteins | sample FrelakmetHBP12HB_FD_187147 | JGI IMG/M metagenome (GOLD analysis project Ga0209777, IMG submission 187147) | Freshwater lake sediment microbial communities from the University of Notre Dame, USA, for methane emissions studies -HBP12 HB (SPAdes)... | ecosystem: Environmental > Aquatic >... | reverse complement strand
AGCAGGCCCGCCTGGTGCGCATGTATATCATGGGTCTTGTACGCGTCGTACCGGATTCCAAACCTGTACCAGCACCGGCACCCGCACCGGCACCCGCACCGGCACCCGCACCGGCACCCGCACCGGTACCTGAACCTGAACCCGCACCGGCACCCGCACCGGTACCTGAACCTGAACCCGCTCCTGTGCCAGAGACGCCTGCAGTTACAGCGACACCTGATCCGGTACCCGCAGTGGATCCCACTCCGGACCCGGTACCTGTAGAACCTTTAGAACTCTCAGTAGAGCAGGCCCCCGCGTGAGCTTGCCCTCACCCTTTCTATTCAGATACACTCACCTGACAGGCCTAAGATTTAATGTAAATATTGTGGTATAAGGCATTTGAGTAGAATTTATATTTTACTCAAGGGGTAACATTTAGATTTTGGAGGTATAAATGAAAACTTGGGGGTTTTTACTAGGAATGGTATTCCTAGGATTGGCCAGCTGCGGAACCAGGACGATTAGGGATCCTGGTGACGACGTAGGGCCACTCGTAGGTGTGTGGGACTCCATGGCTGGAGATCCTGCTACCTGTCATGAGCGTTTAGTTCTAAACGGAGACTTTACGTTCTGGTGGTTCGATAAGTCGGGAGACTTTTCGGGCACATTTATCCTATCTGGTAACCAACTCACCTTCCTGTTCGCTGGAGGAAAAACAGGAGAACTGGTGCAGTACAAACTTGATCCTCAGATTTTAGAGGTGTTTAGATCCGGGTATCAGACCAGATATACAAAGGTTCCGTTAAGCTATGCAAACAAGATGCCCTGTCCTTCAGACAGGCCAACTCCGCCACCTAAACTCTGTCCTAAATGTGGCTGCAAAAGTAGTACGTGCAAAACCACGTGCACAACTTCTTGCAAGTCTACCTGTAAGAAACCGGTAGTCCAGATACAAGAGACTTTTGTTCCTGCAGACGGGACTTATTCCCTGTTCGACGAACCGCGTGCGTGTGAGGAGACAAGAGGACTTGACGGAGAAGTCGGGCTCATGTGCTTCCCACAGAGGCCACCGGCGGTGATTCCACCTCCGCCGCCTCCACCTACACCTCCGCCACCGTTGCAGCCTCCGGAGCAGCCACAGTCTACCAACAATACGAACACAAACACCAATACGAACACTAATACTAACAACGTGACTGTGAACGTGAACTGCTCGAACGGGGTTTGTACGAACTCATGCGCATCTAATGGGCAACCATGTCCCTGTCCGCCAGGAACAACAGGCCCAGCAGGACCACAAGGGCAACCGGGGCAACCAGGCCCAACAGGCCCAGCAGGCCCAGCAGGCCCAACAGGCCCACAAGGGCAACCAGGAACACCGGGGCAGCCAGGTCCAACGGGACCAGCAGGCCCAGCAGGCCCAGTGGCGACACCAGATGATTGCTGCGACTGCTGTGATTGCTGCGATACCGAGTGCACAACAACTACAACTACAACATGTAAGACGAACTGTTAGGGGGAACAATGAAAAGGTTTTTAATCATATCCAGCCTGATTCTGTGCGGAATGTCCAAGGCTGGTAAAGAAGAGGAAAACATTCCACCGGTGCTTCCGCCCGCAGATGCACCACAGTCTAAACCGGACGACGGCCCGATAATCCCGACACCAACGGCAAATCCAACATCAGATCCAGCCAAGTCTGACTGCTCGGATAAACCGCAGAAAGAGACCATCAATGGTCGGTGTGTCTGCGATAAGCCGAAACCTGTTATCCAGTACAAGACTAAGATCGTAGAAAAACCTGTGGTCAGATACAAGACTAAGACGGTAGAGAAACCTGTGATCAAGTACAAGACCAAGGTAGTAGAAACCTATGTAGACAGACCTGTAGAGAAGACAGTCTATGTAGATCGCCCTGTGGATCGACCTGTGGATCGACCTGTGGAAAAGATTGTAATGAAAACAGTTCCAGGGGAGTTTAAACATCACAACCTGTCACTGTTTCTTGGTCGAGGACCCAATGGTGTGGATCGCGTGCTTCATGTCCGCAGGGATGGGACTAAAGAGTATGAGTTCTATAATGCCACAGGGGATGTCGGCGCGGCCCAATACACATATCGGTTCACTGAGACCTGGAACGCGAGCATTATGGGTGTAACTAACGAAACCTACATGGGCGGCGTTGGTATTAGTTTCTAAAATGTAAACACGAATTAGCTGAGTACCCGGCTAATGTTACTCCTTTACATTCGGTAGTTTAGTGATATCAGTAGCCCGGTACTGGGCTATTGGGGTGATAGGGTGGACAATGTTTATTTTATATATTTCAGATAATTTAGGTCTGAGCTACGTCCAGGCCGGTATTAGTAGCACCAGGGACGGTATCGAGAGGATTCTGTCTAGCTACAAAAAAGATTCCATCAGATGGTATATAGAAGATGATAAGGGATTCATGATTGACTATTGCGATATATTTAAAGTCACCCTGGACTCTCTAGCGAAGCCAGACGGTGAGGCTCCCACCATGTTTGCAACTGATGACCAGGTGCTTGCTGGAATCCTTCGGGGAGCAGGGGTAAGGGTTTTCAACTCCGAAGCTCTTTTCACCATGTTCGATCGTGGATTTGATAAGAAGACCATACTTCACTAAACAACAAGACTTCTTGGTATAAGGCTAACGTTAGGCAGAACATTGTGTTCCGCTTCGTTGTCTTTTATTAGGGGTTTTTATGATTTTGTACGTAAGTTATTCCCGCATGGGTTCCTGGAAGTACATCGACGAGGTGAACTTCAGGAAAGTGGCCGCTGACCTGATGGTGGTGGATGGAAGAATCGTCTTCACACCACGCATATCAGATCCTGACAAGCTCAACTATTACCGCTCGAACGCCATTGCCCACAGGGTAGATCATGTGACGATCACCATCGTATGGCCTGACAGCGATCCCACAAACATCAAAAACGATGTCGGTTGTGGGACAATGACATTGATTTGGAGAACCTCAGCAGAAGTTCTGACAAGAGAACCGGACTCGGTCATGTGGTTAGACAAGGACGGGCTTTTCTGGCCTAATTTTTCTTGGTTGACTATTTAATACTACCGCCACGCTGGGTTCTCCGGCGTGGCATCTCTAGGAGTAACAAATGGATTGGTTATTATTTAGTTTATTTTTCACAATATTTTTGTGGTTGATTGTCTTGTCGTTTGTAGGAGTTAGGCTGTGGTCTCAAAACGGAAAGAGACTGACGGAGATCATGCTGCTTGAGGCACTTGTCCGCCCGAAGAGCCCGCGCGGTAATCCCGTCCATATGAAGGTTCAACCTCTGATGCAAAAGGAACCCAAGGTTCAGGTAGGACTTCTCAAAGATCTTCCCATCGACCTGACAGAGCTCGATGATGAGATAATACTTTAGAAATCCCCACTAGAACTATTTTGAGCGGTATGCTATAAAACCCCTTTAACTTTATGTTACAGAGGGCACTATGGCAGACGAGATCAAAGCAGACGAGATTAAGGCCTCTATTGTATACGCGGTAGGTATTGCACCTAACCCCATAACCAAGTTCGAGAAGCTGATTTCCACTAAACTTACTTCAGGGATGTTCACTCCGGCGATAGTAACTAAAGCCGCCCTTCCTCCAGATGGGTTTCACGAGGTGGAAGTCACTATCCCGATCTTTTCCTTCGAGGCAGTTGGAGATAAGACTTACGAGGATATCAGGGCGACTTTTCACAAACGCCTGGACAAGACGTTCGATGAGTTCAGACGTCGTTGGGAGGCACAACGAGATAAGACGGCGGGTGTAAATGAAAACGAGCTGGCACCTAAACCCACGCAAGAACCTGGGTCAGATACAGAAGAAACCAAAACGGAGTAGGGAGAGCATAATGGAGATAGTGGCATGGGCACTCGCTCTAGCCTTTGGCGGAGCTTTCTTCTCCACCACCAAAGCGGACATTGTAGATAAGACGGCTATAGGTCAGTATACGTTGGAGTATTATACTACACCTTACGCAACAACCTTTTTCGATTTCGCCTTTGAACGGACGGCGAATCAAGTATGCTCTGATGGTTATAAAATCATCGACAAAACCAACCAGCCTGGTGAGGCATCTTCCTCACGAACCAGATGGTTAATCAGCTGTGAAGGCAAAAAATTATAGCACAACAGTACACATACTGTCCTTTCAAGAGAGTAGGGCCATAACCATGTTGTGGTCCTTTTCTTTTTTAAATATCATGGCTATGAACAAATTCTTACATGTCGCCTTATCGACTGCGCCCTGCATTGCTGCGGGGTGCATTTTTTTGTAGACTAGAGCTACACACCTAACGGAGGGAAGGTTATGAGGATTATAGTTTTCTTGGTTATGTTTTTGTTCAGCTTTTACGGGTTTTCGGATACCGTAATTTATAATGGAGAAACAGCAAAGTTTAGCAACGCAGCCTCCTGGGACCCAAATGGTTCTTCTGTAAAGAGCTCTACCGTGGCCCCATACTCTGCGCCGAGGCATCTGCGGGCTACGATTAACGTCAAGAACTGGTGGGGTGCCACGGCCTATGTCCCTAATAATTGGTTGCCGATAGACCTATCACATGCGACCTATTTAAGACTTGCCATCAAATCATCTTCTCCCGTGAATCTAAAGATCGAACTTTTCAGCACGTCACAGGGTGTGAGTAATGGTTTTATGGTAAACGTCACAACATCTTATACTATTTTAACCATACCCAGGACTCAATTTGCAGGGATAGATCTGTCTCAGGTAACAGCAATAGTATTCTCAGTCAGGTCTGTAAGTTCAGGAAGTTTCCTCGTAGATGTTGATGACATCACTTCTATAGATGGGTCCACACCTCCACCGACCCCAACACCGACCTTATCTCCGACCCCAACACCGACCTTATCTCCGACCCCAACCCCAACCCCAACCCCTACGGTACCCCCAACAGTAACAACAAGGTGGGTTACTGGGTATTGGGCTGACTGGGCTGGTGGGAACATGGTTAGTTACCCCTACAGTAAGATAGACTGGTCAGCTCTTACCCACCTTACGGTGGCGCTAGCTTACATGAACTCTGACGCGACTGTGCACTACCAAGGGGGGAATCTAGATTCTACCCTGGCTAAGTCTATCACCGCGGCCGCACATTCCAATGGGAAGAAGGTCATCTTGATGCTGGGAGGTTCGGGCAGCTCCTCTGACTTTGCGACAGCCGTCAAGTATGGCACGAACGCCCCCCAGATTTTCGTAGATAATATATACAACTTGGCGCATACCGATGGCTTCGATGGAATCGATATCGACTGGGAGGGCATCTATTCCGCTGATTACGATGCGTACAAGAAGCTAGCAACCGCACTGAGAGTAAAGTGGCCTGACATGGTTCTTACTACAGCTATCGGTTGGGATCAGACGGGCAGTGCTTTCTTTGGTACGCTCAAAGATTCTTCTGGGAAGTGGCTCTTTGATCAGTTCAACGTAATGAACTATGACGCTGCGAACAACTGGCCTGGGTGGGTATCCTGGTTTCATAACGCCTTGGCCGGGGAAGGCTCGGATCATCCAAGCTCAGCGACCAAGTCCCTTACGGCACTGAACACCATTGGAGGGGTTCCTAGAGACAAGATCGGCATGGGGATACCCTTCTATGGCTCTGCGTGGTCTGGAGGGACTCCTTCAGTCACAGGACCACGTCAGACAGTAGGGAAGGGTGCTTCCGCGTCTCAGGGCATGGATAACATCTGGACATACAAGTTCATCATGGATAACTACTTTCAAGTCTATGATGCTGCCACAAAGATTGGCTATGTGTTCGATGATGCTGCTGGGGTTCCGTACATCAGCGGGGGGCTTTCGGGTTATGCACGTAACGGAAAACCTCCTGTGACGTTCCTATCCTATGAAGATCCCATCTCCATTGCCAAGAAGGGCGCGTGGGTTAAGGCCAATGGATACGGCGGGACGATCATATGGCTTATTAATGAGGGGGTTACAGATAGTAACGGAACAAACCCGCTCCTAACAGCAGTGAAGCAGGCGTTTTTGCAGTAAGGCATTACGGCTTACTTCTTGCACATAGTACCCGCTTAGCCGCGCGTACAAAGTCCTTACCGTCCAGTGATTTAGAGCATTCGTAGTCCTTGCCGTAGGGACAGTGGTTGTCAAAAGGGACTCCGAACATAGCAAGCGCGTTACTGCAGTATTTACAGGACGACCTGGGTTCTATGGGGTAGAACTTCCACCCCATAACCCCATGTCGATAAGGCATCCTGTAGTGGGGATCGACGAAGGTGTACCCGCAGATGATAGGAGTTTCTGTAAGAGAGGCCAGATATATGAGCCCTGAGTCTACGCCGAAGACACAAGTAGCCTCATTCATGATGGAGATGCTTTCCTTTAGCGAAGTCTGGCCGATGAGGTCAATGCAGTCACCCTTAGGGTAATCTCCAAATTTTATGGGGTTTTTACTATCGGGGCGACGGTGCGCACCCAGAAGGACAATAGCGATACCGGCCTTCTTCCCGTAAGCCACGATTTCTCTGAATGCTTTGATAGGCATTTTCCTAGACTCTTCTGCATATCCTACGCCCACAACCGCATAAGGTTTTGCAAGGGTTACGGGCGGTAACTTCTTTATGTTGGCTTTAACACACTTCTCTTCTGGTTTTAGGATGGCATTCATGCAGAATACTGAGAACATGTCGACCAGATGTATTCTGTAGGGGGCTCGTCGCGGTTCATATGCTGTTACCAGAGTAGAGCCGTTAAGATCAAATGTTATGTCCACATCTCGAAGGGTGGGCACAATAAATCCAGGGTCCACATCGCACACCTCGAAGACCTCGCAGAACTTCTCGGGGACGAGGACTTTGTAGAGTTTATTTTCTGCGATCAGCGCCTTTGTAGCGGGTATGCAGCAGACGGCATCCCCCAGTGCTGAGCAGTTAATCACGTAGGTAACGGTGGCCATGGGCTCTCCTGATTCTAGTCTCATGCGGCATCATATGGAAATATTATAGGCTCTATTTTATAAGAGATTTCAACCACAAAGTTAAGTTTTTATTGCAAGCCTAAAAGGTATATGAATCGGGTATAAGACCACTGAAATGAATTTATGTCCAGAGCCTCTACAGTGGGGGCGAGGCGTTATCTAGGTTAGGAGTAACTGATGGTTCAGAAAGAAAAGAAAGAAAAGAAGGCCAGGCCGGAGTTCGAAGGGCTATCTAAAAAGGAGGGGTCTAACTACAGATACTACAAGGTAGACCTGATGTTATTTAGAGTTATGTTGGGCACATGCCCAGATGCCTCTATCTACAATGAGCATATCCTGAAGAAGGCAAAGGATATGATTAAGAGGGCCAACAAGCAGGCCGCAAAGCTCGCGAAAGAGCTCAAAAAGTATGCGGGTGTGGATCTGCCCGAGAGCAAGGGGGTCGCAGAACTGACCGGGATCATACGAACATATCAAGAGCTTATGGGAAGAAAGGATGACATCCCAACAGAACTAGAGGAGCTTCTTAACTATGCTAAGGAGATCGCAGAAGACTACGAGGACATGGTAAAGAAGGGGGAGTCACAGAAGGCAACAGTATTCATGCGGCATAAGAATGGGTACCCCATGATTTCCAGTCATATGATTTTAGGAAATTTAAAGGAGAACCTCAGGATCATTACCAATAACAGCGCGGAAGAGCAGAAGGCCACTAAGTCTAAAGTGGCTGTCGGTGAGATGATGGCTCTAGATGCAAAGGTTGTGGAAGAGTTCATTCAGCCTATGACGGAGGGGGGAGAGATTACTGACATCATGAGGAAACCTGATGGATCTGCGGATAAGTTCGTGAGTGAGGTTAATCCGGATGCTATGCTTGCACCTAATGAGGCCGATGGTGCGAAACCAGCAGCGCTAATCTGTGAGCGCCCCATTAACTTTGAAAGAATGGGCGTTAAGCAGACGGCGATCGCGCTGTCAGAGCAGCTGCCGGTAGGTTCAATATTCAGCTTCCATCTACGTTGCCGTGCGCTATCTCCGATCAATAATCTTCTTGAGGAACTCTTGGACTATGGTAAAAATAATGGTCTTGGGGCCTGGAGAGGATCTGGTAACAAAGGCGCTTATTACTACAAGCTTGAGGAGGTAGACTACAATCCCACATCTGTACCGGATGGCTGGAATTGAGTCTCGGGGCGACCCTGGCCCTCCCCCATCTTCCAAATTAAGGGTTTAGTTTAGCATCGTAGGATACAGCGCTGGTTGGTAAAGTTATGCGTCGTCGGTATTGCACTGGGAGGTATTATGACGTTATGCGCCTATCAGGTATCGTGAGGGTGGAACAAAGTCTAGTGGGGTTGGGCGGGCTATGGGCAATGTAGAGTTGGGTAGCGTGAGGTAAGGCCTGAGGTCAGGTTATGTTATGTGCTTTATTGCTCTGGCAATGAAAGCTCAAGTCTGTTGAAGTGTGGGTATAGCAGCGTTCCGCAAAGTCCTGTATCGCAGGGAAGGGTATTGCGAAGCGTGGCGAGATTGGGTCCAGGCACCGTAGGGCAAAGTCTTGCAAAGCGAGTTGTTGGTCATTTAACGTCTGTTAATGTTCTGCACCGGTATTGTAATGCTGTGTATGCTCGAGTAACGACGGCGAGGTATTGTTTTGTCAGCCAAGGTCAGGCGCTGCGTATGTAGTGGTAATGCATCGTGGGGTTGAGTGCCGGTAAGGTTCTGCCGAGTTTCGTATCGTAAGGAGGCGGCAAGGTTATGCCTTTCCAAGCATGGAAGGCTGGGCGTTGTCACGCGTGGCCATGGTTACGCAGGGTTCTATCCTGCCAGGTTAGGGAACGGTTACGTGAGACCCTTCGTCGTGTTGTAGGTGCTACACAGTACCACATCGTTTCCGTGTGGGTGAGGTTATGCACCTCGTTGCGAGGTCGCGGCGCTGTTGGGCGACGCGATGCATTGAGTCTGCAATCCGTCACATCGCTCACTGTGGTTCTTGGGCATACTATCTTGTATGCCCTTTCTTATTAACTATTATGCGTCAATTTATAAATTCTAAGATAACACTGAAAGGGAGGAATCACCTATAATCACCTATTATCAACTGATGCAAGGGGAGTATGTGGTAGTTGTTACCACCATAGCGCTGTTGGGATTAATCCTGGGATTCTGGATCATAGCCCGCGGTGACACACTCCTCAACTACCAAGAGCGGTCCAAGACAACATATCGATCTCGTCCAAAATAGCCAAGGACAATATTTACGTTAAAATTTAAATCTGTTAGGATATCCCCAGCCATAGGAGGAGTAAATGGATATTAGTACAGTTTTAGTTATATTTGCGATTTTAGCTATATCGTTGGTTGCTTGCGGGAGCATATTCGCGCACTACTTGATTCAAGTTAAGAAGCTTTCAGAGCTACTGCAGCAGACGAACGATCTTCATGACACTCAAAGAGCCGCCTATGATAAGATCCATGCTCTGTTTAATCGCAGGCTCAATTCCCACAAGACACTGCTCCTTACGCTGCACAGTGCCCTGGAAGGAGCCGCAAAAGGTTCTACAGAAGTAGAAACCCTTAAAAAATTAGAGGTGTTTGCAGATTTTGCCAAACCCACTCAACCGAGGAAACCATGATTCTATCTGATAATGTGAGACTTTTATCTGAGAAAGTCACTTCCCTTCTGGGGCGGGATATCGAAGTAGAGCGCACCAGAGACGGCAAGTACATAGTCCTTTTCATGTCCCTAACATCCAGCCCCCCTCCCAAAGGGGATACCCCTCAAGATGCTCTGGAGAAGTTTATTGCCTGGTATGAGAACTCTAAGATAGAAGTAGCTCCTGACCTGGACCTTTTGGAGGAAGATAATGAAGATCCTGACCGCCCCGGATAGCACCTTAGTTACCGATATCCACTACACATTTCCACTAGGATATAGCGCAAAATGCCTCAAGGGGGCTCATAGTCACGAAGATCTAGCGACAATCATTTATGAAAAGAACCTAACAACGCACATGGTCATCGTAATAAGCGAGCGCCTGGCCGCACATCATTGGGAAGACCCTCAGTACGTCCACAGCACTAATCTTCTTGGCTGCTGCATCCTGGAAGAGCAAGCACGAAAGGAGCTCACTAATAGGTACTTTGACCAGGACGAGATCGCCGGCATTATCAAAAACCACGAGATGCCCACCTGGAGATACAACTACAAAGATCCAGAGAGCGAAAGGAAATTCAAGTTCGAACTGGAAGACGCCCTCTTTCAGTATCAGATAAAAAGAAAGATGCTGGAGCTTCTTCCGCACCATCTGGAACTTGCCAACTTCAAGTTTGATGATGAGGACTGGCCTGTGGAGAATGACGATGGAGAGTATGCCCCCGAAGCCGACCCCCAAGTCATAGAAAAGCGTAAGAATAAGATTTTAGAAGATATTCTAATCCCGAGGGTCTTTACAGACTTCGAAAGAGTCTATAATATGCCCCAGCCGCTACATCATTGGGATGCTCGCTGCAGATGGCATCAGTTTTTCTTTGTGGACATTCCCGAAGAGGGACTTACTGTTTATGGCAGGGGCCACAGCGGAGGCAGCGGATCGCGGGCAGATAACGGTAAGTGGGCTCATACATTTGCAGAACTGTCAGAGACGTATGGAAGGGTAACGTCAACATACATACTGAGATATGATAAGGATAACGCTCTTCATTTAAAGGAGTTTCATTCGGATTTTAGAGTTTTAGACTGCGACCTCAGTGGAAATTACGACTCCAATTCCAGAACCCTGCAGCGACTATTTCACGACAGGACGCTGTCTGTAATGGAGTATGTCTACAGCATCGATTAAAACACCCAAAATATAGCTAGGCTTGATTTTCAACGAAATAGGTATTACATTAGTTCTGTACTTATGAAGGTTGACGGGGATACTAGAGAGAGGTTTCTCACCTTATTTGCTTCCAGTTTTCCTTTCTATTATCCACACAAAATACTACACTTTTCTAACGGATCGTCTCTCAGTGCCCCCAACCTGTTTAAGGAGAACTATGAACAGTAAAGAATTAATCGCGATCAGGCTTAAAGTTGACGATCTGTACAACGTTATAAAAGGAGCAACCGCAGACCTCACTGATTTAAGAGTTAGATGCCCACACCCCGAGTGGCGCATAGGAGATTACGCCTGGGCGATAGGACATACCTTTACTGCCAGGATATGCAAATATTGTGATGAGTGCTTGGGGCAGGTAGAGGCAACTCAGGTACCTGAGACAAGATCATCCGCAACGTCCTTAGGAGAACACAAATGCAAGTAGAACTCGATCTTCCAGAAACCCTAATCAGAAAAATGAAAGCCCTGAACATCCTGCAGGGGAACGCCGCTAACGCGGGAGGGTTCGAGAAGTTCATTGTGAGCCAGATCGAAGATAGCGTCACAGCGGCTATCATGGCAGCTCTTGGTAATCCAGCCCTTCCTAGCCCCATAGCACCCTCGGAGCGTAGTAATTATTATCATGACGCCTCGGAGATCGCCGAAGGCCTCGGGGACGATGAGCCCGAAGAGGATGTTGATGAGGAAAGCCCCGGTCCCGTAGGCAACATGTATGAACTACTGCCCAAGAAGGGAGGCATAACCAACCAGGACCTGGATCATGATATGGACGTCGAAGATCCTGAGCACGAGGCCAAGGCCGAAGCCCTCTCCATCGACAACATTACCGCACAGAAGGCCGAAGAGATCTTCTCTAATGTAACAGGGATCCCCTTGCCCGTAGAAGACGACGGAGAGATCGATCCCAGGATTGCCAAACGTAAGAAGAAAACCAAGTTTAGAGCAAGAGTGGTACCCGCAACTGATGAAACTCTGTCAGAAGGATATTGATTATGGACAAGTATGCCATACAAGATGAAGACCTCGTCGAGGGGCTCAGGAATGAAGAACATGACCTTATGATGAAAGTCTCTAAATACATGCACTTACAAGATAAAACCGCCCAGGAGGACACGGACTTCAGAACTACCCAGGCCCGCCTGCTGAATGTTAGGAATAAGATCACTGAGCACGATCTGAAAAAATTTAGCGGAAACGGGTAAAAGAGACCTAGTAAGGTTTTACATACATCAAGAGGAGTTTTTATGGGCGGTATTCAACAGATCGAAGAAAGACCCCGGTTTCAGATTAGGGGGGTTATCAGGCTAGGCTTCAAAGATGAAGGCGAAAAGGGCCGCATGCACAATACAGAACATTTTATTTTACGTGATGCCCCAGATGTAGAGAAGGTCTACGGCCCCGATCCCAAAGAGATCGATATCGTATTTCCTGGTAATGATATTGACATAGTGGCGTTCTCTGCATTTCAGCACTGGATGTCAAAACGAGCGCCAGATGGGTCGGCAGTACCCTTTCTTATCTGTCAGGGCAACGGTCCTTCACTAGATGGTACGCCAGGAGTGGCTACTTGGTTTGACAGGGACTATGCACCCCCCGAAGAAGAGTGGCTTTGCCCTAGAGACACGACTACGGGATATCTTCAAAGGGGATGTCGTGGGGATGGCGCCAGAGGTGCCTGTGAGCCCTGCAAGCAAAGCAAAGAGAAGAAGTGTGGTCCCAGGATCGTCATGAAGGTCATTATCCCTCTGGTGAGCATCTACGAGGTCTATCTCATCACCAGCGGGTCATGGAATACCATCTCCAACGTGAGGAACCAACTAAGGGTGCTAAATCAGTTAGGTGTACCATTCACCAGCCGCGTCTTCACCATCTACAAAGAGACCAAAGGAGCAAAGGTCTGGGACGGCGCCAAGCAGAGAGAGTACAAAAACCAAATTCATTACATGGCCATGAGGGAAAATAAAGAATTTGTGACTGTCCACGGAGGCACTATCCGAGAGGCCTTGAAATCCATTGCTACAGGGGGGCTGAGTTCTTTCCTATCGGCAGGGGCCACTGTTAGCCTGCCTGCATCGGAGTTATTTGAACTCCCCGCACCCGAGGAGCCGATCCCGACTAGAGAGGAGGCTGCGCGCCAGACCGCCGATTCCCTCATAGGGGATCAACAGATCGAGGACGCCTTTGCCACTCTGGAGCACTTCCGGGGGACAAAGTTTACCGCAAAAAACAAACTGATGGCAATCAGGAAAAAAGAGGGGGAGCCAGACATCAGGGCAGCAGTCATCGCGGAACTCGACCTTCAGATCAAGGCCGAGATGGATAAGATTGAAAAGGTTAAAGCCACGGCCCCGGAAGTTACCCCGGAAGTTACCCCGGAAGTTACCCTGGAAGTTGCCTCGGAGGTACCACCTCTAGAGCCAGGTATCATGTAGGAGCCTTCGGGCTCCTCAAGGAGGACATATGTTTATATTACTATGCGGAAAACCTGGGACTGGGACCAGAGCCGTCTGCTCACGGTTAGTCCATTATTTTAGCTATCGGTCTACCGCGTGTTATGAATACGACTATTTATCTCCTCTACGGGATATCGAAGATGCGTCTGGGATAGTGCTCTCCAGGTATCTTGGCATAGAGGAAATAGAGAATCTGACTGAAGAATCCCTAGCAGCGCACCTGTACACTTGGGGGAGCAGTCTGCTCGCCCCTGTCGCTAAAAAGCAAGTTGATCTCGTTACAGCCAGGTGGGACGAACTGAAGCTACACTATATTGTGGTGATACATGGCATCTCACCCTCGGTCTGCACGGACTTTGATCCTGCTTTTAAAGTTCAGTTAAGGTGTGATGAAACTGTCAGAAAAGCCAGGATACTAGCCGAAGGCGCTAACCCCAGAAGGGAAAGCCGACTCGATCTGAGCTTTGACGATTACGCCGTATGCGATATCTTCGACCTGGTCGTAGATACTGGTGTTGTCAGCCCGGATGAGGCGGCAACCCTTATCGGTGAATCCCTTCACGATAAGATGTTATCTCCCTTTAAGGGAACTAAGGATAAAGATACCTTTAAGCATCCTACGGACAACGGATCGTCTACGTAAATATTGCTCAGTAGTATTTTCGTCCATATAGTTCTAAACAAAATCATACTGGAGTGTATAAGAGGCTGCAAGGAAAAAGTAAGGATCAAAGATGGAAAACACACAAGCTCCCCAGGAAGAAATTAAGTTAGGACCTGTATGTAAGTTCTTTAAAAAGTACACTTTAGACGGAGAAGTACTTATAGAGCAAAATCAGGAGACGGGTGAGTATCGAGAATATCCACTAAAAACAGAGGATCTTTTGCCTCTACCACCGGCGTTTAAAGTATCTCATGCAAGCGAAATGGCACTTTTCCATTCGCTACTTGTTACAATAAAAAAAGATCGACCAAAGAGGGAGATTCCCGCTACGCGTCTTGAATATAGAAAAGCAGGGGCGGATCCCAGGATCGTTAATCAATTAGTCACGCTTGGGCTTCTAGAAGAGGATATCATCCCTCTTCTAAAACCAGACGGGACTAATCCGGGCAGTAGAGCTTGCATCTACTATACTCCCCAAGGGAGGGCATATATAAGAGCAAAGATTGATCCTAACTACGCGTTAACGGAGTACAGATAATGACAGAGAAAAAGAGCGTATGCGGCGATCTCATAGAACGCCTAGAATCCCAACTGCCCAACACGGTCGTTACAGAGAAAGGGGGCAGTGCGTTAATCAAGAAGTTCTTTGGGGATGTGTTTCCTTTGGAGGCAGTTATCGCGGAACTCGACCTTCAGATCAAGGCCGAGATGGATAAGATTGAGCTGGGTCCTCCGCCAGGAGCCCCTAAAGAGACGGAGGAATCAGCCATTACACAAGACCCAGAACCCTCTCAGCAAGAGCATGTCCCTGGTGATATGTCGGAGCACTATCTTAACCTTAAAGACATCGTAGAGGAATTCAATGCGAAGCTCGACAAATGGTATGAGGATTCTGGTTGCGTCGTCAACTTCAGTTGGTCCTACTCTGGCGGCAAGAAGCTGGAGATCTCCGGTGTAGACTACATCGTATATCGCAAACCCGCGCCCAGAAT